>Ga0207695_10008422_pt1 | contig 12916 bp, 10 predicted proteins | sample KBSC54metaG_FD_184354 | JGI IMG/M metagenome (GOLD analysis project Ga0207695, IMG submission 184354) | Corn rhizosphere microbial communities from Kellogg Biological Station, Michigan, USA - KBS C5-4 metaG (SPAdes) (version 2) | ecosystem: Host-associated > Plants > Roots > Rhizosphere > Soil...
GCTGCTTCGATCCGCGGAACGGGTTACGCAGAGGCATTGCGTGTTCTACTCCCCAGCCGCCGCCAAGTCGGGCCAATGGTGTCAAATAAGCGGGGCGGCTGTAAAAAACGGTGGTGGTTGAGGGGGGCGTTTCCGGCGCGCTCCATTGCTTTCAGGTTAACGCTCGACCCACAGCCTCAAAAACAACATCAAAGCCGGCAGGGGCGTCCTCCGGAGGCGGAGGGCCGCGCCCTCCACAGGCGAAGCGTCCGAGCGTCTCTATCCAACGCACGGCCGGAGTCATCGAACGGGCTCAGACGTTATCGCGATGTAACGATGTTGTCAAAGGAAAACTCTATGCAAGACATCATCTGTAACGTCCGAGCCGACAAAATCGGACGCAAGGAATAACTGGAAGGCAACGCCAGACATTATCGGCACTTAAAATGTAAGGGCCGGCCCCTATGGGCCGCGCAAAAATAGGTTGATGGGAGCGCGGATGCCCCTGCGTTGAGGGGCTTCAATGACTCTTGAAAAGTACTTCGCTCCCATTGCTCGAGTTTAGCCGCCCGGCTCGTCGGGCGCTTCCGGTATTTGCGATCGGAGCAGCGCCCGACAAGCCGGGCGGCTAAACTCGGCTGACCACGCAGCACCACTGTCGTTACTTCGCGCCAGCCAAGGCGGCCCTTTTCTCAGCAATTTGTTTGAGCAGCGCATGCTGCGGGTCGGCAAACTTTGCGGTGCCTTCGCGCATCAGCGTTTCTTCCAGCTTGCCCATGTCCACCTTCTGGTCGATCTCCTTCAACACTGCATCAGCCGGCATCTGATCGACCTTCCGCGTGTAACTTTTACCCAGCTTCTCGACGGCTTCATTGGTGGCGGGGGGATTGGTCTGGATGTCGCTTCCAGCCAAGGCTTCCACATATTTGTCTGGCGACTCTTTGGGATTCTTCGTGCCGGTGCTGGCGAAGATGATTTCCTGCTGGAGCCGAAGCTTTTTATCCTTCCAGAACTGCTGGTTGTCGCGCCACATCCGCTTTGCATTGACGATGCCGACCATGCCCTGCGCCGCCGGGCTGAGGTCCGGGATGGCTTTGGCGGTGTAAACATCCACGCGCGATATGAAAATGCTGTAGACACTCTTGAATGAATCGAGCCCGCCGGCCCGACGTTGAGCCCCGCGCCAGACGGCATCGCGAGCGGCCTTGTATTGGCGTTCGGTGAAGATCAGCGTTACGTTGAGTGTTATGCCCGCCGCCGCCAGCTCTTCCAGGGCAGCAAGACCGTACGTCGTCGCTGGCACCTTGATCATGCGGTTCTTGTGCCCCGCGGACCACTGCTTCCCAAGTTCGACATATTTCTTGACTGCAACATCCTTAGCCGGAAGGTTGTTCACGTCTTCCAGCAACGGATCCAGCTCGAAGCTGACGTAGCCATCGTTGCCGCGCGTTTGTTCCCAGACGGGCTGGAACACCTGCTGGGCATCGCGAACGAGCTGATCGTCCAGCTTCCAGGCGATCGCCGAATCGTCCATGCCCTTGTCGGCCATTTCGGTGATCGTCTGGTCGTAATGCCCCGCCCTGATGATGTCAGCGATGATGATCGGGTTCGACGTCGCACCGGTTGCGCCCAGTGCACGGAATTTTTTCACCTCTGCCGGATCGACCGAATCGAGCCAGACTTTCGTTCCGGTGGCAATCAACGATCGCAGTGACATGGGTAGTTCCTTTTTCAAAAGGTTCGCGGATGACCTGATCCATCATAGTGCGGGCCGCCTCACTGTACACTTGGAGGCGCTAATGTGAATCATGTGGGCCAGCATCAGCCGCGCCGCCTCGCATCTGCCAGCCGCGTGCCACCCACGGCGCCACGACCGACTGAACAAGTTCCCGCGTCTGCTCTCCATCCAGCGAAATCTCGAGCCGATCACCTGTTTGATGGAATGAAAGCAGCGCCACGGCTTTGTTCACGTCGAAGGGCAGACTCCAGCCCGAAGCATGAGACTTGAGCACCGCTTCGCAATTGCGCGCCAGCTTCAGAAGTTCTTCAGCGGCCTTCGCATCGCGCGCCTGAATCGTCAGCTTAAACCGCGGCGCTGCGGGAACCGAGATTGAAACCGCCATCCAGCGAAGCCCTTCCGTCACCACGGTCACTGGCTGGCCACCCAGTTCGTCGGGAAGCGTCGCCGAGGCGCCCCGGAGCATTTGCCGAGGCGTGTCGCCTGGACAAAACGCGAATCGAAGCGGAGCGGATGAGCCATCGGCCAGCGCATGAAGCACATCCGGGTCGGGTTTGGAAGAAAGCTCTTTGCTGAGCCGATCCAACGTTGGCTTGCCGCCAGCGACTACAAATTGACCAATCCTTCTAGCGCCGAAGTGCTCATTCTTCTCGGGCGATGCATTGAAAAGCGCAATTAAAGTAGAACCATCCGAACCGCGCGGCACTGGAATAACGACAAACGGAGGCATCTCCGGCACATCTTCGAGGCTGAAAACCACATAGAGCCGCTCTCCCCCGGCTTGAGTGATTCCATTAGCCCATTTCCGCGCCGTCGCAAACATCTTCTTGATATCCTCGGGCGACGGCGGGGGGAGAACCTGATCGTGGCGCGCCTTGTCTTGATTGGAGCCCATCGCATCGACGAAGTACCTCTCCCAGCCATCGACATCGAGCGTTTTCAAATTGACCGCAGCGACACCCAGCAGGTTATCGCCAAGAAATGGCTGAATTTCCGCATCTTTGGTGGTGCCGTTCAGATTCGTCGCAGCCGGCGTGGCATTGTTCGCATTACTGCCCGACTCGCCTTTAGGAATTGCCGGAGCGGAAGGGGGCTTTTGCCCTGGAACCACATTCGGCGGCGTCACTGGTTTGGGCTTGGGCTGCTGCTGAGCGATCGCAGGCGCAATCATCAGGAAACAGCCAATGATTCCCAAAATCGCTCTGCCGATTGCATTGGGTGCCATGCTTCACCTCGTGTAAGCGAAGCAAACCATCTTACATGCGACCGTTGTCGGTCTGGGAGGTGAAGAATTTTCTGGCAGTATCGGCCTCAGCGGAGCTGGATGTGATATGCGATGCTCGTTTTCGCATCCCCTCCATCAGCTGCCAGAGTCGCGCTCGTGCCATCAGCGCGATATTCAAATGGCTTGCCCGTCATCGGATCGGGCGGGGCAGGCGTCTCGGTCAGATCATCGAGCGATTGTGGCAACTTCCCCGAATGGAGCTTGGCATATGCGCGAATCGATTCGATCGTCTGCAACATCGCTCGCTGTCGTTCAACTTGTGCAATCTGCTTTAGAGCCGCCGCCACCCCCGGACTGAAGCTCATGAGTGGATTCGCCAGGGCCGAATCGCTGGCGGCAAGATTCTCTTCGGCCTTCTCTATGGCTGCGTGCGATTGCCAGTATGGCAGGGCGAGCCATTTGTAAACGTCGTCGTTCCATGACTGCGCCTCGTGGATCCAATCGATCGCCAGCAAGCTCTCCGGGGGCATTTGATCGAGCGCGTCATTTTGCACACCAACAGATGAAAGATATTGTCGCGCTGCACAATAATGCGCGACCGTCACCATCCACTTCGCCACACGCGCCTCGAGCGGTGCATCTGGGCTTTGGTCCTCCTGCCCGCGAATCCGGTAATAAAAATCCCGCAGAATCTTCGAATCGATCTGCTCGACGCGCTGGCCCGCGAGCATCGGAACCTGCTCCATCGACCACAATCGCTGAATTGCAAACGCCGACCTCGCATCGATGAACGGCGTCGGCAGATTCGCCAGTGCCCAATACAAATTCGGCGCGCCCGGCGATTGCTGAAGTTCCGCGACCACATCCAGCATCATCTTGTCATCCCCAACGCCAACCATGCATTGCATCAGCATCGCATCGGTTTCCACCGCACGGGCCAGAGCAAATCCGTTCTTCAAAGTTTCAATTGCATCACCACATTTTCGCTGCGAAATCTGCCATCGCGCCCGCACCGCCAGTGCAACCGCCAGCTGACGAGAGGATGTAAGAAACGGCAGTTGCGTCCGCGGCCCTTGCTCGCGGTAGGGCAGGCCCCATCGGCAATGGTCGCGCTTCTCCGCCATCCGAAGCTGCTCGAACGCGCCTTCATAATCTTTCAGCAGCGGCGCGACCTCATCCGCCCGAAGCTGATCGAGCGGCGCCGATAGCAGTGCACCCAGTCGATCCGCAGCCCTCGCATCCGGTGGCAATATCGCAAATGCGATCACATAAATCGGCGCGGCATTCTCTGACGTCTGCTCTGCAAAATCGGGTAGCAACTGATATCGCAAAGCCGGCGAAGGTGGGACGGCAGGATCGAGCAGGATCGGCGCGCCTATCGCGAAAGCCGCCGACAAAACGATGAACGTCGAGATCAGGATCAAACGGTTGAGCATGAAACGCCATCTTAACATGACAGCGTCACTCCCAAGCACCTGTGATCGCGGTCAAGCGTTGGATGCTTCGAAAAATTGAAGTCGTTCGATTCCAGGCGCGGTCAGGTAGAAGAGATGCGGCGTAGGTTCCCATTCCGGCTGAAAGATCAACCCCTCCTGCTCAAGGCGGTTCATGCCTTCGCTGATCTCCAAATCTCTAAATTGTCGTCGAAGGAGCTTGTTCAATTCCACATGTCTTCGCAGGTAATACGCCGTGAACCCGTCATGCCGCCCCTTAGGCCCAAAGTCGAATTCAATCCGATGGCTGGCGAAAACGATCACGCAGCCGTGGCCGCGAAAATGAAAAGTTCCTTTAAAAGGACCTAGTTTTCCCTTAGTGGCCACCTGTCCATCGCACCAAGCTCGAAATGGATTGGCCGTCGCTAGGGCCCGCGTCAGTATCATATTGACGGCAACATCGATCGCGTGGATATAGGTTTGAATCAACTCTAGCAACTGCCTTTGATCTGACTCACGTCGATGCTCCGGACTGGCCATCTCACGACCCATGGGGACATTATCGATCAGCCGGGATTCGCTGCAAATTCATTGAACTGCCGAAGTCCCACTAGCGTGAATACGCCCATCCCAGTCCGAACCAATCCCCCAATTTCGCTGCAATAAAAGGGTCCAGTCCGCGTAGAAATGAATGAAACCAAGTAGAATTGCGGGGGCATCAAAAGGCGTTGCAAGCGAGCTTTTGCCATGAAATTCATCAAACCACGAACGTTGCGGCCTTTTCTGGTCGTCTTTGCGTTGTTGTTGGTTGTTTCGGTCAGTTTTGCCTCCACCGGCGATAACGACAATTCAAGCTGGACGCGCGACGATGCGGCTCATCTGCTCCGCCGAGCCGGGTTTGGCGGGACGCCGGTTCAGATCGATCGGCTCCATGACCTGGGTCAGGTCGGCGCGGTCGATTACCTCATCTCCGGAAAGCTGCCGACGGGGGCGGTCGCGCCGTTCGATCATGTCGATCTGGAGCCCTTCAAAACCGATGGCTCGATCGATCTTCGCCAGGGGCCTGAGCGCCAGTTTGAAATCATGAAGCTCCGCGCCTGGTGGATCGATCGCATGATCCGCACCGATCGCCCGCTGGAAGAAAAAATGAGCCTCTTCTGGCATGGCCTGTTCACCAGCGGCATCCGCGAATGCAAAGTCCCGCGCTGGATGGTCGAGCAGAACGAACTCTTTCATAAGCAGGCCATCGGAAATTACGAGCGACTCACCTTCCAGGTGATTCACGGCTCGGCCATGCTGAAGTACCTCAACAACGATGAGAACATCAAAGGCCATCCCAATGAAAACCTCGCCCGCGAGCTGATGGAACTGTTCACGATGGGCGAAGGCAACGGCTACACCGAAGCCGACATTGGTCAGGTCGCCCGCGCGCTGACCGGCCTGACGCCGCGCCGTCCGCAGATGGGCGGAAATGCCGTGATGATTCCAATGCGCCACGACACCGGCATCAAAACCATCTTCGGACAATCGGGGAATTTCGGGCCAAATGATGTGGTGAAGCTGATCTTCAGCCGGCAGTACCCGGCCGATTATCTGGCCAAGCGGCTCTGGGTTTTCTTTGGAACCCCGGATCCGCAGCCGCAGGATGTTGAAATGGTTGCCCATGCATTGCGTTCCAGCGGCTGGGAAGTCGCTCCCGCGCTGCGCGCGATGTTCCTCAGCCCCGATTTTTACAGTTCCGCCTGCAAGTTCACCGTCATCAAAAGCCCGATCGATCTTGAAGTCGGCACGGTGCGAATGCTCGAAGAACCGTCCGACGAGCGGCTCGACTTTGCAATCAGCGCGGGCGCCCGGCAGTTGGGTGAAGATCTCTTCCAGCCACCGAATGTGAAAGGCTGGCCGGGTGGAGAACATTGGATCACCTCCGCCGGCATCTACACGCGATACAACATCGCCACCGCCATGGCCAATGGCATCTACGGCGCGAACGCTTTCAATCGGCCGCGCGATTTCAATCCCAAGGCACAGCAGAAAGCCGCGCAAAAAAATCTGAATGCTCCAAACGATGCGAGCGCACAGGCGACGACCGCGTCGGCCGTCATCAATGCAGCGCCCGACAACTCTAACAACTCGAAGCGCGCCGCCCGTCGCGAAGCCAAACAGGAACAGGCCCAACAGCAGCGGCAGAAGATCATGCAGGAGCTGCGCGACATGCCGCCGATGCCCGCGCCCAGTGAAATGGTGCAGCCGGCCAAGCTCTTCCCGCAGTTCACTAAAGAAACAGAGGCGTCGAAAGTCGTTGATGCGGCCATCAGCCGATTCCTGCAACAACCTTTGGCCGCCGACAAGCGACAGGTGCTGGTCGATGCGATCGGCAAAGAGCCATTGACGCTCGGACAAGCATCCAGCGACCGGCGCGTCCGACAGATGCTCGGCCTGCTTATGAGCACGCCGGAATATCAGATGGAATAGCGGACACAATGTTCGATCAACGAAACAGCTTTGGGTCAGCCGAGTTTAGCCGCGACGCGACAGCGGAGCGCTTCTCCGATCGCTCTTCAACAAGCATCGTGACAGGAAATCAATCCTGAGAGGATCTCGACATGTTCAGCCCAGACGACATCTTCTTTTCCCGCCGGCGATTTTTGACCTCAGGCGTGCAGCTTCTCAGCGCTGCCGCCACGCTTCCGCTTTTCCTGGATCGCAGCGCCCATTGCATGGCCGCTGATTTTGAAGCCAACCCGCACGGCGCGGGTCGACCTGATGATCACGTGCTGGTTGTCGTGCAACTAGCGGGCGGAAACGACGGACTGAACACGGTCATTCCGTTCCGCGATGAAAACTACTATCGCTATCGCCCCCGGCTCGGCATCCAGCGCGATAGGGCAGTGAAGCTCAACGATCAATGGGCCGTTCACCCGGCTGCCGCGCCGCTCAAGAAGCTTTGGGATGGCGGAGACCTGGCGATCGTGCATGCGGTTGGTTATCCGAACCCAAATCGCTCCCACTTCCGCAGCACCGATATCTGGACGACCGCCGAGCCCGATCGCGTCGGAACCACCGGCTGGCTCGGTCGCTACTGCGATGCCTGCTGCAATGGGCAGGATCCGGGCCATGCTGCAACTAGCGCAAAGAAAGAAAACGCAACCGATCCGGCGACGGCCGTCGCCCTCGATGTCGAGCCGCCCGCGGCCCTCGTTGGTCAAAAATATGTTCCCCTCACCTTCCGCGGCCCCGATTCATTGATGTATCGAGGCGGGCGCGGAAAGGCCGCCGACGCATTCCAGAAACTCAACGGCGACGATCCCGCCGCCGCCATGATGGAAATGACCCACGGACAGCATTCGCAGGCGCAGACCGAAGAATTCCTGACGCGCTCGGCCCTCAATGCCCGGGTCTATGCCGACCGAATCCGCAAGATCACAAACACGATCGCCAACAAAGCCAATTATCCGCAGACGCCTTTTGCCAGCGACCTTCGGCTCGTCGCGCAGCTTATCGCATCGGACATGCCCACGCGCGTCTATTACGTGAAGCTTGGCGGCTTCGACACGCATGCCGACCAGATCCAGCGCCATCCGCGCCTGCTGGAAGAGCTCAGCGGCGGGCTTGCCGCGTTCGTCGATGACCTGCGCCAGCTTGGCCATCTCAATCGCACGACGGTCATGACCTTCAGCGAATTTGGCCGGCGCGTCCACGAGAATGGCAGCGGCACCGACCACGGCGAAGCCGCCCCCTTGTTCCTCGCCGGCGGCGCCATCAAGCCCGGTTTCCACGGCGCCTTCCCGAGCCTGGCCGAGAATGCCCTTCACCGCGGCGACATTCCCTTCACCACCGATTTCCGGAAAGTCTACGCGACCATCCTCAAACAATGGATGGGAGCGAATGATGTGGGGGTATTGGGGAATCGGTTCCAGTATATGGATATTTTCAAAAAGGCTTGACAAACGTGGGGCAGATATACCCCGTTTAGCGGTCGCGCTTGCGCGACGTTGACCGCGCCTTTCATTGCAGCGCGCAACGTCGCGCAAGCGCGACCGCTAAACTTAATCGCACCGCGACCGTCTCCTCCTCCCCTCCAGCTTCTTTCGCAGTTTATAACTGTAATGGGGCCCAATCTAATGTAGACTTATCCGCATGTACGTCAGGGCCTCCGCGTCTCGCGATTTAAGTAAATTGCCGCCGCCGCCGCGAAGGGTTTATCGCTGGCGCGGGTGGCCGGTGCCCTTGCGATGTGTGGTGTTCTTCTTGAACCCCCTCGCGTGGGCCGGGATATACCTGCTGTGGCTATTGGCAAATACCTGCGGCCTGGCCATGTTCGGTCAGCCTGGAAGAGTGACCGTCACCAGTCGCCAGCATGTTCACTCCAGGCGCAAGGACAGATGCAGGATCGGTTACGTCTATGTCGACGCGGACGGAAAGCATCTTGATTCCGACTTATTCCCCGCAAGTGCTTACCTTCGCTATCCGCCCGGTTCCACGATTCCAATGCGCTCATTCCGCGTGCTCGGCCACACGAGCATCGAATTTGGCCCCGGCAGGTCCATCGTGGGCCTCGCCCTGTTTACCACCCTATGGAATGGGTTCCTGCTTATCGTTTTCCATTTGATGTGTATTTTTCCGCTCGGCCAGCGCCGGCTTCTTCGCGATGGCGTTGCCGCCGTGGGCCAGATCGATGAAAAATACATCCAAAGCAGACGCGTCTCACAAGACACAACGCGATCAGTCTACTACATGCTCTACTACTTCTATCCCCGCCAGGACGGCACCATCCAGCACGACCAAATGCAGGTGCGCATCGACGAATATGACTCGGCAAATGAAGAGGACGAGGTGCTCGTTTTCTACAATCCGCTCAAGCCGACGCAAAGTGTTCTTTATCGATACTGCGATTACGCATTGAGGGAATTGGAAGGGTGACGCTCGCCTTGCGGATGCGCCTCGGTTGTCTCTCTCCCTCCACCTTCTATCGCGGTTTATCGATGAAATGGGACCCGATCTAATGTAAACTTCCCTGCGTGTACAAGGTCACGTCTGGTCACGATACAAGTAGATTGTCGCCGCCGCCGCGAGAGGTTTATCGCAAGCAGGGAATGTCGATTCCCAAACGATGCTTAATCTATTTGCTGATTCCCCACGTGTGGGCCGCCATCTTCTTTACCTGGCTTATTGCATCGACCTTCGCGCTGTCCCTCGTCGGCCACCAGCATCAAGCAACTGTGACCAGCCGAAATTACATTCGCTCCAGGAGAAAGGGAACCAGCCGTTATTGCCGGATTGACTACGTCTACGACGATCAGCGCGGCCATCATGCTGACAATGACGTTCTTGGCCCCTGGGCTTACCGCAAGTATCCGCCCGGCTCGCCGATTTCGATCCGGTCGGTCCGCGTTCTCGGCATCAATACCAGCGAATTCGCATCAAGATCACACGCTGGTTCTTTCGATGTCATCGCCGCTATCTTCGTGATCATTTGCGACGGAATCGTGCTCGCGATTTTCTACTTCTGGTGTCTATCCCCACTCATGCAGCGTTGGCTTCTTCGCTATGGCCAAGCCGTCAATGGCCAAGTCACCGACAAAAATGAAATCGTTAAACGACGATTGCACAACAGAGAATGCGTGGCTTATGAGATTTCCTACAGCTACCCCGGCCCCGACGGAGCTGTCGAAATGCACAGGAGAAGCGTGAACCGAGTTGAATACCTGAGGGCCGACGCCGGCCAGAAGTTGCAGGTTTTTTACAACCCGCGCCGGTCGGGGCAACACGTTCTCTATCAATACAGCGACTACGCACCGCGGGAATGGGCAACTTAGAGCTGTTGTTTTCGAGCCGATTTGTTTATGCCCCTCCAGCATCTCTTGCGTTTATAACTCCAAACCGGAAACGCTTTGCGTAAACTAGCTGCGATGTACGCCGGGTTCCCAACGTCCCAAGACTTGAACGACCTTTCGCGGCCGCCGCGGAAGGTCGTTCGACGCCGCGGTTTGCCGGTGCCGGCTCGGTGCGCGCTGTGTTTGCTGCTCCCGCACGTCTGGATCGGCGTGGCTTTATTGTGGGCATTCATCAATGTATGTGCGATGACCCTGTTAGGTCAGCCGCGCCAAGCCACAGTGACCAGCAGGGACGCTCAAACTACGAAGGCCAACGAGTGCCAGATCGATTACGTCTACAACGATCGAGGCGGACGCCATGCTGATCACGCCAGGCTAGGCGCCAGTGCATACAATCTTTATCCGCCGGGCGCAACCATCCAGATTCGTTCGGTCCGCATCTTTGGCCATAGCACCAGCAAACTCGCATCTAAAGGCTACGGAGTTTTCTCCTTGATGTTTTTGGGGGTCTTCGCAGCTTTATGGAATGGGTTTCTTCTCCTTTATTCCCTTTCCTTGTGTCTGTCCCCGCTGTTTGAGCGGAACCTTCTGCGCAAGGGCGAGGCTGTCATGGGTCGCATCACCGACAAGACCGTACGCGGAAAAGGGTCCGATGCCTTTAGCCTTGCGTATGCCTTCACCGATTCAGCCGGCAACACCCTGGACGGCAGGATGGCCGTGCGCCGCTACGATCACGAAATGGCCAGGATAGGCGACGAGGTGCTGGTCTTTTACGATCCACACGCGCCGTCCGTCAACACTCTCTATGCATACGGCCAATATGCACTGCGTGAGTGGCGTGAGTACGAAGGCAAACTGCATCTTGCCAGACGGCAGATGGACGGCGACTGCGAATTTTTGACGGAATCGGCCGCGCCGGCACGGTTTTCGCCACTCCAGCATCTCCGCCGCTTTATAACTGAAACGCGAATAGTTCGGCGTAACATATTCGCCATGTACGTTGGCTTTCCAACATCACAGCGGTTGAGAGGCGTTCCGCTTCCGCCGCGGGAGGTTGCTCGCTGGCGCGGGTTGGCCGTGCCTTTTCGCTGCGCACTGTTTCTGCTGATTCCGCACGTGTGGATCGGCTTCTTTCTCGCGTGGATGTGCGTGACGACCTGTGCGCTGGTCATTGATGGCCAGGAGCGCCAAGCCACTGTTACACACCGAGAGGATGTGCGGTCCAAGCAGGACGGCGACAGTTGCCAGATCGACTATGTCTATAGCGACGAAGGCGGACGCCACGCCAAGTCCGGCTCGCTGGATTACAGAGCTTATAATGCGCACGCGCCGGGTACGAAAATTCCCATTCGCTCGATTCGCATCCTCGGCCGGAGCCAGAGCGAGCTCGCCACCGGCTCAGCCGGCGATTTGATCTGGGGCGTTGCCTGGCCCGCGCTCTTTTGGAATGGGATGATGTTCATCTTTTTCTATGCGATGTCTCTCTCCCCGCTTCGCGAGCGTCGGCTTCTTCGCGATGGCCAGGCCGTCATGGGCCAGATCACCGGCAAAAAGGTCCGCAAAGGAAAATCGACCGGCTATGAACTCACGTACATTTACCCCCGACCGGATGGTTATGCTCAGACCCGGAAGATGGAAGTGCGCAAAGGCGATTACGATCTCGCAAACGCCGGAGACGAAGTGCTGGTCTTCTACAATCCGAGCCGGCCGAAGCGGAGCGTTATCTATGAGTATTGTCAGTATTGGCTGCCGGAGATGTGCGTTTGAGGTGGTAAACAAAGTTCGAAATCGGTGCGATCCGTGCTGTACAGTTTACCGTCGACGGGCAGCGGCGTCTGCTGCCGTTTAGCCACTATCGCTTGCTATGCGCGTTTCTCCGTTCGCAAGATATGCGGACAATCGCTCAGCGCATCGTTCGGATTTGACGATGTTCTTCCGATCCACACTCCTCGGACGCGCGCTGCAAGCAGTAGCGGCTAAACGAGCAGGGCATCAAGATAAAAAATGGTGTACCCATTTTGGGTACGATTGTACTCAATTTGGGAACACACCCTGAAGCCCGCGCGATGCCCGAGCTCACAGATCAAACACCATCGCCTCATGCACCGCCCGATACGCCCGGTCCACATGCGCGACATTCGCGAGGATCGTTCCATTCCGCTCCCATTGCCCGCGCCCTTCGTGAATGTGATCAAAGACGCACAGGCGCGGGTTCACGCGGTCGATGGCGGCCAGCAGTGAGCGTGAGCCGCACGGGCGGTTGGACTTCGGTATCACCGGTAGATGGCCGTGTAGATCAGATATCGCGGCGATTTTCATGTGAGCAAGTCCCTCGAACCAAAGCGGATGAGTGACGGGGGTTAGCCACCGAAAAAAGTAAACTATGTTGACAAACGATACTATAACTGGAGCAATCAAAACGCGAGATGGCGACAGGATGGCGCGGTTGTCATGTGACAACTCAAAAGCGCGCCATACCGCCACAAGACCTGCGTTTATAAATAGTTATGTTACATTTAGGGCCCGAATGTGACAACCCGCCGCGCGCCACATTTTGTAACCTCGACTTTTGCACTTTTGCGTCTCAGGCTGCGGCGGCGAGGTGGGCCAGGAGCCAATCCTGCACGCGGTTGGGTAATTGTGTTACGAGGCTGCCGCCGGGGGCATGTAACAATAGCACCTGCTTCCACAGCACAGTCCGCACCGC
>Ga0207695_10008424_pt1 | contig 12915 bp, 10 predicted proteins | sample KBSC54metaG_FD_184354 | JGI IMG/M metagenome (GOLD analysis project Ga0207695, IMG submission 184354) | Corn rhizosphere microbial communities from Kellogg Biological Station, Michigan, USA - KBS C5-4 metaG (SPAdes) (version 2) | ecosystem: Host-associated > Plants > Roots > Rhizosphere > Soil...
TCGTCAGCTCTGCTGCTCTGCTGACGTGTCTAGCGCTCTATGCACTGCATAGATTTGCGCAGATATTTTTGAGCGGTTACAATCTTGTACAATATTCAACAATTTAAGGAGTGAAATCATGAGGCTTGTACGTAGGGTTGTGATGGTTTTATTATCGCTGTTTTGCTGCTTAGGTCTGAGCACTGGCCATGCGTCGAACGGTGGGATCTACACAGACCTCTACGATTTCGACGGCACCAACGGCGATTTTCCTCAGTCCGCGCTGACCTTAAGTGGCGGAGTCTTCTACGGGACGGCAGCGGGTGGAGGCACGAGCGACAACGGGGTGATCTTCTCCTTCGACCCTTCGAGCTCCACTTACACAGACCTGGTCAATTTCACTGGCATCGCCGGTGCTTTTCCCGGCTCTGGCCCTGTAGCCGCGCTGACCTTAAATGACGGGGTCTTCTACGGGACGACAGCAGCGGGAGGTACGAGCAACAGAGGGGTGATCTTCTCTTTCGACCCTTCGACCTCTACCTACACGGTCGTCCACAATTTCGACGGCACCCGCGGCGCTGGTTCTCGCTCCGCGTTGACCTTAAGTGGCGGAATTTTCTACGGGACGACATTTTCGGGAGGTGCGAGTGGCGATGGGGTGATCTTCTCCTTCGATCCTTCGAGCTCTACCTATACGGACCTTCACGATTTCGACGATACCCACGGCGCTAATTCTTTCGCTACCCTGATCTTAAATGACGGGATCTTCTACGGGACGACATTGCTTGGAGGCGCGAGCAGCAAGGGGGTGATCTTCTCCTTCGACCCTTCGACGTCTACCTACACGGACCTACACGATTTCGACGGCACCCACGGCTCTAATCCTCGAGCCGGGCTGACCTTAAATGGCAAGATCTTCTACGGGACGGCAACGAGTGGAGGTGCGAGCAACTTTGGGGTGATCTTCTCCTTCGACCCTTCAAGCTCTACCTACACGGACCTGGTCAATTTCACTGGCAACACCGGTGCTTTTCCCGGCTCTAATCCTGCAGCCCCGCTGACCTTAAGTGGCGGGGTCTTTTGCGGGACGACATTTGATGGAGGTGCGGGCGGCAACGGGGTGATCTTCTCCTTCGACCCTTCGAGCTCTACTTACATCGACCTCTACGATTTCGACGGCACCCACGGCTCTCTTCCTGAAGCTGCGCTGACCTTAAATGGCGGGGTCTTCTACGGGACGGCATCTGCTGGAGGTGCGAGCAGCTTTGGGGTGATCTTCTCCTTCGTGCCGCTTTTGCCACCAAGCAACCTCACGGGCCATCAGAAGAAAAACAACAGTGGCGCAAGATACGAGTGGTTCAATGGTTTGAAATGGCAGACACCCACTCTCTCCGGGACGGAAGTCGCAGGCTATAATATCTATCGCGATGGTGTAAAAATTGCGACTTTATCACCATCTACCTTGCACTATAACGATCACAACAGGAAGAAAGGAGTTAAGACACTCTATTCTGTGACCACTATAAATGTGCAAGGCAATGAAAGCAGTAGCGTAAATATCACAATTCCATGAATAAAAAAGAGGACCTTCCATGTTGCATATAAGACATTTGATTTCTGTTTTTCTGATTGCATCTACAACACAAGTGTGGGGAAATTATTTCAACATAACTGCGCTTGAAACAAAACCGCAAAGGGATCCTTCTGCCAAGGCTGGACAAGAATGCTGCTCTCCATCGAAGGAGGTGCCGCCTATGATCGAAGTTAAAGGAGGCTACTTCTTTTTTTCTAGCCGCACCATGAGAAAAATCTATGATGAAGGAGGGGCAGATGTTCAGATCAGCGGATCGTACCCTTTGTGGAAATGGCTGCAGATCTATGGCAGTGTGGAGTGGCTGGAAAGACATGGCAGAACGTTAGGTGCGCATGAGAAAGTTAGTATTTGGGAAATCCCACTCAGCCTAGGGCTTAAACCGGTCATTGTGATCACCCCCAAAATGCACTATTATTTTACCTTAGGTCCACGCTATTTTTTTGTGCATGTTCACGCTTCCTCTCATCTTGGTAATAACACAAATCAAAATGGCCTGGGCGGGTTTGTGAACACCGGGCTTAATTTTTTCCCCATTCCTCATTTGGTTGTAGATGTTTTTGGAGAATTTTCCTACAAACGGATGCGATTTCCTTCGGCTAAACATCATGTGCACGGTCAAAAGGCACAAGTGGGAGGGTTTCTCTTAGGGGTGGGCCTGGGATATGCTTTTTAGTCAGAATGTCCTCGCAGAGCGAGGAGCTTGAATGTCTGTGAGCAGCCCCAAGGGCTGCCAGCTAGTTAATGTTTTCCTGGCTTGTGATTTTAGCTATCTTATTCCCCAATCCTGCGCATCCTGCCGCCTGCGATCCTGCGTATCCTGTCATGGTTGTACAGCTGTGACAGGATACGCAGGATCGCAGGCGGTAGGATGCGCAAGATGAGAGTGCATTTTTGATGTGGACTTTACTCTTCTACTAAATCTCTAGGCCAAGCATTGGGAGTCCACTGGTGAAACCAGAGGTTTACCTATCGTAAATTAAAATTTTATTTGGATTATCGGGATAGGTTCGTACTCATAAATCTCACTTTGACTAATTTCAACATCTGCCCTAGAATCCTCTGGACGACTGGAGATTCATGTTCTTAAAATTCTTGACAGACCGCCGTTCGAAGGTTCTCTTCTTCTTGATGCTCTCCATTGTGGCTTTACTCAACGTCAATTATGGCATTCTAAGAAGCGCCCGCAATGCCCTTGTCGTTGCCGATCTTGGCAAAGGCGCCGGATCGATCCCGATTTTTGAGCTGGTGGGCACAATGCCTGCGGCCCTGATTATGGTCTATCTTCTGACCCGTCTTCTCAATAAGTACTCCATCCATAAAGTATTTATGATCACACTAGGGGTCTTTTCGGGGTTCTTCATCTTTTTCGCTCTGATCATTTATCCTTCGCTTCCCACATGGGAAACCCAGATCCTTCAATGGACATGGCTTCCTTGGAACACTTTTTTTGCAGTGATGCTCCCTCAAGCCTTATCGCTCCTATTCTTTGTCATGGCAGAGCTATGGAAAATTGCGCTCCTCACCGTCCTCTTCTGGGGCCTTGTCAATCAATACATCCCTCTTGGGGATGCCAAAAAGTTCTATGGACCGCTGATGTTAGGGGGCAGCATTGGAACGATCGTCGCAGGTCCCGTCATCTCGTTTTGCACCTCTGATTTTGCCTCCCGGAGCTCATGGTCGAATTCTCTCTCGTTAATGATGATTGTCCTGAGCTTGATTGGAATCTTGACCGCCTACCTCTACTCTAAACTGTGGAGAGAATTTGCCGGACCTAAACGCAAAGGAGAACAAGAAGAGGAAGAAGTTAAAGACACCATCTCGGTCTGGGAAAGTATCCGTCTCTGCGTCAAATCGCCCTACCTTTCCCTCCTGGCTTGGATCACGATTGTCGACTATATCGCCTATGCCCTGGGCGAGGTGATATTCCTAGATATCCTAAAACAGCGGTATCCAGATCCCAGAGATTATTGCGCCTACATGGGCCAACTATCCCTTTGGAGCGGTATTTTGACCGCCTTTAGCGCTCTAGTCGTGACTCCCCTGGTACTCCGCCGCTGTCGCTGGGTTGTGGCCTCCCTTGTTACCCCTGGATGCCTCCTAATTACGGAAGGAGCCTTTTTTATTGCCCTTTGGCATCCTTCCACTTCGCATCAAATCGAGCTTTTAGTCTTTTTAGGCACCCTCTTTTTCTGTTTTGTCCGTGCTGCGAAATACACCTTATTTGACACGTCTAAGGAAATTGCATTCATTCCAATGCCGCCCTTAGAGAAAATGCAAGGCAAGCTCATTATCGACGGTGTTTGCTCAAGGCTTGGCCGTGGCAGCGCTTCTATTGTCAGCATCTCGCTGATCCAGATCTGTGGCGGGGTTTTAGCCAGCGCTTCTGCAGCAGGCCTGATTGTCCTCAGCATTGCTATCAGCTGCGTCGTTTCGACATTTAAGCTTGGTAAACTCGTGGAGAAGAAGTCAGCGCTCAAAAATAGTGAGCCAACTCCTGAGAAGCTGTCTATAAACTAAGATTCCCAGGGCGTTTTCACAAAAAAAATTTGACAACCACAATTTCTCCTAGGAAAGCCACCTTCATACAGGCTTAAGAGAGACTATGCTGGGTAGGAAAAAATTTACGAACAAATCACAGGTTTTTTCTATGAAAATCATGACTGTCAAATCTTTTTTGTGAAAACGCCCTGAAACTAATCCCGTTTAGTGTTCTTTTAAATACTCACAAGCAGTACAATATCTCTCATCAAATGGAGGAAAAATGACAACAAATAGCTCCAGCATCCAAAATATAAGGTCTTCGGGTTCTGTTAGAACAATTAATTCCATTAGGAATTCCCCGTTATTTGCTCGAATCGATAAGCTTTTTGCTCTATACATAGGATTGCTCATCGCAAGCACCACCTATTGTCTTTACAACCTCTATCAGTTTTATCAACTTAAATTTGGAACTTCTTTTCCTTTGGACTATTCGTTTAAACCCATCCTTTGCCAACTCTGGCTTGATGAAGCCCAAGAGCAAGAGAAACAAAACAATCATGAAAAAGCCAAGCTTTTATTTGAGAAATGTGAATCACACCTAGCTTCAATTGACGATGATTGCATTTCTGCTAAGCACGATAAAAGTGCTCTCTTGCTAAGGGTTGCTGAGCATTATGTCAAAAACGAGCCAAACCGTTCCTATGAGATTGCTCAAAGAATCTCCTCATTCGACGAAATCTTAGAAGCCGCTAAAAACATCCAAAAAACACATCGTGACTTTGATTCAAAAAAACTCAACTCACTTTTCACTCAAGCTTTTAACGCGATGATGCAACAAGGGGCAAAACTGCCTGAAAGCAAGCTTCCCCTATTGGATATTAATGAGTTATTAAAATTCGCTAAAGCATTCCATTCGGTCAATAATCATGAATCCAAAAACCTTTGTGTGACAGAAGCCTCAAAACTGATAGATACCTGCGAGAACGATTTGATCAGGATTAGAAAACTATGCCAGAATGCTGAATGTTATCAACAAATAGGAGAGTTTCAACAGGCAAGCTGCTCTATACAAGCAGCTCAGCTAGTATTTCGAGAAAAAATCCTATCTACAGAGCTAATCGAGGCTCGTTTGATTTTCGCTGATTTATTCTATTCCCTGAAAGATACTGAAAAAATGGATCAAGAATTGACCGAGATTATGAACTTGATCGATACAAACCCTCCGTTACAAACTGCCAGCAGTTTATATTCACTAACAAAATTAATCATTACACTTGAGAAAGACGAAATCTCAACATCAAAATTTAAAAATTTTGAAATTAAATCTAAAATCGATAGAGCGCTACAGGCTCTTTTGGCTCCTAGGGATGCAGCAACAGAAGATCGAGCTAAAGCTTACTTAAAGCTTGTATCGATCTATGATGAAAAGCTTATCGTTGATCCCAGCTCAAAAGAGCAAGCATTAAGCAAAGCTTTTGAACTAATTCAAAAATTACCAGAAACTAGCAACGAAGAAATCAAGTCTAAATTCAATTTGCTCTACAGCCTTGTTTTGTCTTATAAGCAAGATCCTACGAAAACACAAGAAATCTTGCCAATCATGGAAAGATTGTATGGCCTGTGTCCTCTTGAAGGCGATTCTAAACTTAGAAGTGATAAGCTTGGATGGGGGCAGCAAATTATGCGCACCTACAATGAACTAAAACTAAAAGAAAAATCGGATCAGTTTTTCCAAAAATATCTTTCTGACCTTAAAAATAGTGATAAGAGCAAGTTTAATACAATTTTTAATTTGGTTACATGCGCGGAACATCACGGCTTCTTTAGTAACGACCATTACCTTCCTGAGCAAAGAAAAACACAATTTGAGGCTGCTGAATTGCTCCTTTCCAAATTGGAATCTCCCATCGACTACAAAACGGCTCTTGCGATGATCATCAAGGGCTATTTACAGGTCGATCGTCAAAAAAGTCTTCAACTTCTTGTAAATTACTCAAGACAACTAGTCCATGAAAAAGCCATGAAACACCTGAAAATTGCAGCGATCACCGCTATAACGACGGGTGCTTTTTGCTTTTACCCTCAAGCTTACCCTGTATTGTCCATTGGACCAGCTCTTAAAGACCTTCTTTAAGAGCCTATTTAAGAAAGCAGGTTCCCTAAATATCACCTAACGTTAATTGCACCGCCAATTTTTCAATAAATTCACAAAATTTAATCTCTTTTAAGAATAGAAAAAGATGCCGCCAAGTTTCTGGCGGCGGGCCCATTCTTTCTTAGACCCGAGCGTTAGTTCATCATCGAAGGCAATCCAATCGCCTGTCTGCTCATTGTAGATAAACGACTGAAAACAGCCCTTAAGCGAAGTATAGAAGAGCTTTGCACGAGGATTTGTCTTTAGGTAGCTTTCGATCTTTTCTGCGCTCATCTCAGGCTTTTCTAATTGCGGCCCGACGCAAAGCTGACCATAACCCGTATTGGACATGCCGGGAGCCACATTTTTGAACACGATCCCAAATGTCGCAAGCCCGAGAACGATCCGGTGGGAATCGATCCCTTGGGCATAGAGGTATTGCAAGCTTTCAACAACAGAAGGCCCTTCCCAAGAAAACAAAGCAGAATGAAAGTTGGTGCGGCAGCCCGGCTCGGGACGGATGAAATCAAATGCCATCAGATCGATTTTCACATCGAGTGCCGCAAATGATTTCAAATCGAACGATTTTAACAACAGAAGGCTCGCAGGAAGAGCAACCCTAGTTTCATCGGTTTTTAGAGAACATTCTTTGACAAGGTCCATGCCTTGATGGGCTTTGACTGTTTTGCCATACCCTTTTTTCTCAAAAGCAAGCGAAATTTTGATCCTGGGATGGTCTTCTTGAAAGGTTTTCAATGCCTCTGTGGAGATTTCTTCCGACTCCAAAAAAGTCACATGCTGGATGCCATGGGTGTCTATTTCTTTGAGCTGATGGTAATAAGCGCCGGTCTCAAACATAAGTTTACCATGCAAAAGTAGTTTTTAATTTTCAACTTGTGTTACAAGTTTATGAAGTAAATTATGACCCAATTACCCGTTGATATTTTCGAAGAGATTGCGCCTACCTATGATCGAACAAATCGGATTTTGTCCGGCGGGATCGATCTCTACTGGCGCCGCAAGATGGCATCGCTGCTGCCACCGATCGAAAAAATCAAGCTTCTTGACCTAGCCACAGGGACAGGAGATCAGCTGCTGGCGCTTTTGAAAAAATCGCCTAAAATTGATCAAGCCGTTGGCCTTGATCTTGCTGAAGAGATGCTCAAAATCGGACGAACGAAATTAAAAGGATACGATCGCGTTACATTTCAAAAAGCTTCGGCAACGAACATTCCGTATCCGGAAAATACCTATGACTGCGCGACTATGTCGTTTGGTATCCGAAATGTCGATAACGTCTCACAATGCCTTAGCGAAATCCAGCGCGTGCTCCGGCCTAGAGGGAGGGCGTTGATTTTAGAGTTTTCCCTTCCGACAAACAAATGGATCCAAAAAACGTATCTTTTTTATTTGAACAAGCTTTTGCCGCGGGTCGGGAAACTACTCTCGGCCCATGAATATGCCTATACCTACCTAGCAAGAACCATCCAGACTTTTCCTCAGGCGAAGAGTTTTTGCAAGCTAATGGAAAAAGCAGGCTTTAATGAAGTGAAGGCGCATCCTCTGACGTGTGGGATCGTGACGATTTACCAGGGAGAAAAATGACCACTCTCTGGAAATTTTTAGATGAAGCGATGCAGTATCCCAAGATCTATTGGAAATCGCGGGGTAGCAATTTTGCCTATGCAGGATACGGTACGGGCCCAGGGTTGGGAGGGGGTGTAGAGAAAAATTCTCCTCTGAGCTTTGGTGGCCAAGCTTTCACACCTCAGGCATGCCAGGGAATCTGGAGCTGTTTTCCACCTTCTCTGTACTTTTCCCCGACAACGATCAAACAAGAAGTGTGGAACTCTTCCCGTTTTCCATTTGTCCTTCCTAAAGTTTTGCAAAGGAAAGATACGCCGACGTTCGAAGCGTGGTGGATGATGGTGAGCGATGCAGTGGAAAAAATCCAAAACAACCAATTGAAAAAAGTTGTACTGGCCCGGCAATCGTCATTAAAACTCGATGGCAAGATTGATCCTCTTCATGTCTTGAGAATGTTGACTCCCTATGGCAGCCAAGCTTCTCTCTTTATGCTCCAACTCGATGCAGACACTGCCTTTGTTGGAGCAACTCCGGAAAAACTGTTCCACCGGCAAGAGAGAAAGATCACGTCTGAGGCCATCGCAGGCACTAAAGGCCAGATTGAACAATGGACCCCAAAAGAGACTTCTGAAATCGAAGCTGTCCAAGTCTTTCTCCATGAAAAATTCATGCGGTGCTGCAGAGATATCAAATGGCACCCTCCCGAGCAAAAACCGTTCGGAATCCTCAATCACCTCTATCAGAGCATCCGCGGCGATCTAAAAGATGAAATCTCCGACCAAGAGCTCTTTTTACATCTCCATCCCACTCCGGCTCTAGGAGGGCTTCCGAAAGAAGCCGCGATCTCGTATCTGACTGAGATCGAGCCGCTGCATCGAGGCTGGTACGGAGGACCTTTTGGGATGGTCTCTCCTCAAGAGACGGATATGGCTGTGGCAATCCGTTCGGCCTTAATCCGCAGAAATGAAATGCATCTATTTGCAGGTGCGGGCATCGTCAAGGGCTCCGATCCGCAAACTGAATGGCAAGAACTCGACCGAAAAATCCATCACTATTTGAGGTTTTTAAATGAATGACGTTTATGCAAAACAGATCGTCCAGCATCTTGTCGAACAAGGCGTTCGACGTGTTTGCATCTCCCCGGGTTCTCGGTCGACGCCACTTGCTTACGCCTTCTCGCAAGAAGACAAACTTGAAAAACTTGTCCATTTCGATGAAAGAGGGATCGCTTTTTATGCCTACGGCTACGCGAAAGCCTCCAAAACTCCGGTCGCCCTCCTGGTCACATCAGGCACCTCGGTCGTCAATCTCTATCCGGCGATCATGGAAGCGTTTAATGATGAAGTCCCTCTCATCGTGATTACTGCTGATCGTGCCCATGAACTCAGAGAGTGCGGCGCCAATCAAACTTGCGATCAGGTCAAAATCTTCGGCGGCCATATCCGGTGGTATTTTGAAATCCCCTGCCCCGATCAGGCAATCCCCCCCGGATTCATCGGCTCAACCATTGCCCAAACTGTCTACCGCGCCACCCAAAGTCCCAGGGGGCCTGTCCATCTCAATTGCCTTTTCAGAGAGCCCTTCCTCTCCAATGTTGAACAAGAGGTACCGCCTTCGACGCATTATGAGCCGACGCACCATACTCTTTCGACGGCTTCTATCGAACAGTGGGCAAAAAAACTCTCTGCCTGCGAGCGCGGCGTCATCATTGCCGGATCGATGGCCTCTTCCCGCTGCCTCAAATCGATCTTTACGCTAGCAGAGCTGCTCGATTGGCCGATCTTGCCCGACATTACCTCAGGGCTTCGCTCAGAGGGCCTGCACCACAACGTCATTCCGTATTACGACATGGTGCTTAAACTCGTCCCGCATTTCCGCCCGGACTGTGTTTTGCATTTCGGCGACCGGCTCGTCTCCAAGCCGCTGGCAGAGTGGTTAAAACAAGCGCTTCCACCCATCTATGCGATGGTCGCTGACCATCCTGAAAGGCGCGATCCTTCTCACTTACTGACCCATCGGCTACAGACCGATCCCACCATCTTCTGTCAGCAGTTGCTTCAGTGGACTGCCCGCCGCATCTCTTGGATGGGCCACTGGAAGGCTGTCAGTCAGGTCATTGAAGGGCATATCGATGAATATGTTCCCGCTGCTTCAGAGCCTGGCCTTATTCGGTTTTTACAACACCATCTCCCCCCACACTACTCCCTCTTTTTTGCCAACAGCATGCCGATCAGGGACGGCGATCAATTCTTTTTTCCGCGATTCCACCGCGGTCCGATCTATGCAAAACGTGGAACATCGGGCATCGATGGCAATATCGCCATGATCACCGGGCTTGCGGAAGGCTCTCAGCGGCCCATTTTCGCGGTGATCGGAGATCTAACCGCGTTGCATGACCTTAACTCTCTTGCACTCCTCCAAAAATGCAAAGTTCCCGTCATCTTACTCGTGATCAACAACCAAGGCGGAGGTATTTTCTCGTTCCTTCCCATCGCGCAGAAAAAAGAGATGTTCGAAGAATACGTCGCTGGAGCGCATCCGTGGCAATTTGAAGACGCTGCTAAGATGTTCCACCTGCCTTATCTTTTGATGACAGAGCCTTCCCAGCTGACAAAGATTCTCAGGGAAGAGAAAAGCCATCTCATCGAATTTAAAACCAATCGCGTAGAAAACCGGCAGCTTCACATGGCGATCGAAGAAAAGATCAAAGTGAAGATCGAAGGGCTTGCCTACGCTATGACTTGAGAGGAACGCATGACTATCATCACTGAAGTTCAATGGACCGCCTGCGGAACTTATACCGATATCAACTATGATAAATTCAATGGTGTTGCCAAAATCACCATCAATCGCCCCCACGTCCGGAATGCCTTCCGGCCGCAGACGGTCGATGAGATGATACATGCCTTCAATGACGCCCGCTACGACAGCGACATCGGCGCTATCATCATTACGGGACAAGGGAAAGAAGCTTTTTGCTCAGGCGGAGACCAGAAAGTCCGCGGCGATGCCGGGTATGTCGATTCTAAAGGCGATGAGCGGCTCAATATCCTCGACTTCCAACGGATGATCCGCACTTGCCCTAAGCCGGTTGTTGCAATGGTCGCCGGCTATGCGATCGGCGGAGGCCATGTTCTGCATGTCGTGTGTGATCTGACCATTGCTGCCGACAATGCAATCTTCGGACAAGTTGGACCTAAAGTGGGTTCGTTTGATGGAGGATTCGGCTCAAGCTATCTTGCCCGCATCGTGGGTCAGAAAAAAGCGCGGGAGATTTGGTTCCTCTGCCGCCAGTATAATGCTCGGCAAGCGCTAGAAATGGGCCTTGTTAATTGCGTGGTTCCTTACGAAGAACTCGAATCGACGACGCTCCAATGGTGCCAAGAGATGCTCCAGCACTCACCGATTGCGATCCGTTGCCTTAAATCGGCCATGAATGCCGATTGCGATGGCCAAACGGGTCTTCAAGAACTGGCCGGCAACGCCACCATGCTCTTCTACATGACACCGGAAGGGCAAGAAGGACGGAATGCCTATGTCCAAAAACGAAAACCCAACTTCAAGCAGTTCAAACGGAAACCTTGAATGGTTCGTGTCGCAAGCCTATCAATTACATGAAAACAACCAAGTTTCACAATAAGAGACTAGACAATCGTGCAGGTGTCATTGAAAAATGGGGAATGGGAACCCTAAATATCCTCGATTGGTGCAAACAGAGATGACTAAAAAGTTAGGCCACAAAAATATTTCTGGTGGATTCAAGAAAATCCTTTATCAGATGCTCTCAAAAGGCACTATTTCATGCACTAATCCAGAAAAACCCAACAGTAGATTACAAAAATACAAACTGGAATTCACACAAAATGAACCAACGACAAATCAGCCTACCTAGCACTAAGAAAAAAGCCAGTACTTATGTCTGTGCCTACCTCATCTTGAGACAAAAAAATGAAGTTTTGCTGCTGCTGCGAAAAAATACCGGCTATTGCGATGGACAATATGGACTGGTCTCTGGCCATGTCGAAGATGGAGAGCCAGCCACTGCAGGAATGATCCGTGAAGCTAAAGAAGAAGCCGGTATTGAGATTTTGCCTTCCCAGCTCCAAGTCGTCCATGTCGTCCACAGATACTCCAACCGGCAAAATATCGATATCTTCTTTGAGTGCACATCTTGGAAAGGAGAGCTCGTTAATCAAGAACCGGAAAAATGTGCCGCCTTGGAATTTTTCCCCCTGGATAATCTCCCGGACAACACAATCCCCTACATTGCACAAGCTCTTCAAGCTGCGGCAAATGGAATTTGCTATTCTGAAGATGGTTGGGAGTAATTCGAACACTGATCGATCACTTCATTCAGACCAGGATAGCCCGATAAGTACCGCTTGATATTCTTAGTGATTCTTTCCATCTCTTTGCGCGGATTTTGAGCCACTGCCTTATCGTGGCGGATACGGCCGGGATCGATCTGAACCGCTTTTCCATTGTAGAAACCGTAATTCACTTCTAAGTTCTGTGAATGGTCCCGATACCCTTTTTTGGTACGAGAGACAAATAGCGCATAGATCTGCCGGGCCGCATCTTTGGCCTCGCTGACTTTTCCTTCCTGGTAAAGCTTGTCTAAGTAGGGCAGAACCAGCTCGACTTTCCTCTGAAGGATAAACGGATATTTTTCCAACGAGATCTGATACATTTTTGCATCTTTACCGATCACTTCAATTGTCTGATTAAGAACCGTCGAGCCATCAAAGTGGTTGTAGATGACGCCTGTCTCTGCTTGAAGGTCTTTGAGGGACATCGCATACCGCTTAAAATTTTTCTCCAGATGTTTGCGTCTGTTGAAGAGAGAATTGCGGGGATTGAAAAACTTAATCACATATTGATGATCAGCGCTTTCATATGCAGTGAGCTGTCCGCCACAGCCAAGATACGTGAACCGCTGTTTTAAAATCTCTGAGGCGATTTGTTTTGAGACAGGATCGGGGTTGCTCGGGGTTCTTTTTAAGATTCCGGGATGGCAAAAATCTTTGGGCCCAAATTCAGGATGGTCAGATCGGAAATAGTCATGGCCCACAATAAAGGCACTCACGATTAAAGCAAAAATAATAAGCTTCATTAACATAACAACACAGCATCCTAGGAG
>Ga0207695_10008426_pt1 | contig 12912 bp, 9 predicted proteins | sample KBSC54metaG_FD_184354 | JGI IMG/M metagenome (GOLD analysis project Ga0207695, IMG submission 184354) | Corn rhizosphere microbial communities from Kellogg Biological Station, Michigan, USA - KBS C5-4 metaG (SPAdes) (version 2) | ecosystem: Host-associated > Plants > Roots > Rhizosphere > Soil...
CCCGGCCCGTCAATCAGGTCGGTGGCGTGGACGGCTGGCCCGCGGCGCCAAGAGGCTGCGTGCCGGCGCCTCGAACAAGCCCGACCTCGGCGGTGTTCTTCAGACCAACAATATTCACATCGCCACAACATGCGACTCGGGACAGGTCACGAAGAAGCTGACGGCGCTGAAGGAGAGGCCCGCGACTGCAAAAGCGAAAGCGAAATTCATCCTGGCGACCGACGGTGTGGATTTTGAGGCCGAGGACTTGGCGAGCGGTGAAACCGTCGCCTGTGCGTACAAGGATTTTCCCGACCATTTCGGCTTCTTCCTCCCGCTGGCCGGCATCCCCAGCGTGCACTTCACCGCGATAGGAGTGCACGCCTCATCACCAATCCCGAGACCGGGCCACTGTTTGCCCAAGAGGCCAATGACGATGACCTGGCAAGCGGCACGATCTAGGTTCTGCGTAGCAAATCCGACCATCCGATTGTCGCGGCCAATCGAGATGTTCTCCACAAAATCGGGGTGACAGGTGGTAAGGTCGAGACACGCATCGCAAACGCGAATCTAGACCCGACCTTTCTGATGGCCGACGTGGAAGTCGTCGCCACCTATGAGCTCTATAATATCAACCGAGCTCGAAAACCTGATTCATCGCGTGTTCGATCCCGTGCAGTTGGATATTGAAATTAGGGATCGCTTCGGCAACCCTGTAAAGCCGCGGGAGTGGTTTCTTGTCCCTATTTTTGTGGTGAACGAGGTGGTCGAGCGCATAAAGGACGGGACAGTTACTCAATATGTTTATGAGCCAACGGCCGCCCGCCTGGTGAAGGCAGAATGCTGAAGGACGACGGACAGGCAAGGTATCTCCGAGCGAACTGAGTTGGTTAAGAAAGGGCTCACCGGGCCCTTTCTTCGGCTAAACCTCAATTGTCGCTGTTGCGAGGTTTGTGGTCCAAGCTGTGAGTGAAGCTCAGCCACGGATGTTTTGATTCTTCCCACACGGACATCATTGGTGCGGGAAACTGCGGATCAACGAAGGCGCCGACGGCGACCCCGATGAGGTCAGGCACTTCTTCGGCTTCCCAATACAGGCTGGTTCCGCAATCCGGACAAAAGTGAGTATCAAATTTCCTGCCGGAATCAGCGCGACGGGCGAACACCTTGCTCTGCCCGGAGAGGTGAATGCGCTCGCTCGGGTAGTACGCGCCGACTCCCACTACGGACCCGGTTCGCCGCTGGCATTGGCCGCAATGGCACGCGACTATCACGATCGGATCTCCATCAGCTTCAACCCGAAGCCTTCCGCAGCAACAGCGAGCAACTTTTTTCATGTTGGCATAATGTCTCAACGCTCCTGGATGCTGTCAAGGAGCATCAGGCCTTGGCACCGGTGCAGGCGGCCGGAAGACACGGCAATAAGGGAACGACTACGCGAGCTGGCCGCGGAACGCCGGAGGTTCGGATATCGGCGCTTAGGCTGGATGCTCGCCCGCGAAGGTCACACCATCAATCGCAAGAGGCTGCTAGAAGTGTAGCCAGCGGCCCTTCGTGAGGTGCTCAGACTGTGCGCTTGAGTGCTTCGCGGGCCTTCACAAGGTTGGGATAACCGAGAACACGCATCTTGGCAGCCATAGCTCTACCACCTCTCATCGCGAGCATTGTGCGAGCTGCTTGACTCCGAAGGGCGGCTGGAACGTCCTTCCGCGCCAGCATTTGACCGGCAATCGGAGAATCGCGTAAATGCCTGATTTTGTTGGTGGGCGGTGCTGGTTTCGAACCAGCGACCCCCGGCTTGTAAGGCCGATGCTCTACCGCTGAGCTAACCGCCCGAGCCGTGGCGAAATGATCGAGTAACTGTCGCGAGCGTGGACAGCTCGCCAGCCCGGCCCGTCTATCAGGTCGGCGGCGTGGACGGCTGGCCCGCGGCGCCAACGTCGTTTAGCGAGTCCTTGAGCTGCTTGCCGGGTTTGAATTTCGCCGATCGGCTCGCCGAAATCTCAATCGATTCCCCGGTCTTGGGATTGCGCCCCGTGCGCGCCTCGCGCATCGAGACCGCAAAGGTGCCGAATCCCGAGATATTCACCCGTTCACCCTGCTTGAGCGCGCCGATGATGTCATCGAGCATGACATTGACCGCTTTTTCGGCCTCACCTTTGTTCATTCCAAGTTTGTTCGACAAACCTTCAATAAGATCAGCCTTGGTCATGGTTCCGCTCCGGCGCCTTTCGCCCTGCAAGTGTTGGTTGTATTACCCCGGCGGACCGTCGTGGTGACGGCCCACCGGGGTTTGTGGCGGAATCAGTCTAAGCTATCAGGAAAGATTGGGCGAGACCGTCGCGTCGTCTTCATCGTCGTCAACGAGCGGCATTTTCTCGTCCGCTTCGGCTGTGAAAGCCGGATCGGTTTCGTTCGTTTGCGGTTTGAAGAAGGTGTCCGGATCGTCAAGCACTAACGCCCGGCGCAAAACGTCGTCCATGTGCTCCACCTTGAAAATGGTCACGGCCTTGAGCACCTGCTGCGGGATTTCCTCGACGTCCTTCTCGTTATCTTTCGGAATCAGAATCGTCTTGATGCCGGCGCGATGGGCCGCGAGCACCTTTTCCTTGAGCCCCCCGATCGGCAACACCCGTCCGCGCAGCGTGACCTCGCCGGTCATCGCCAAATCGCTGCGCACCGGTATGCGCCGCAACGCCGACACCAGTGCGGTCGCCAGCGTGATTCCCGCCGACGGCCCGTCCTTCGGTATCGCACCCTCGGGGATGTGGATGTGAATGTCGATCTTGTGGAAGGCCGACGACAGTCCGAGCGCCGTCGCCCGTGAGCGCACGTAACTCAACGCCGCCTGCGCACTCTCCTGCATCACGTCGCCCAACTGCCCCGTGATCGTGAGCTTGCCGCGGCCCGGTACGATCGTGACCTCGACGCTCAGAATCTCGCCGCCCATCTCGGTCCAAGCGAGGCCCGTCGCGACGCCGATTTGCGGCTGCGTCTCGGCCATCCCGTAGCGGAACTTCGGCGGTCCGAGGAATTTCTGCAGGCTCGACGCCGAAATCTTCACGTGCGCGTTGCGATCGGTCTTGACCACCTCCACCGCAACCTTGCGGCAGACCGACGCGACCTCCCGCTCCAGATTACGCACGCCCGCTTCGCGCGTGTAATGCCGCACGATACCGAGGATCGCCTTGTCCGAAAACTCGATGTTCTCGGGACGCAGCCCGTTGGCCTCGAGCTGCTTGTGCAGCAGGTACTTCTTTGCGATCTGCAGCTTCTCCGCCTCCGTATAACCAGGCAGTCGGATGATCTCCATGCGATCCTGCAACGGCCGCGGGATCCGATCGAGCGTATTCGCGGTCGTGATGAACATCACCTTCGACAGGTCGTAATCGCAATCCAGGTAATGGTCGTTGAACGTGTTGTTCTGCTCGGGATCGAGCACTTCGAGCAGCGCCGACGACGGATCGCCGCGAAAGTCGGTTGACATCTTATCGACTTCATCCAGCAGCAGCACCGGATTGCCCGAGGCCGCCTTGCGCATGCTCTGGATCACCTTGCCGGGCAGCGCGCCGATGTAAGTGCGCCGATGGCCGCGGATTTCCGCCTCGTCGCGCACGCCGCCGAGCGATACGCGCACGAACTTGCGTCCGGTCGCCCGCGCCACCGACTTGCCGAGTGACGTCTTGCCGACGCCCGGCGGTCCCACCAGGCACAGGATCGGCCCCTTCAATTGCCCGACCAGCGTCTGCACCGCCAGGTACTCAAGGATGCGCTGCTTGACCTTCTCGAGTCCGTAATGGTCCTCCTCGAGAATCCGCTCGGCCTCCTTGATGTCGAGCTTGTCTTCGGTGTACTCGAACCATGGCAGCGCCAGGAACCAGTCCAGGTAGTTGCGCACCACGGTCGCCTCGGCCGACATCGGCGACATCATCTTGAGCTTCTTGATCTCGCGCTCGCACTTTTCGCGCGCCTCGGCCGGCATTTTCTTCTGGCGAAGTTTGTCTTCCAATTCTTGAATTTCGTTCTTGAATTCGTCCTTTTCGCCCAGCTCCTTCTGGATCGCCCGCATCTGCTCGTTGAGGTAATACTCCTTCTGGGTCTTCTCCATCTGCTTCTTGACCCGCGAGCGGATCCGCTTTTCGACTTCCAGAATCTCCAGCTCGGATCGCATGTAGCCGAGGATGCGCTCCAGCCGCTCGGCCGGATTGGTGCATTCCAGCAGTGACTGCTTGTCCTCCAGCTTGATGCCGAGATGGCCCACCAGCTTGTCCGCCAGATACGCCGGATCGTCCACCGCCGCGATCGACGTCACCATCTCCGGCGGAATCTTCTTGTTCAGGCGGACGTAATTGTCAAAGGTCGCGTTGACCGATCGCATCAGCGCCTCGACCTCCGTCGTGCGATCGCTGACTTCCTCGATCTCCTCGACCTCGACCTTGAAGAATTCGTCCTCACCCACGTAGCGCATCACGCGCGCGCGCTTCTTGCCTTCGAGCAGCGCCTTGACCGTGCCGTCGGGCAGCCGCAGCAATTGCACCACTACGCCCAGCGTGCCAACGGCGTAGATGTCGTCGGGACCCGGCTCGGCCACGCGAGCGTCTTTCTGCGCCGCGAGCAGGATCGGCTTCTTTTGCGCTTCAGCCGCCTCCAATGCCTTGATCGACTTCTGGCGGCCTACAAAAATCGGATAAACTTCGTGTGGGAAAACGATCAGTTCGCGCAGCGGCAGCAACGGAACGTTTTCGTTAGAGGCGGTCTCGCGATTGTCTTTCTTATCGTTGCGGAAAAGCATTTCCGTCGGTTCCGATCTCCTCGCTAAGCGGTTTCAGCGGTTTTCTGATAAACCAGCAGAGGCTGCTCCTTCTGAGTCACAACCTCCTCCGAGATCATTACCTCCTTGATATTGGGTTGGGACGGGATTTCGTACATCAGGTCCACCATGATGGCTTCCATTATAGCACGCAGCCCACGCGCGCCCGACTTGCGCTTGAGCGCCTCGCGCGAAATCGCGCGCAACGCGCCCGGCGTGAACTTCAGATGGACGTTCTCCATGTCGAAGAGCTTCTGATACTGGCGCACCAGCGCGTTCTTCGGCTCCGTCAGGATGCGCACGAGGGCCTCTTCGTCGAGTTCACCCAGCGTCGCGATCACCGGCAGCCGGCCGACGAATTCCGGAATCAGCCCGAACTTCAACAGGTCTTCGGGTTGCACCTCGTAAAGCAGTTCGGAAACCGTGCGCGGATCGCGATGCGTCAAGTCCGCGCGAAAGCCCATGGTCTTGCCCGAAATGCGCCGCCGGATGATGTCGTCGAGCCCCACGAACGCACCGCCGCAGATAAACAGGATGTTGGTCGTATCGACCTGCAGGAATTCCTGCTGCGGATGTTTGCGACCGCCCTTGGGCGGCACGCTCGCCATCGTCCCCTCGATAATCTTGAGCAACGCCTGCTGCACGCCCTCGCCCGACACGTCGCGGGTGATCGACGGGTTGTCGCCCTTGCGCGCGATCTTGTCGATCTCGTCGATGTACACGATCCCGCGCTGGCACCGCTCGATGTCGTAGTCGGCGTTCTGCAGCAGCGACAGGATGATGTTCTCGACGTCCTCACCCACGTAGCCGGCTTCCGTCAGCGATGTCGCATCGGCGATCGTAAACGGCACCTGCAGAAAGCGCGCGAGCGTCTGCGCCAGCAGCGTCTTGCCCACCCCGGTCGGCCCGATCAGCAGGATGTTCGATTTCTGCAGCTCGACGTCGCCCGTCACCATCTGCGAGTCGATCCGCTTGTAATGATTGTGCACCGCCACCGAAAGAATCTTCTTGGCCCGCTCCTGCCCGATCACATACTGGTCGAGCACGCGCTTGATCTCGGCCGGCTTCGGCACCGCCGAGGTCTGGCTGAACGCCTCTTCGTTGTCGGTCTCTTCCGCGATTATGTCGTTACACAGGTCGATGCATTCGTCACAGATATAGACCGTGGGTCCCGCGATCAGTTTGCGGACTTCGTCCTGACTCTTGCCGCAAAACGAGCACACCAGGTTGCCCGAGCGGTCATCATGCTTGGCCATTACTGCCTCCCACGGTTCACTTGGAGGACCGCCGGCTAACGATTACCTCATCGATCAGCCCGTATTCAACCGCCTGTTCCGGGGTCAGGAACATGTCGCGATCGGTGTCCTTCTCAATCTTCTTTAGCTGCTGTCCGGTGTGGCGCACGATGATGTTGTTGATCTCTTCGCGCATCCGCAAAATCTCGCGCGCCTGTATATCGATATCGGTCGCCTGCCCCTGCGCCCCACCCAGCGGCTGATGAATCATGATGCGCGAATGGGGCAGGGCATAGCGCCGTCCCTTCTGCCCCGCCAACAGCAGCAGCGCACCCATGCTCGCCGCCTGCCCCAGGCAAAGCGTCGAGACCGGCGGCTTGATGAACTGCATGGTGTCGTAAATCGCGAGACCCGCGGTCACCGATCCGCCTGGCGAGTTGATGTAGAAATTGATTTCCTTCTCCGGATCCTCGGACTCCAGGAAAAGCAGTTGCGCCGTGACCAGATTGGCCACTTCGTCGGACACCGGATGGCCGAGAAATACGATGCGATCTTTCAGCAGGCGAGAGTAGATATCGTAGGCGCGTTCACCGCGGCCCGTCTGTTCGACTACCACCGGCACAAGGTTACTCATAAATCCCCGAGGTCCCCGACGGACGCCGCGCCGCGAAGCGCACGGTCCCGCCTCGCAACAAAATTCTAACCCGTTTGTAAAACACGGGCAACCTAAAAGCAGAAATCGCACGGTGTCGAGAACGCTTGACAAAGCGAACACGCCTGTCCGTGCCTGTGCCAATCCGGTCGCGGGCGCATCCTCGCACCGCCGCCGCCCCAGGCGATCGAGCGCCAACCCGTACAGACTTTGTCACCCGATATCCGATGGTGCCCGTCAGGTGCTTGCCGCCGGAGTCTCGTCCGACGAGGGCGTCTCGCCCGCCGCACTCGCGTCCGCCGCCGGCGTCGTCTCGCCCTGCGCGCGCGTCAGCAACATGTCGAGCGTCTTCTCGCGGCGCATCACCTGTTTCAGCGCAGCGCGATTTTCCTCGCTCCGGTAATGTTCCGCCATCTGATCGCGTGCCCGCCCGGCGTAAGTCACCATCTGTCCGATTCGCTCGGCCACCTCGTCGTCGCTCACGTCGATATTTTCCTGGTCGGCGATCGCGTCCACGATCAGTGCGCTGCGCGACCGCTTTTCGGCGCGCAACTTGATATCGTCCGCGTTCTCGCGTGCCCGCGCGTGCGCATCCTCATGCGACAGGCCCGCCGCCTCGAAATTCGACGCGAGTTCGTGCTCGACGTTTCGGGTCTCGCGCGCCACCAGCGACTCCGGCAGCTCGACCGGATTGCGCTCAATGATCAGATCGAGCAGCCCCTGGCGCGCACGGCCATTGGCCTCATTGCGCGCACGCCCTTCCAGCACCTCGCGCGCCTTCGCACGCAGCGCGTCCAGATCGTCAAAACCCTCGTCCTTGGCGAACTCGACGTCGAGTTCGGGAACCACGTGGGCGTAAATTTCCTTGACCGTCGCGCGCCATTCGACGTTCTTGCCCGCGACTTCCTTCTCCGCGTAGTCGGCCGGATAGCTGCGCGGCTTGCGCACTTCGACCCCCACCTCGGCGCCCAGAATCACTTCGTCCAGGCCATGCGCGAGCGTCTCCTTCGAGACCTTCAGCAACCGATCGTCAACCTTGGTGCCCTCGATCGCCTTGCGGTCCTCGAACGCCTCGAACGCCGCCACGACGAAATCGTTCTCCTCGACCGTCGTGCGCCCCTCGACCTTTTTCAGCACCCCGCGCCGCTCGCGCATCCGCTTGAGCTCGGCGTCCACCTCTTCTTCGCTTACCTCTATATGCGGGGTCTGGACCTTCAGCTCCTGGTAGTCTTTGACCTCGAGCTCGGGCTTCAGATCGAACACCGCGCTGAACTTCAGCGCCTTATTGAGGTCGGTCTCCTCGGTCACGATTTCCGGCGGGATCACCGGGGTCAGCGCATTCTCCTCGAGCGCCTTGTCGGTGTAATCCTTGACCAGCTTCTGGATCACGTCGCCGCGCACCTGGTCGCCGAAAAAACGCTCCAGCAGCGGACGCGGCGCATGCCCGGGGCGAAAGCCCTTCAGCACCACCGATCGCTTGAGTTCGTTGTAGGCGCGATCAAGCTCGCGTTTGATTTCGTCGGGCTCGACCTCGATGGTCAACTTGCGCCGCAGCGCGGAGGTATTCTCGATGTTTACGTTCATGGGCGTCTATCCAGATAAACATAAGCACGCTGGCGGGATCAACATCGCCCCCTCAATCGGCGCCCGAACTCTGCGCGGTCTCCTCCATACACGGTTCGTTTCTTTCTCCTTGTACTTCCCTCCGCTTGTGCAAGCTCTCAAGTAGAGTGCAGGGCGCCGTCTTCTCCCTCCCTCTACCCCTCTACTTGTCCAGCAGAAGGGCAGGGCGAGATCTTCTTCCTCTCTCTACCCCTCTACTTGTCCAGGCAGAAGGGCAGGGCGAGATCTTCTTCCTCTCTCTACACCCTCTACTTGTCCGAGGAGAGGGCAAGCTCGCGCAGCGAGCGCGGGTGAGGTTCTCCCTTCGCGCGCCAGAAGCGCCGACGCCATCGCATACAAAAAGGAGTACACTACTCCTCGCCAGCCACTCCCGCGTTAACTCGCCCCCTCTCAATCACCATCCACGACGCGGAAAATTCCACCCGCGAAACATATCGAAAAATGCACCCAAAGAGTCCCCGTCATGCCCACTAAAGCCGACCACCCCGCCACTAGACCCGCCTCCGAGCCGATTCACCCAACCCAACGTGAAAAATATTTTTTTTCGATACCAACAGAAATTTTCCGCTCTTATCCCGCCTACCCGCGCCTGAACGTCAGGGACCATCCAGGAGTTGATACGACCAGCCCAACGCGCTTCTTCGCGTCACTAATCCCGTCCTCAACGACGGCCAGAATGCCGCCTCGCGAATCTCACGCCCGACTCGCTCCGCGTACTGGACATCATTCCTCGGAAAACCTAAACTGCGCCAGATATCCGACGCCCGTATCTTATGAGTTATTCAGCGATTGGCCTGCGACGGCGAACCGGATGTCCTCAATCGCATTGATTTTCCAGGAGACTGAAGCTCGATGAGCGAAGCAAAAATCGTTCTGCCACTCTTGACCAACTCGCAGCTCGCGATTCTGTGGTGCGTGTTGGCCTCCGCGGTGATATCGCTGGCCTACGGCTGGTATCTGGTCCGCGTAGTCCTCAGTGCCGACCCCGGACCCAAGTCCATGACCGACGTCGCCGACGCGGTCTATGAAGGTTCGATGGCCTACTTGCGGCGGCAGGTCAAGACGATGTTGATTTTCGTCGTCATTATCGCCGTCGCCCTCTTCCTGATGTACCGGCAGGTCTTCCCCACCCAGCCCAGCCTCTCGATCGGCATCGCACTGGCCTTCATCCTCGGCGTCAGCGCCTCCTATGGCGCCGGCTTCGTCGGCATGTGGCTCGCCGTCAAAGGCAACGTCCGTAGCGCCAACGCCGCGCTCACCAGCTTCAAGGATGCGATGGAACTCGCGTTCAAAGCCGGCGGCGTCTCCGGCATGTTCACCGTCGGCCTTGGCCTGATGGGCGCCACCGTCATCTTCCTGATCTACCAGCAGGATGCGATGAAGGTCCTCGTCGGCTTCGGCTTCGGCGGCTCGCTCGCCGCGCTCTTCATGCGCGTCGGTGGCGGCATCTTCACCAAGGCCGCCGATGTCGGCGGCGACCTCGTCGGCAAAATCGAAGCGGGCATCCCCGAAGACGATCCGCGCAACGCCGCCACCATCGCCGATAACGTCGGCGACAACGTCGGCGATTGCGCCGGCATGGCGGCCGACGTCTTCGAGTCTTACGAAGTCACCCTCGTCGCGGCCATCATTCTCGCCGCCTACGCCCTCGAAGATCCCACCTTCGTCGCCGCCTACGGCGGTATCGCCGCCGCCAGCGCCTTCGCGATGAAGCTCATCATCTTCGCGCTCATCCTGCGCGGAGTCGGCGTCTTCTCTTCAATCCTCGGCATCATGGCGGTCAAGGTTCCGGCAGGCAGCGAGATGCGCGATCCGATGCGCCCGATCAACGCCGGCTACTACACTTCCTCCATCACCTCGGTCATCGGCTTCTTCATCGTCAACTATTTCTACATGACCAAACCCGACGGCTCGCCGGACTGGCGCTTCGGCATCACTGCCACCCTCGGCATCGTGCTCTCGATCGTGACCCTGCTGTTGACCAATTACTTCACCCACCCCGACAAAGGCCCCGTCACCGAAACCGCCAACGCCGCGCGCACCGGCCCGGCCACGCTGATCCTCTCGGGACTCGGCGAAGGCCTCGAGTCGTCGGTCTGGGCCCTGATGGTCATCGTCGTCGTCATCATCGGCGCCGTAGTCATCTTCCGCGAATCGACCGCGCTCCAGTTCTACGGCATCGCGCTGACCGGCCTCGGACTGCTGACCACCACCGGCTTCATCCTCGCAATGGATACCTACGGACCCATCACCGATAACGCCCACGGCATCTTCGAGATGGGCGGTGTTCATCAGGAAGAGGCGTCGCGCACGCTCTCCTGGATGGACGCGATCGGCAACACCACCAAGGCGCTCACCAAGGGCCTCGCAATCGCCACTGCCGTCATCGCCGCGGTCTCGCTCTTCCGATCCTTCATCGATGAAGCCCACCTCGGCTCCATCGGCGTGCAGATCAATACCCCGACCGTCTTCGTCGGCTTGCTGATCGGCGGCGCGGTGCCGTTCCTGTTCAGCTCGTTCGCCATCAAGGCAGTTGGCCGCGCGGCCTACCAGGTCGTCTTCGAAGTCCGCCGCCAGTTCCGCGAGCACCCCGGCATCATGGAAGGCAAAGAGCTTCCCGACTACGGCAGCGTCGTCGATATCGTTACCGCCACCGCCCAGAAGGAACTGATGAGCCCCGCGATCCTCGCCGTCTTCGCTCCGTTGCTGGTCGGCTTCGGCCTCGGCGCGGGCGCGCTCGGCGGCTTCCTCGGCGGCACCATCCTGACCGGCCAGTTGCTCGCCGTCTTCATGTCGAATTCGGGCGCCAATTGGGACAACGCCAAGAAAAAGGTCGAGGACGGCTATCTCGGCGGCAAAGGCACCGACGTCCACAAAGCGACCGTCGTCGGTGACACCGTCGGCGATCCTTTCAAGGACACCGCCGGCCCCGCGCTCAACCCGATGATCAAGGTGATGAACCTCGTTGGCATCCTCGCGGCGCCGTTCACCACCGTCGAAGTCGGCAGTGTCACCGCGACCAGCCTCGCAGTGACGATCTTCGCCGCCATCATGCTCGCGATCGCGGTGATTCTCTCCAAACGCGGCTCGATCGCCGAGGAGGAAGGAAAGTCGGCTGCCGCCCAGGCCGCTGCCTGACGCAGGCACACGCGATTCGACTACCAGGGCCGGACGTCCGTGAGGACGTCCGGCCCTTTACTCTTTCACTGGCGTCGCGCGATCTCGCGCGCCGATTCAAACCCGACTCACCCGGAGTCTCTCACCGTCGCTCTGAATAAGGTCCACGCATTCGCCGATGTTCTGGATCACCGCGGCCATCTTCTCCCTGACCTACCTCGGCCTCGCCCTCGGCCGGGTTGCCGGGCCTGCGCATGGACCGCGCTGCCATCGCCTTCGTCGGCGCCACCCTGATGCTGGTGACCGGCGTACTCACGATCCAGCAAGCCGTCGCCCCCGATTCGATCGACTACGAAACGCTCTTCCTGCTCTTCGGCATGATGGTGGTGGTCGGCTTCCTTCGCATCTCGGGAGTCTTCGCGCGCCTCACCCGGTGGTCGCTCGGACGCATTCGCACGCCGCGCGCGATGCTCGCGATCACCATCATGCTGGCCGGCGTCCTCTCCGCCTTTCTGGTCAACGACATCGTCTGCCTCGCCATCACCCCCCTCGTGATCCATCTCGCCCGCCGGCTGCGCTTCGATCCGCTGCCGCATCTGATCGGATTAGCCACCGCGGCCAATATCGGCTCCGCCGGAACTATCACCGGCAATCCGCAGAACATGATCATCGGCATCCAGTCGCGCATTCCCTACCTGACCTTCGCCGCACATCTGCTGCCGCTCGCCGCGATCGGACTGGTGATCGATTTTCTGATCGTCGGCTGGGTCTATCGCGCCGCGCTGATACCCGCCGTCAACGATGACGTATGCGTCGCTCCAACCGCCGCGTCGCCCCGCGCTCGCGCACCGCACGCCGCCGCCGCTTCGACCGGCCTCGCCAACTTCTCGCGCCAACGCAATCGTGTGGTCTGGCTCCAGCGCAAAAGCGTCGCCGTCACCATCGTCAGCGTCGCCCTGTTCTTCGCGGGTTTTCAGATCGCACTGGTCGCGATCGGTGCGGCGGCCGTCCTGCTCATCGACCCCATCAAATCCGAGCGCATCTACGGCGAGATCGACTGGAGCCTGCTCCTGATGTTCATCGGACTGTTCATCGTCGTCCACGCCTTTCAGGAGCGCGTGGTCACGACCTGGGGCATCGATCAATCGCGCCGGCTACTCGCACATCCGATCGGCGAACTCAGCATCGCCGCCGCCGTCCTCTCCAACCTGGTCAGCAACGTGCCGGCGGTCCTGCTGTTCGAACCGATCATGCACGCGATTCCTGCCGCCGCCCAGCAAACCGGATGGCTCGCGTTGGCGATGTCGAGTACCTTCGCCGGCAACCTCACCGTCCTCGGCTCGGTCGCCAACCTGATCGTGATTGAAAATGCCCGGCGCGAAGGCGTCGCGATCTCCTTCACGGAATACTGCAAGGTCGGCATTCCCCTGACCATCGCGACGCTCGCCCTCGGCATCGCATGGCTCGAGTTGGTGGCGTTTTGAAAGACCTATTTC
>Ga0207695_10008434_pt1 | contig 12905 bp, 10 predicted proteins | sample KBSC54metaG_FD_184354 | JGI IMG/M metagenome (GOLD analysis project Ga0207695, IMG submission 184354) | Corn rhizosphere microbial communities from Kellogg Biological Station, Michigan, USA - KBS C5-4 metaG (SPAdes) (version 2) | ecosystem: Host-associated > Plants > Roots > Rhizosphere > Soil...
TGCTCGATAAAAATGTCGAGCGTGCCGCCGCAAACCAGGCCGGTGTCGTATTTGGGATTCTGGTTCAAATTGAATGTGAGGGTGCGCGGCTTCTCGTTTTCCATCACTTCGCGCGCCGCTTGCCACACGTCAGCCTCGACGCAACCGCCGCCAACTGTGCCGACAATTGAGCCGTCATCGCGCACCAGCATCTTGGCTGTCTCGAACGACGGAATCGAGCCCCGCACATTAACAATGGTGGCGATGGCGCCCTTCCGGCCCTGCTGCCGAAGAGCCACGATCTCTTCGTAGATGTCCACAGGAAGGATTATTTGGGTTGCCAAGAGGGAAGTCAAATGCGAATGCAAGGCTCACGGGAGGGATAAAATACACGCGTGATTCCAGCCGGATACCTAGCCAAACGCGTTCAGAAACCAGAAGGTTTCAACATCGATACCGTCGCCGATGTCTATTCAGTCGGCGATTGCGTGAATGAGGACTTTGCGGACTACATCAATTCTTGGAAGCACAATGGATTTTGGCTCTTTGACTCTCCCCAAGCCATAAGGTCGGTCGCGGACGAAAACTCAATCGATCTAACGGGCACTCTGTTCTTCTATTACGAAGTATATGAAAAAGAATTTGATGGGAAGGCGTGGTCAGGCGTCCAATCCGAGCCGTCAATGCCGACTCAGGTGTCGCCACCGCGAACCAAAACCCTAGAGGGTTTCGACGTGGTTGCTGGTAACGCCCATGGGCATTCTCCGCTCTCCTGCAACGGGTTAGCTAAGGAAATCCCGACGAACACCCATTGTTTGCTCACTTCGTTCGATGAGGCTTTCAACGCTCTCGAGAGTGGAGCCTTCATCCATTCCGAGTCAGGCCCCTATCGCATCTTCGCCGTATATTCCATTGATTGGCCGGAGGAGCACCCATGAAAGCCGTTCGATTTCACGAGTTCGGCGGTCCGGAGGTCCTCCGCTACGAAGACGCTCCCGATCCACAACTACGTAAAGATGATGTTCTCGTACGCGTGCGCGCCTGCGCCATGAATCACCTTGATCTGTGGGTTCGCAAAGGGCTGCCCGGAGTCAAGTTGCCGCATATTCTCGGCAGCGACATCGCGGGTGAGGTCGTCGAGGTTGGCGAACACGTGTCGGGATTGTCATCTGGCCAGCGCGCGCTCGTCGCGCCCATGCACTTCTGCAATCACTGTGAAAAGTGCACAGCGGGACTGCAGAACCAGTGCCGCGAATTCACCGTTCGCGGCAACGGTGTCGACGGTGGCAACTGCGAACTAATTGCCGTGCCGCAGGTGTGTGTCATCCCAATCCCCGATTCGCTCTTATTCGACCAGGCCGCCAGCGTGCCTCTGGTTTTCCTGACTGCCTGGCACATGCTAGTTGGCCGCGCAGGAGTTCGGCCCGGACAGACAGTTCTCGTCCTCGGAGCCAATTCTGGAGTCGGCATTGCCGGAATCCAGCTCGCGAAGATGTTCCAATGCACGGTAATTGCCACGGCGGGAGACGAGCGCAAGGCGCAACTTGCTCGCGAACTCGGCGCCGACCACGTCATCAACCACTACCAGCAAAAGATCTCCGACGAGGTCCGCAAGATCTCGGAAAAGCAAGGCGTCGACATCGTGATGGAGCACGTTGGCGCTGCTACTTGGGACGAGAGCCTGCGCTCGCTAAAACCTGCCGGAACGCTCGTCACCTGCGGCGCGACCACCGGCCCGCAGGTCGGCATTGATTTGCGCTTTGTGTATTCGCGCCAGCTTTCTATCCTGGGTTCTTACATGGGCACCATGGGCGAACTGCATGAGGTGTTGAAGCATCTTTTCGCGGGACGGCTGAAGCCGGTGGTTGATCGCGTGTTTCCGCTCTCCGAAGCCCGCGCCGCCCACGAGCACATGGAAAAGAGCCAGATGTTCGGCAAGATTGTTCTGCAGCCGTGAACCCGACCCGCGGGCATCAAAAGGTGTTTAGCCCCGAATGGGGCAGTCCAGCTTAGCCCAGGGCGGCAGCCCTGGGTAAAGAGCGAATGATGAATGCTAGTCCCGGAGGGACGAGCGAATGTCGTATGCGAGACGAAACGCGTCGCAGGTCGTCAGAACCCAGAATCCTCAACAGCACTTCGCTTGCACTCTCCGCCCCCGCACAAACGCAGCGTACGACTCGCGCCCGCGCGCGACGCCCTCCCGCGCGCAAAACCGCTCATAGGCGGACTCTTCAAAGATCTCGGACAGAATTGCGCGGAGCACGCGAATAAGTTTCATCCCCGTTCCTCCGCCAGTCGCGTCATTACAAACGGTGTTTCCGTCGTAGCCGAAGCCCTGCGTCCTGATAACGCGCCGATCCACTGTCGTACCGACTCAATCAGCAATAGTGCAACCATGAGAATCAGTAATCCAGTCACCACTGCATCTAAGCGATTGTTGAAAATGAGTCGCGCGTTGCCGCCCGCTGCCGCAAGCTGCCGCGCCTGCGCGAGAAAACCAATGCGCGGATCAGGATCGAAAATCTTGTGCCACGACGCGGTAAACGTGACAATGACCAGGAAAGTGAGCGGCACCAAAGTCACCGCCAGATACGTCGCTCGCCGCGTTTTGAGAATGATGGTGGTCGCAATGCACAAGGCCGCCGTCGCCAGCAGTTGATTGGCAATTCCAAACAGCGGCCATAACGAATTGATTCCGCCGAGAGGATCGCGCACCCCCTGCCACAGGAAATATCCCCAGGCTGCAACCATCAACGCGCTCGTCGCCACGATGGACGGATACCAACTGGTTCGGGCCAGCGGCTTCCACACGTGACCGAGCGCGTCCTGCAGCATAAAGCGTCCCACGCGCGTTCCGGCATCGAGGACGGTCAGAATGAACAGCGCCTCAAACATCAGGGCGAAGTGATACCAGACCGCCATCACCGCCTGTCCCCCCAGGCTGTTCGAAAAAATGTGCGCCATTCCGACTGCGAAGGCGGGCGCGCCGCCGGTGCGGTTGAAGAGCGTGACCTCTCCAACATTTTGCGCAAGCCGATGCATTGCGTCCGCAGTCACGGGAAATCCCCAACCGGAAATTGTGGCCGCCGCTTTCTCCGGCAAACCGCCCGCCACTCCCGCTGGACTATTGATCGCGAAATACGTTCCTGGCTCCATTACGCAAGCGGCCACCGTGGCCATGATCGCGACCATGGATTCGCACATCATCGCGCCATAGCCGACCATGCGCGCTTCAGTTTCGCGACGCATGAGTTTCGGCGTGGTACCACTGGAGATCAGCGAATGAAATCCGCTGACCGCGCCGCAGGCAATCGTGATGAACGCGAAAGGGAAGACCTTGCCGGCAAACACTGGGCCTGTCCCGTCGACGAATTTTGTGAGCGCCGGCATTTGCAGGGTCGGATGCATGACCACGATCCCCAGCGCCAACAAAGCGATGGTTCCCAGCTTCACGAATGTTGCCAAATAGTCGCGAGGGGCGAGCAGCAGCCACACAGGAATGATTGCTGCCGCGAATCCATAAAGGATGAGCAGAAACGCAAGGCCGGGAGCAGAAAGGGTGAGTGCGGAAGAGAGAGGCTCCAGCACAAAGTGCGGCAGCGCCCGTCCGTCAATGAACCAGCGTATCGAAGGCACGGTCACTTGGCTGACAGCGGCCCACTTCCCGCCAACCACTGCGGTCATCACGAGAACGAATCCCAGCGCGGAGGTTTCCAGCACGCGCCCTGGCCGCAACCGCCGCAGATAGATTCCCATCAGCATGGCGACGGGCATGATCATGCCAATGGTGAAGGTCCCCCATGGACTCTGCTTGAGCGCATTGACCACCACTAGCGCGATGACGCCAAGCAGGATTACCAGGATGCTCAGGACCGCGGCATAAGCCACTACACCACCGATCGGTCCGACCTCTTCGCGCGCCATTTGAGTGAGCGATTTGCCATCGCGACGTACGGAGAAGAGCAAGATGACGAAATCCTGCACGCAGCCGCCAAACAGCGCACCAACCAGGATCCAAAGAGTTCCGGGCAGGTATCCAAATTGCGCGGCAAGCACCGGACCAACCAGCGGCCCAGGGCCCGCGATCGCCGCGAAGTGGTGGCCAAACACCACCCATTTGTTCGTGGGGACATAGTCGCGGCCATCTTCAAGGCGCTCAGCGGGAGTGGCGCGTTGCGGATCCAGCGCAAGAACCTTGACCGCAATAAATTTGGAATAGAACCGGTAGCCCACCGCATAAGTGCAAAACGCAGCGGTCACCAGCCACAGCGCATTGATCTGTTCACCGCGATGCAGCGCGACCGCCGCGAACGCGAGCGCGCCCAGTGCAGCAATCCCAACCCAGAGGAGAGTTCGTAACCCGCGCATGAGTATGTGGCGCGGGTACGCCTTCGATTTCGCTCAGAGGCTGCCCTGAGCTTGTCGACGCGACAAGCCTCGCCCGCGATGGTTTGTTATTGTGGCTGGTTTTCGCGTGGAAGGCAATGCTATTCGTCAAGTGTGGCGCCTGACCAGGATTGTCATTCCGAACCGCTTCAGCGGGGAGGACCTGCTTTTGTCTTTCGCTGAAAGGAAAAGCAGGTTCCTCCGCGACAGTGTCGCCTCGGAATGACACCGATTTTAAATTACCGAATTAGCCGATTCCCAAATTACAAACTACTTCCGGCTCCACTCCCTTATCGACTGAATCTCCGCCACCGGAATACGGAGATACGCCAGAAACTCGTTGTGATCTTCCGGCGCAGCCTTTTCGAACTCGCGGTGCCAGCGACGCATATCATCCTCACTGAAACCTGCTGCCTTCATGATCGAAACCCATTTGTCTTTAGTCATGTTCTTAGTTCTCCTCAGAATATTTTTCGTTTGCAGCAGCCGCAGGATCACTCGCTGATGCTCGCGCAATCGGCCGATTTCGGAATCCAGTTCGGTCAACCGACGCCGCAGTAGTGCGGCAATGTCGGTCTCTGGATTCGCCAACATCCCCCGAATGCTTGAGACACTCAGCCCCACAGACCTGTACAGACAGATCCGCTCCAGCACCCGTACTTCTTTCTCTCCATACAGGCGATAGCTGGCACTGGTGCGGTGTCCCGGCTTTAACAGTCCGCACGATTCGTAGTAAAGAATCGTCGTCCTGCTCAGCCCGAACCGCTTAGCGATCTGCGACACGCTCAACATGCTTTGAGGATGAACCCTATAGTTATAGACAGGTCAAGGGTAAGCGTAAATCTTTTTGCGATGTCATTCCGAACAGCTTTAGCTGTGAGGAATCTGCTTTTTGTAGCGCCGGGGAAACAGGTTCCTCGACTTTGCAGAACGATTCGCAAGCGAATCATTCTGCTTCGCTCGGAATGACAGGGGGAAAGATTATTCTACTCCCCACTGTTCACTGAACACCGGCCACTGGCTTGGTCCAGTGGTCCACCCAATCGTTGACCGTCTTGTACCAGAGCTGCGAATTCTGTGGCTTGAGCACCCAGTGGCCTTCGTCAGGAAAGTAGAGCATCTTCGACGGCACGCCCTGCCGCTGCAACGTCGTGAACAGGTCGAATCCCTGCGACACGTCGAGCCGGTAATCCTTCTGACCGTGAATCACCAGCGTCGGCGTCTTGAAGTTCGCCGCGCTCAGGTGCGGAGACCACTTGCGGTACATTTCGCGGTTCGTCCACGGCGTGCCTTTGAACTCCCACTCGGGAAACCACAGTTCCTCCGTGTCGCCGTACGCCGACTCAGTGTTGAACATGCCGTCGTGGGTCACAATGCACTTGAAACGATTGGTGTGGCCGAGAATCCAGTTAGCCATCCATCCGCCGTAGCTGGCGCCCAGCGCGCACTCGCGGTCTTTATCGATAAACGGATAGTGCTGCTCGGCATAGTCGAGGCCCTTCATTAGGTCTTCAAATGGAGCGCCGCCCCAATCGCCGTTGATCGCGTCAATGAACTTCTGCCCGTAGCCCGTCGAGCCGTGGAAGTTAATCATGATGACCACGTATCCGTTCGCCGCGAATAGCTCGGCGTTCCAGCGATAACTCCAGTCGTCTCCCCACGCCCCTTCCGGCCCGCCGTGGATGAGGAACTTCACGGGATATTTCTTGTTGGGATCAAAGTTCGGCGGCTTGACCAGCGAGCCCTCAACCTTGTCTTCGTTTGCACCGTCGAACCAAAAGGGCTCAACTTCTGACATATTGATCTGTGACAACACTGACTGATTGACGGCTGTGATTGCCCAATCCTTGTTTAATGAACAGTCCCATTTTCCGTTGTCAACTTCGCCTGTTTGAGCGGGACAGCCTTCGCCCGTCGAACGGCTTTTATAAATTTCATTTGGCGCATCGATTGACTGGCGAGTGAATAGCAATGCCTTACCGTCCGGAGTAACAGCAAGATCGTCGTTGTACCCAGCCACGAGGGTCCGCTTGAAATACTTCTTGGGGTCGCCTGTAGGACTGGCCTCTACAGAGTAGATAAGCGAATGGCGCTTGTGCTCGGAGGTGAAATAGAGAGCCTTTGAATCAGGAGACCAAACGAACGACCCAACCCACTGGTCGAAACCATCCGTCACTTCCTTCTTCTCTCCCGTTTTTCGGTCGTACAACATCAGACGGAAGCGGTCGCTCTCGTATCCGGGACGCTGCTGGGCGCGATAGGCGATGTACTTGCCGTCCGGCGAATAGAGTGGAGTGTTATCAGCGGCCTTGTTCTCGGAAGTGAAGTCTTTCGTCGCCGCAATCACCTGGGCGGGGGTGGCGTCAGCAGGCCAATCCACAGGAACTGTGAACAGATCGTTGTTGGTGGAAGCCGCAGGCATCGCATCGTGATTCGACGCGTAGCAAAGCTCCTTCCCATCCGGCGACAGCGCGTAATTATCCTGCCCTCCGAGCGAAAACACCGGCGCATCGTAATCGCCAGGGGTGAGGTCGCGAGCGTAGTTGGCAATCCCATAGAGTGCTCGGCGATTCATTCCTAGGACGAGGATATCTGCATGTACTACAAACAAATGCGTCCTCTTCCCCTCCTTGTACGCATTCCAATGCCGATAGAGCAGGTGAGTGAAGATCTCAGCTTTAACCTTCGACTCCTTTACTTCCTCAACCCTCTTTGCATTGCAGGTGGATTCTTCCTCCAAGGTTCCCACACATTCCGGATACACATCCGACTTGAACAAAATGTATTTCCCATCCGGCGACCACAGCTCGCCATCAGCCTCGGTTGCGAAGTTCGTGAGCCGATGCTTATCGGTCACCGCTCCCGTCGCGCCATCAAAATCAGCAATCCAGATTTGGGAACCATTCTCTTTGGTGGAAACGAACGCGAACCGCTTGCCATCCGGCGCCCAACGCGGCCGGTCTGCATCCTGATCGGAAATAATCTCCTTCTCCCTACTCTCGGTCATTCCGACCGGAGCAGAATCATTCGCTCGCGAATGATCCTGCGGAGTAGAGGAACCTGCTTTTGAGGTAGCGTCAGCAGTAGCCAGAACGGAGCTAGGATGGGCTAACACTCGGGACGTCGCTGTCGAGCTGTGCTCTACCGGACGGGCGAGGGCGGCCGTCCCTCCACTGTTCGCGTTGAGCGCCACCACCCACACATGCGGCGTCTTGGTATTCGCCTTCAGGTCCACATCGACAGCGGCGAACAGCACCCATTTGCCATCCGGCGACACCACGGGCTCCTCGACGCGCTTCAGCGCCATCATGTCTTCAAACGTGAAGGGGTGTTTGGTTTGGGCGAACACGGGAAGAGAAAGAAGACAGGCAAGGAAACAGCGAGCACACATCAAGACCTCCGGACGAAACCAGCTAGTCTAATCCACCTAGGGGTTCACGAGTCGAACGCCGCAGCCTTCAAAATCGGCTGTGTTGCGAGTGGCGAGCGTGGCGTTGTGCACGGATGCGATGGCTGCTATTCCGTTTACGAGCTTAAACAAGAATAACCACAAAGGACACGAAGGCACACGAAAGAAAGCAAGATACGGGGATTCCTTCGTGTAACTTTGTGTCCTTCGTGGTGAACGCGCCTTATTTAAGTCTTATTCCAGCACTTCGCGGAATTTTCCGCTGGCAATCACGTCTGCAATTTTCGCAAAATCCTGATACATAGCCCGATCTTTCTCGAGCTTCGGCGAGACCACGCGTATTGCCGCGCACGCTTTTTGTCCGCGCCTGCTGGTGCTCAGTGGCGCGATGAGGTCAAGTGCCTGAGCTGCCGCCATGGCTTCGATGGCGAGCACGTTGCGTGTGTTCTCCAGCACGCGGCGCAACTTCAGCGCGGCCGTCATTCCCATGGAAACGTAGTCTTCCTTGTTGCCGGAGGTCGTGATTGAGTCGACCGACGCCGGATGGGCCAGCACCTTGTTTTCGCTGACCAGTGCCGCGGCGGTAACCTGCGGCATCATGAATCCAGAGTTTAGTCCCGCGCTGGGCGCGAGGAACGGCGGCAGGCCCTCGTTGAGTGCGGGATTCACCAAGCGCTCGATCCTGCGCTCGGAGATCCCTGCCAATGCAGTCAGCGCAATGGCCAGGAAATCGAGTGCGAACGCGACCGGTTCTCCATGAAAGTTGCCGCCAGAGAGGACAGCGGTATGATCTGCGGAGCTTTGCTCCGCCGGACGGGTGAGGGCGTCCGTCCCTCCACGCTCTGAAGCGATAAACACGAGCGGGTTGTCCACTGCTGAGTTCGCTTCGGTCTCAAACACTTCGCGACAGTGGACAAGCGTGTCACGCACAGCCCCATGCACCTGCGGAATGCAACGTAGAGAGTACGCGTCCTGCACGCGGCCGCATTCGCGATGCGACTCGCGGATCTGGCTACCTTCGAGCATGCGCCGCAGATTCTCCGCGGTCTTGATTTGTCCGGTATGCGGACGCGCGCGGTGAATTCGCTCATCGAACGCCACATCTGTCCCGCGCAGTGCGTCGAGTGTGAGCGCCCCAATTACATCTGCTGAGTCCACCAACGTTTCCGCTGCCAGCAGCGCCAGCGTTCCCACTGCCAACATCGCCTGGGTTCCATTGATGAGCGAGACTGCTTCTTTGGCCTCGAGCGCCAGCGGCCTGATCTCTGCTTTTCGTAATACATCGGTTGTAGGAATCCGCGAGCCACCGGCGGCCAGACATTCGCCTTCACCGATCAGCACCAGAGCGAGATGCGCGAGAGGCGCAAGGTCCCCGCTGGCGCCGACGCTGCCCTGCGAGGGAACGCAAGGCGTGACTCCCCGATCGAGTAGCTCGCAAAGCGCGTCGATCACGACTGCACGAACCCCGGAGTGTCCTTTGGAAAGGGAATTCGCGCGCAGCAGAATCATGGCACGCGTTTCAGCAATTGAGAGAGGTTCTCCCACTCCAACCGCATGCGATCGAACCAGGTTCACCTGCAACTCGCGAATCTGATCTCCGGCTATGCGTACATCGCTCAGCTTGCCGACGCCAGTGGTGATGGCATACGACAACTGGTTGCTGGCTACGAGCTCATCAACGACCGCGCGCGCGCGATCCACAGCCTCTCTCGCGTCCGACGCAAGCAGAACGGGCCGCTTGTCGACCGCAACTTCGTGGACGTTCTCCAGCGTGAGATCGTTTCCGTTGATATGGAGAGCTTGCATAGAAGCCGCTGTTGGCTAGTGGTTGTTGGCTCTTGGCGTCTCTTGCAGGCTCAGAGCTAATAACCGAGAGTTACGCTTTTGCCGCCTGTTCAGAGTGAATCACATCACGAAAAATTCGCATGTACTTCTCCGGAATCGGCGTCTTCTTCATCTCGCGATCGATCACCACGTGCATGGTCTCGCCTTCGGCGAGCAATCCGTCTGCTGCCCGCACGAGCTCATATCCGAAATGCACCATGGACTCGCGCGCATTCTTGAGCTGCGTGCGAACAACAACCTCATCGTCGTAGCGCGCGGGTGCTTTGTAGCGGCAACGCGCATCGACCACGGCGATATGGCAGCCGTACTGCTGCTCCATGTCTTTGTACGAGAATCCGAGTTGGCGGAAGAATTCGACGCGCCCGACTTCAAACCACACGAAATGGTTGGCATGATAAACCACGCCCATCTGATCGGTCTCAGCGTAGCGAACGCGAATCGTAACTTCGCTGATGCGGCCTTTCACTGGCCGCTCCAGTTCGGTTTGCGTTTTTCGAGGAAGGACGCCACGCCTTCCTGGAATTCTGGTGTGGTGCGGATCGCCGCATTTTCCTGTACTGCGGTATCGATCTGCTTGTCGAGCGACTTCGCGAGATAGCTGTTCAGCAATTTCTTCGTCATTCGCAGCGCCGCCGGACTGTTTTCCATGAGTTGTTTCGCCAGCTCTCTCGCGCGCGGCAACAAGCTCTTCGGCGACACCACTTCATTGACTAGCCCAGGCTTTGTGCTTCGGCCGGCTTCAAACGCGCGCCCGGTGAGCAGCAGATCGCGCGCTGCCTTGTGCCCCACCTGCCAAACCAGGATCGAAGACACAATTGCGGGAACGAACCCGATGCGAACTTCTGTATATCCAAATGTCGCCTCAGCCAGCGCCAGCGTAAAGTCGCACATGGTCGCGATTCCCGCGCCCCCGGCCATGGCCGCCCCGTTCACCGCGGCGATCGTCGGCTTGGGGAATTCATAGATCGCGCGAAAAAACCGCGCCATGCGGTCCGAGTCAGCCACGTTTTCGGATGGGGTTTTGCTGGTGAGCGACTTGAGTTCCTCCAGGTCCATCCCCGCACAGAACGCCTTCCCCGCACCGGTGAGTATCAATACGACGGCTTCCGACTTCTCGACTTCCGCCAGCGCCGCCATGGTCTCTTCGATCATCTGCACGCTGAGCGCATTCCGTTTGTCGGGCCGATTGAATGTGATGGTCGCAACCCGACCGTCGTAGGCAAGCTTGATCGTCGAATAGGCCATAGGATGGACAGGAGATTATACGAGGAATTGAATCATTGAATCATTGAGACATTGAATCACTGAAAAGGCGAAGCGGGATGGTTTTCTGAAATGATTCAATCTTCCGATGATTCAATGCTTCAATTTTCCGGAACCCGCCTCCTCACATTAACTTTCTCCTGACCATGTCTAGCGCCTGCTGCGATGCGAAGAAGCGGATTCTCTGTCGGTCGCCCGGGAAGTTGCGCTGAATGACTTCGGTTCCTGACTCGCTCGCGAGCGCGTGATACACCAAGCCGACCGGCTTCTCAGCGGTCCCGCCCGTTGGCCCTGCGACTCCAGTGATACCTAGCCCCAAAGTGGTTCCGCAGCGCTTGCGGATTCCTTCCGCCAAAGCTTTCGCCACCTGCTCACTCACCGCTCCAAAATGATCGAGCAAATCCGCAGGGACCTCAGCCAACTTTACTTTCAGGTCGTTCGAGTACGCGACGACTCCGCCCATGAAGTACCGTGAACTGCCGCTCACCGACGTCAATCGCTCCGCCAGCAACCCTCCTGTGCACGACTCCGCCACTGCAAGTGTGGCGCTCCGCATCTGCAGATAATAGCTGACTATCTGCTCCAGCGAATCCCCGTTGTCCGAGTAGACGGCGTCGTCCAATTCGGCTTCCAGTTTGTCGACAAGATCGTCCACTCGAAGTTGGGCTGCATCCGATGAGGGCGCTTGCGCCCGCAGATGAAGCTGAATTTCTCCCGGCGCCGCCAAAATCGTTGTGCTCACGTCGGTGTAGCGTTTGTAGATGGGCGCGACCCGCGCATCGCACGCCGACTCGCCCATTCCGGTAATCCTCAGCATTCGCGTCGCGATGTATCGCCTGGGTACCTTCGCTTGCAGTCGCTCCAGCACTGCGCCTTCAAAAAGCGCCTTCAACTCGTGTGGAGGGCCAGGCAACAGCACAATGATCTTTTCTCTTCCATCGGAGCGCCCGCTGATCCACTGTCCTGGCGCTGTGCCGTTCGAATTGGTGAGGATGGTCGCGCCCTGAATTAGGTCGGCTTGCTTAATGTTATTAGCCGACATCTTCCAGCCGCGCTCCGCAAATCGTCTCTCGATCGCCGCCACCAGTTCTGGATTTCGACGCAGTTGAAGGCCTAACGTTTCCGCCACGGCCTCGCGGGTGAGGTCATCTTCGGTCGGCCCCAAGCCGCCGCTAAAGATGAGAATGTCAGCTCGCGCCAGCGCAGTTGTGGCTACACGCACCAGATCCTTCATTGCGTCGCCCACAATCGTTTTGAACCCGACCTCAACCCCAATCGAGTTCAGTTTCTCGGTGAGATAGAGCGAGTTCGTGTCCTGCCGGAAGGGCGTGAGCAGCTCCGAACCGACCGCAATAATTTCCGCAATCACGCTTGCAGTTTAACCCAAGCGCCCACTGCAACAGCTTTCAGCAGGTACCAGTCCTCGCTCCAGCTTCCGCGACGTGGGATTTGACGGCTGGTTAATGGAGTGCCGACAAACCCGCCACGACGAGCTTTATGCGCAGAGCGCTTGGAATATTTTCCGGTTCGTTGTCAGTGAGCGATGTTGACATTTATGCTCATCAACAGTTCGTTCGCTGGCCAAATTCAGGGGGAAGTAACAGATCGGACTACGGACAATCTCGGATCGAGTGTTGCACACACGGTGGATAAATGAAGGTACCTTACGCGAAAAAGTGGCAGAAGGAAACAGACAAGCTGAGGAAAGTTCTCCTCGAGTGCGGCCTCACCGAGGAGTTGAAATGGGGCAAGCCCTGCTTCACCCACGGCAAAAAGAACGTGGCGATCGTTATCCCGCTAAAGGACGCGTGCGCGCTCTCGTTCTTCAAAGGGACCTTGCTAAAGGATCCGAAGCATATTCTTCAAAAAATCGGAGAGCATACGCAGGCGGGCCGCTGGATTAAATTTACCTCTCTCAAAGAAATTTCGGCTCTGCAGCCGACCTTGGGGAAATACATCTATGAAGCCATCGAGATTGAGAAGTCGGGAACTAAGGTTCCCCTGAAGAAGGCTTCGGAGTATG
>Ga0207695_10008441_pt1 | contig 12898 bp, 13 predicted proteins | sample KBSC54metaG_FD_184354 | JGI IMG/M metagenome (GOLD analysis project Ga0207695, IMG submission 184354) | Corn rhizosphere microbial communities from Kellogg Biological Station, Michigan, USA - KBS C5-4 metaG (SPAdes) (version 2) | ecosystem: Host-associated > Plants > Roots > Rhizosphere > Soil...
GGGTGGAAACCATCAACTTGTACAGCTCGACCATCTGGTCGATGTCCTGCGCGAAGTCGGGCAGGTCCTTCCTGACCTGCTTGCCCTCGGCGTCGAGGTATTGCAGGTATTCGATTTCAAACTTGGCTGCGATGGGCACGGAATGCTCCCGGTCGGTTCGGATTCGATGGACGCCGCATCGCGCGGCGTCACGACCGCTCGCAACCGACGTTTCAGCGCAAGCGGGCCGCCTATTATCGCATGCATGCGCGCAGCTTCGCAGGCCGCGCGAATGTTGCGCCGCAACAGAATCTCAGGGGCTTGCGCTGCTTTCGGTCATGACGCAAGAAGCAGCCGGCCGCGATGATCGGCGGTCGCCCGGACTTTTTTCAATCGTCCATGATCCCCGCTTCGCTAAACTGAGCAATCTCCGAATCCACCGCTGAGCCACGGAGACCAGTACGGTCTTGCATGGCCTGACTTTTCACAATTGTTTCTGCGATCGTCCCTGATCGCTGCTTCGGTCCTCCAACGTATCGCCTTGCCGCTCTCGCATCACGGACACCAGAACGGCCTTCCATGGCCTGACTTTTCACAAAAGCTTCTCCAAATGGGGCCCACTTCATGACTGACAGCAACCGGCGCGAACTCGAAGCCGGCATCCAGCGCGACCTTTCCGGGCGCATGACGTATGCGAGTTATCTGCAGCTCGGCACGTTGTTGTCGGCACAGCGGCCCGTGTCCGATCCCGCGTATCACGACGAAATGCTGTTCATCGTGCAGCACCATGTCGCGGAGCTGTGGCTGAAACTGATGATCCATGAGCTGCGCGCGACTCTCGTCGACCTGGACGCCGACCGCGCCGACCAGGGCTTGAAGAAACTGGCGCGCGTGAAGCGCATCCAGGATCAGTTGTTCAACGAGTGGGCCGTGCTGGAGACGATGACCCCGCACGAATACCTGAAATTCCGCGATGCGCTGGGCCCGTCGTCGGGCTTCCAGTCGCTGCAATATCGCACGGTGGAATTCCTGCTCGGCAACAAGCACTCCGACATGCTTGACGTGTTCGCACACGACGACGCCGCGATCGAACAATTGCGCGCGACGCTGGAGGCGCCGAGCCTGTACGACGCGGTCTTGCGCTGGCTGGCGCGCCGCGGCCATGCGATCCCCGAAGCCATCCTCGATCGCGACGTACGCGAGGGCTGGAAGCGTCAGGCATCGCTGCTGCCGGTGTTCCAGCGCATCTACGAAGCGCCGGAAAAACATTGGTCGGAATACGAACTCTGCGAAACGCTGGTCGATGTGGAAGAAAACTTCCAGATGTGGCGCTTCCGCCACATGAAGGCGGTCGAACGCATCATCGGCTACCGACAGGGCACCGGGGGGTCATCGGGCGTCGGGTTCCTCAAGAAGGCACTCGAGCTCACCTTCTTTCCGGAACTGCTGGAAGTGCGCACGCAGATTCGATCCAGTTGAGCGATTCCCACCATCGCCTGCGGGCACCGGCGGCGTTTCCATGGCGCTGGTGTCCCTGGTTGCCTCATCATGGATGTGAAGCGGATGCCCGGCGTTCGTTGAACCTTTGCAAGGGTCACCCATGATCGAAGCCATCGACAACGCGACATTGCCGGCCCCACCGGATTTTCCGCAGCGCCTCGGCCATCCCAAGCCGTTGTGGATGCTGTTCATGACGGAGTTCTGGGAACGCTTTGCGTTCTACAGCGTGAGTTGGGCGCTGGCGCTGTACATCGTGCAGCAGTTCTACCACGGCGACCCGGCGGGACAGGCATGGGCCAGCGGCATCTTCGGCGCGTACACCGCGCTGATCTACGGCACCTGCCTGTTCGGCGGATGGGTGGCGGATCGCGTGATCGGCTACCAACGCACGATCCTGGCGGGCGCGCTGGTGATGGCGGTGGGCCTGTTCGTGCTGATGCTGCCATCCCGCGCGATGCTATTGCTGGGCTTGGCCCTCGTGATCGTTGGCGACGGCCTGTTCAAGCCCAACATTTCGACGATGGTCGGCCAGCTTTACGGGCGCGACGATCCACGTCGCGATCGCGGGTTCACGCTGTTCTACATGGGCATCAATGCGGGGGCGCTGATCGCACCGCTGCTGACGGGTTGGCTGGCGGCGCATTTCACGGGGACGCCGACGCAGCAGAATTTCCGGCTGGTGTTCGCGGCCGCCGGCGTGGGCATGCTGGTCAGCCTCGTGTGGTTCTGGTTCGGTCGCCGGCAGTTGAAACATGTCGGGCGTCCGGCGCCGGGCGCGGAAGGCCTGTCGCGCGTGGGATGGGTGATGCTGGGCGTCGTGATCGCCGTGCCACTGGTGTATCTGCTGCTATCGAAGATCGGCGCGGACGGCCTGCAATGGCTGCTTGGCATCCTGTTCGTGATCGTCGCGGCCATGTTGCTGGCGGAGGCCGCACGCCACGATCGCGTGCAGGTGCATCGCGTGATCGCGATGCTGATCATCTTCGCGTTCAACGTGCTGTTCTGGATGTTCTACTACCAGTTCGGCACGTCGTTCAATTTCCTCGCCGAGAACATCGTGGACAGGGTCATGCCGGGCGGCTGGGTGTTCCCGGTGGGGTGGTTCCAGTCGGTGAGCCCACTTTCGATCATCGTGTTCGCGCCATTGGTGACGCTGGTGTGGGCTGCGCTGGACCGGCGCCGAATGGAACCGTCGATCCCGCGCAAATTCGGGTTCGGACTGATCTTCAACGGCCTCGGATTCCTGATGCTGATGTTCGCGCTGTCGAAATTGCTCGGCGCAAACGGCCTGATCCCGTTGTGGCCGCTGGTGGCGTGCTACGTGCTGCAGACGTGGGGCGAGCTGTGCCTGTCCCCGATCGGATTGTCGATGGTGACCAAGCTGGCGCCGCCGCGGCTGGTCGGCTTCGCGATGGGCGGCTGGTTCCTGTCGCTGGCGGTCGGCGGCAATCTTTCAGGGCTGTTCGCCAGCCGCGTCGCCGGCAGCGGTGGCATGACCGTCGCGTCCGCGCTGTCGGGTTTCACGTTCGGCTTCTGGCTGCTGCTGGGCGCCGGCGTGCTGCTGTTGCTGATTTCGCCGCTGGTGAACCGGTTGATGCACGGGGTTCGCTGAGGAATCCCTGTTCACCCCATCACTCGTCATCCCGGCGAAAGCCGGGACCCAGTGCCTTTCGCGCAACGCACTGAAGTGCAAAGTCCCTGGGTCCCGGATATCGCTTCGCGACTGCGTTTGCAGGATTGCAAACGCGAACGCCGAAGGCGGCGCGTAGCGCGAGCGCCATGGATGGCGCGAGTAATTCCGGGATGACGAGCAAAACCGGAGCTTCGCTAGGACGCTGCCGGCATCAATTTGTCGAGGATGCACGTCAGCCAGCGCCTTTCTTCGGCACTCAGCTTTTCCAGGAACTCGCGTTCGTGGCGGCGCGCGAGCGGTGCTACCGCGTCGTGGATGCGCCAACCGGCCGCCGATAGCCGCAATACCGACCGGCGCTTGTCGCCGTGATGCACCCGGCGTAAAACCCGCCCGCCTTCGACCAGCCGCGCCAGTGCGCGGCTGATCGCCACCTTGTCCATCGCGGTCAGCCGCGCCACCGCACGCGCCGACAATCCCTCGCCGTCGTAGCGCGCCAGCACCGCCATCACTCGCCATTCGGTGGTGCCGAGGTCGAAACGCTTCTGATATTCGTCCGCAATCACCTGGCTGACCGTGTTGGACACGATCGACAACTGATACGGGACGAATTTTTCAAGTTCGATGGGGGCGTGGCGGGGCATCTGCGTCGCGACTTGCAAATAGTTTCATCTGAAACTATTGTAATGCAATCGTCCCTGATTGCGGCATCCCCGGACCCGCTGCAGTCTTCGAGTTCCCAGTCCACCAACACGGACGGACTCCCTGCGCTGAATATTTGTTTCGGAGGCTCCCATGAACGCACAACCCAACACCGGCATGCGGCCGACCACCTTCGAAAACCCGATGGGCGTGGATGGCTTCGAGTTCGTCGAATTTGCTGCGCCCGATCCGAAACTCCTGCACGCCTTGTTCCGGCGCCTCGGGTTCACACCCGTCGCCAAGCACAAGAACAAGGCGATCACGTTGTACCGCCAGGGCGGCTGCAACCTGCTGGTGAACGAGCAGTCCAATTCGTTTGCCTCGGATTTCGCGAAAGCACACGGACCCTGTGCGTGCGGTTTTGCGATCCGCTTTTCGCACCCCGCGTTCGAAGTGCTGCAGGCCACGCTTGAAAACGGCGCGAAGGAGATCACGCACAAGGCCGATACACGCGCCGTGGACGCACCGGTCATCGAAGGCATCGGCGGTTGCATGCTGTACCTCGTCGACCGCTACGGCAGCTCGGGTTCGGTGTTCGACGATTACGAGTGGCTGGTACCGGAGGCGCAGCGCAACCCGAAGGGTTTCGGCCTCACCTTCATCGACCACCTGACCCACAACGTCAATTTCGGCGAGATGGCGAAGTGGGCGGATTACTACGAGCGCCTGTTCAACTTCCGCGAGATCAAGTATTTCGACATCAAGGGCGCCAAGACGGGCCTGGTCTCGAAGGCCATGACGGCGCCGGACGGCATGGTGCGCATTCCGCTCAACGAATCGAACGATCCGAAGTCGCAGATCAACGAATACCTCGACGAATACAAGGGCGAGGGCATCCAGCACATCGCGCTGTTCACCGACAACATCTACGAGACGGTGGAGAAAATGCGCGGCGCGGGCGTCAAATTCCTCGACACGCCCGATACCTATTTCGACGTGATCGACGTGCGCATGCCCAACCACGGCGAGGACGTGCCGCGACTCTCGAAGAACAAGATCCTGATCGACGCCGACAAGGAAACGAAGAAGAAATTGCTGCTGCAGATCTTCACCCAGAACTGCATCGGCCCGATCTTCTTCGAGATCATCCAGCGCAAGGGCAACGAAGGTTTCGGCGAAGGCAACTTCCAGGCCCTGTTCGAATCGATCGAACGCGACCAGATGCGGCGCGGTGTTTTGTGAGTCCTGAAGCCCTCTCCCCCTGGGAGAGGCGGCCGCAGGCCGAGCGCGCAGCGCTGGGGTGAGGGTTCGGTAATGCCGCGACAAATCAATCCGCCATCACCTACTCCAACGCTCGAATGGGCACACTCGCTCCGTCGAACAAGTACGGACGCAGAACGCAAGTTGTGGCAGCGACTGCGCGCCGGCCAATTAAGCGACTTCAAATTAGACGCCAATATCCGATACCGCCTTACATCGTGGACTTCGCATGTCTTGGGTCGCGAATCATTGTGGAACTCGATGGTTCGCAACTGGTGATGAGCAGGACGCAGCGAGAACACGTTTTCTGGAAGCGAAAGGCTTCAAGGTCATTCGATTCTGGGACAATGAAGTGCATCAGCAATCGGTTGCGGTGCTCGAGGCAATCTTGAATTCCGTCGGGGACCGAACCCACACCCCCGCTCCTCTCCCGAAGGGAGAGGAGCCTAAAGAGCAAAGCGCATGAGCAACGGCGAACAAACCGAAGCACAACGCGGACGCTATTTCACCGGCTTCGGCAACGAACATGCGAGCGAGGCGTTGCGCGGCGCGCTGCCCATTGGACAAAACTCGCCGCAGAAGGTGCCGTACGGACTGTATGCAGAGCAGTTTTCCGGCACCGCGTTCACCGCGCCGCGCCATGCCAATCGGCGAAGCTGGCTGTATCGGATTCGTCCGGCCGCGCTGCACGGCGCATTCGAAGCGTATGCGCAACCGCGCTTCCACAACCGTTTCGACGAAGCGCCGACGCCACCGGACCAGATGCGCTGGAGTCCATTTCCACTGCCCGACGCGTCCACCGACTTTGTGGACGGCCTGTTCGTGATGGGCGGCAATGGTTCGGCCGCCTCGCAAACCGGTGTCGGCATTCACTTGTACGCCTGCAACAAATCGATGCAGGGTCGCTTCTTCTACGATGCGGATGGCGAACTGCTGATCGTGCCGCAGCAGGGTCGGTTGCGGATCGCGACCGAACTCGGCGTGCTGGACATCGAACCGCAGCAGATTGTGCTGATCCCGCGCGGTTTGCGCTTCCGCGTGGATCTCCCGGACGGCACCGCGTGCGGCTATCTGTGCGAAAATTTCGGCGCGCACCTGCGCCTTCCGGAACTCGGCCCCATCGGCACCAACGGCAACGCCAACGCGCGCGATTTCGAGGCGCCGGTCGCGGCCTACGAAGACGTTTCCGGCAACTTCGAGTTGGTCGCCAAGTTCCAGGGCAACCTGTGGCGCGCGGCGATCGACCACTCGCCGCTCGACGTCGTCGCGTGGCACGGCAGCAACGTGCCCTACCGCTACGACCTGCGCCGCTTCAACACCATCGGATCGATCAGCTACGACCACCCCGATCCATCCATCTTCACGGTGTTGACCTCGCCTTCCGACACGCCCGGCACCGCCAACATGGATTTCGCGATCTTTCCGCCGCGCTGGCTGGTGGCCGAGCACACGTTCCGGCCGCCGTGGTTCCATCGCAACATCGCGTCCGAATTCATGGGCCTGATCCACGGCCAATACGACGCCAAGGACGCATCCGCCGGCGGCGGCTTCGTGCCGGGCGGCGCCAGCTTGCACAACTGCATGAGCGCGCATGGCCCGGACGCCGCAAGTCACGCCAAGGCGCTGGCGGTGGACACCAGCAAGCCACAGCACGTTGTCGATACCATGGCCTTCATGTTCGAGACGCGTTGCGTGATCCACCCGACGAAGCAGGCACTGGAGGCGCCACAACGCCAACGCGACTACCAGGATTGCTGGCAGGGTTTGCAGAAGCATTTCGATCCGTCGAAGCGATGACCACAAAGGGCAACACATGAAACTCGCGACCCTCAAGGAAGGCGGCAGGGACGGCACATTGATCGTCGTCAGCCGCGATCTCGCGCACGGCGTACGCGCCACCGACATCGCGCCGACGCTGCAGGACGCGCTGGATGACTGGCAGACCACCGCGCCTCGCCTGCACGCGCTGTACGACGCGCTGTGCATGCATCGCCACAAGGCGGTCGAGCACGCCTTCGAACTGGATTTCGGCGCGCTGGCTGCGCCGTTTCCGCGCGCCTACGAGTTCGTGGACGGCTCGGCATACCTGCCGCACGTCGAACGCGTGCGCAAGGCGCGTGGCGCAACGGTGCCGGAAAGCTTCTACACCGATCCCCTGATGTATCAGGCCACCAGCGCGGGTTTCCTCGCGCCGCGCGACCCGGTGATCGTGCCCAGCGAGGACTACGGCATCGATCTCGAAGCCGAAGTCGTGGTGGTCACCGATGACGTGCCGATGGCGGTGACGCCGGAGCATGCGTCGCAGCACATCCAGTTGATCGGTCTCGTCAACGACGTCTCTCTGCGCAACCTTATTCCCGCGGAACTCGCCAAGGGTTTCGGCTTCCTGCAGTCCAAGCCGCGCTCCGCGCTGTCGCCGGTGCTGGTGACGCCCGACGAACTGCGCGACGCGTGGCGGGAAGACAAAGTGCACCTGCCGATGCGCACCTGGATCAATGGGCAGTGGTTCGGCGAGGCCGAAGCCGGTGAAGACATGCAATTCAATTTCGCGCAATTGGTCGCGCATGCAGCCAAGACCCGACCGCTCGCGGCCGGCACCATCGTGGGTTCGGGCACCATCGCCAACCAGGACACCTCGCGCGGCGCATCCTGCCTCGCCGAGCAACGCACGGTGGAAAAACTGCGCGATGGCGAAGCAGTCACGCCGTTCCTGAAATACGGCGACACGGTGAAGATCGACATGCACGACCTCGACGGCAATTCGATCTTCGGCGCCATCGAGCAGCGGGTTGAACCGCCGGGCGACTGAAGCGTCGGACTGCGACGTGCAGCGCATCTTCAATGCCGCCAAACGCGGCGGCTGCAACGCTAGGGTAAACTTGTGATCTGATCGGCGCCCGTGCCGCCGTCTGGCATCGAACACCATCATGCAATCGCGTTTTTCATCCTCCCGCGAAAGCGCACCTGCCGAGCGTCGCACGGGCATTCCCTCGAATGACGGCGACGCCGAAAGCTTTTGCTCGTCCTGCGCATTCGCGGAAGCTTGCGCCGTGGCCGGGTACGGCAAGCCGGAACTGTCGGAGTTGCACTACCTGGTCGAACATGTCGGTCCGTTCGAACCCGGCCAGCGCCTGTTCCGGTCGGGCGATGCATTCCGCGCGCTGTTCGCGGTGCGCAGCGGCATGGTCAAAACCACGTTGGTCGATGCCGAGGGCCGCGAGCAGGTGCTGGGCTTCTACCTGCCCGGCGAGTTGATCGGGCTGGACGCAATCTATCCCGAGCATTACCCGTGCGACGCGATCGCGCTGGAAACCACCGAGTGCTGCCGCTTCTCGTTCCCCGCGATGAGCGCGCTCGCGGCACGCCAGCCGCGCGTGCAGCAACACCTGTTCCGCCTGCTCAGCAAGGAACTGGGTTCCGCCACGCTGCTGGCCGGCGACCACTCCGCCGACGAACGGCTCGCCGCATTCCTGGTGGACCTGGGCGATCGCTACGCCGCGCGCGGGTTGTCCGGCACGCAGTTCCGACTGAGCATGGCGCGCGCCGACATCGCCAACTACCTGCGGCTTGCCGCCGAAACCGTCAGCCGCGTGCTCGGCCGCTTCCGCGAACAGAAGCTCATCGCGATCGATGGCCGCAAGGTGGAACTGCTGGACCCGGCGCGGTTGCGGGAATTGGCACGCTGCGTGTTGAATGTTTGAGGGATCGCTGTTGTCCTGAGCAGGATCAACACGCGCCGCGGCGGACGCCCGCATACTTCACGCCTCCGCCTCGACGACCCCGCCATGGCCGCCTGGTATTTGCAGATCCTGTGGACCCACATCGGATGCGTCATCGCATCGGGCGGCCTGTTCTTCACGCGCGGATGCATGATGCTGGCGGGCCTGCCGGCCGCCAATCACGTCGCGCTGCGTCGCATCTCGGTGATGATCGATTCACTGCTGCTGGCCGCCGCGATCACGCTGACCACCATCATTCACCAATATCCGTTCGTGCAAGTGTGGCTCACCGTCAAGGTGGTCTTGCTGGTGGTGTACATCGTGCTGGGTGTGTTCGCGCTGCGTCGCGGCCGTACGCGGGCAATTCGCGCCACCTGCTTCGCCACCGCGATGATCGTGTTCCTGTTCATCGTCAGCGTGGCGCGCGCGCATAATCCGCTGGGCGTCTTCACGAGCTTATGATGTGCGATCGTGTCTGATCGCTGCATCCCGAAGGCTGCGCCGGCGGCAAGTGCCTCGGCATCGTGGGGACCAGAACGGACGCTCTGTCCTGACTTTTCCACAACAGCCGCTACGCGCGGAACGCCTGCCTGGGCGGCTACGCGCGTGTCACGAGCCCATCCCGCACCTTCACCCTCACCGCGACCAGCGACTGACCGCGACACGGTCCCTGCACGCACAGGCCCGCTTCGCGCAACGCGAAGGTGGCGCCGTGCACCGCACAGGTCAGCTTGTCGTCCTTGACCAGGAACAAGCCCGGCGCGTAGTCCATGCGGCGGCCGGCGTGCGGGCATACGTTCAGCCACGCCTGCACCGAATTGCCGCGCCGCGCCAGCAACAGCGGCTCGCCTTCCGGATCCGGCGGATCGACACCCAGCACCCCGCCGTCGGGAATGTCTTCCAGACGGCACAGCGTTTCGTTTGGGCTGGTCATGTCCATGCACGACTCCTGATGGTTAGTTGAAAAAGTGCGATCCTGCACTTTTTCAACGCGCCGAGTCCGGTTCACGCCCGGGCTCGGCTTCGATGAATCAAGCTACCGCTTGATTCGCGGCGGGCCACCCATGGCCCGCACCGGCAGGCAGTGTCTGCCGACACTTGTGACGGCGCCTTCGCGCCCGCATCGTTGAAGGGTCATTGTGCCACGCGGTCCAACCATGCGTATCCACAAATTCTTCATCAACCTGCCTCGTCACCCGCTGTTGCGCGCACTGCTGGTGATCGCCGGCACCGTGTTGCTGATCGGACTGGCCGCGATGGGCCTGCTGGTCGGCGCGGCCGTAATCGTCGTCACGACACTGACGGTGCTGGTACGCGGCTGGCTGCGCAGCCGCCGCAGCAGCGTCGATCCGGGCGTGATCGAAGGCGAATTCACCGTGATGCCGCCGAGGTCGCGGGGCACGCTGCCTCCGGCGGGCGACGCGTCCACGACAAGAACCGGATGGTAGGCGTGCGGCGAGGCGCGCATGCTGTGCGCATGAACATCAAACCTGCCTTCGCCGCAAGCAACCACGACCCGCTCGACCACGCGCGCGATCTGCTGGATCGCAGCGAACACGCGCCCACGCTGGACGCGCTCGCCCGCCAGGTCGGGCTTTCTCCGGCCTGGCTGCAACGCAGCTTTCGCAAACGCTTCGGCGTCTCGCCTGCCGAATACGCGCGCGCGCGCCGCTTCGGCGAACTCAAGCAGGCGCTGCGCAGCGGATCGGACGTCACCGATGCGGTCTACGCCGCCGGCTTCGGTTCGGGCAGCCGGGTGTACGAGCATTCCGACCGCCTGCTGGGCATGCCGCCCGCGCGCTACCGCGATGGCGGCGCTGGCATCGCGATCCGCTACACCACGGTTGCCTCGCCGCTGGGGCGCGTGCTGGTCGCGGCCACTGCCCGCGGACTCTGCGCGGTCACCTTGGGCGACGACGATGCGGAACTCGTCGACGCGCTGCGCGGGGAATTCCCCAGCGCGTCGCTGACGCGCGTGGACGCGGGACGCGACGAGTGGCTGGCCGCGGTGGTCGCGCGCGTCGCGCGGCAATTCAATGGCCGCACCGGCGGCGCGGCGACGCAGGCGCTGCCGCCGCTGGACATCACCGCCACCGCATTCCAGTGGCGCGTCTGGCAGGCTCTGACACGCATTCCCGCGGGTGAAACCCGCAGCTATGCCGAGATCGCCCGCGCCATCGGCGAACCGCACGCCGCACGCGCTGTCGGTCGCGCCTGCGGCGCCAACAAGTTGGCGCTGATCGTGCCCTGCCACCGCGTGGTGCGCGCCGACGGCGCGCCGGGCGGCTGGCGCTGGGGCGCGGTGCGCAAACAAACCCTGCTGGAACGTGAACGCTGCGCCGACGCACGTTGAGCAACATTCAACGCTGTCTGTCGAAACTTTCATGACCGCGTAGACGCCTGCGCATCCCCGCCGGACTTACAATGCCTTCACGCCTCCCGAACCGGAGGCGTCATTGCTTGCCGGCCCTGCGCAGAATCTGCGCCGGCGACTTGTTCCCGGCACTCGCGACCCAAGGCCAGTCATGACCAATCCCACCGACCCGTACCACGCGCACGTTTACTTCGACGAGAGCCTTGTCCGTGGCGCAGCGTCTGCATCACGACCTCGTCGACATGTTGGAAAACGGCTCGCTGCCGGGCTTGGTGCTGGTCGGGAAGATGTACAACAAGGGCGTCGGCCCCCATCCCAAACCCCAGTTCGAAGTCCAGTTCCTCGCATCTGCGTTGGCTCGCATCATGCTTCGGTTCAAGGCTTCAGGGCTGACTTCCCTGGTCCATCCGGTCACGGACGACGATCTTGCGGATCACACCACGCTTGCGGAATGGATTGGTGAACCCATTCCGCTCGACAAGTCGGTGCTCGACCCGCCCGGGCACAACAAGGGGCTGGCCCGATTCGGCAAAGTGGACTTCTAGGCAGAGGCAAGTACTGGCCACTCGCCCAAGCCCATGCTGAGTCATCACGGCACATGGCCAGCATCGCTCGCACCCATCACGCGGATTCACCGTCATGCACGACACCGCTGCTTCAGTTGCCCCCGACGCCGTACCCAACCGCCGCTGGTTGATTCCGCTGGCGCTGGTTTCGGTGTACGTGATCTGGGGCTCGACCTATCTAGGCATTCGCATCGGCCTGACCGGTTTTCCGCCGTTCGCAATGGCCGCCTTGCGTTTTTTTGCAGCCGGCATCGCGATGTATGGATGGCTGCGCCTGCGCGGCGTCAAGCCACCAACGCGGCGGCAATGGCGCAACGCGGCAATCACCGGCGTGTTGCTGCTGCTGTTCGGCAACGGTTTCGTGTGCTTCGCGGAACAGAGCGTCACCTCCGGCATCGCCGCGATCGCCATCGCCAGCGAACCGCTATTCATTGCGCTGTTCCTGTTCGCCTATCGCGAGCGCCCCAGCCGCGGTGAAATCGCGGGGCTGGTGATCGGCTTTGTCGGCGTGATCGTCCTGAACAGCGGCGGCGCGATGCGCGCCGCGCCGTGGGCCGCGGCGGCCCTGCTGGTGGCAACGCTCGCATGGGCATTCGGATCCATCTGGAGCCGCCATCAGGACATGCCGGAAGGCCCGATGAATGTGGCCGCCCAGATGTTGTGCGCCGCGCCTGCGCTGGCGCTGACCGCATGGCTGACCGGCGAACGCCTGCCCGCGCACCCGCCGACCGCATCGATCCTGGCGGTGGCGTACCTTGCCGTGTTCGGGTCGATCATCGCGTTTTCGGCGTACCTGTTCCTGATCAAGCACGCCCGCCCGGCGTTGACCGCGAGCTATGCCTACGTGAATCCGCCGGTCGCGGTGCTGCTGGGCGCACTGATCGCGGGCGAGCAGGTCGGCACCGCCGAGATCGGCGGGATGGTGGTGATCCTCGTCGGCGTCGCCGTCATCACGCTTGCGCACGCCGGAATCGGCAGGCGGGGCGCAGCCGCCGCGGAGTAAAGCCCGTGACGCTCGGGCTGATCAACTGCGCACTTCGAACTTGATGCTACGCCTTTGCCCGCCTGCGGTTAGCACGGGCAATCCGGCGCGATAAAAATCTCACAACTCCCGCAACGCCGTCGTCACCGGCAACCGCGCGGCGCGCACGGCGGGGAACAGCCCGCCGACGAAGCCAATCGCCAGCGCCCACTTCAGGCCGGTCCAGATCAGGTCTGGGCCTACCTT
>Ga0207695_10008447_pt1 | contig 12895 bp, 6 predicted proteins | sample KBSC54metaG_FD_184354 | JGI IMG/M metagenome (GOLD analysis project Ga0207695, IMG submission 184354) | Corn rhizosphere microbial communities from Kellogg Biological Station, Michigan, USA - KBS C5-4 metaG (SPAdes) (version 2) | ecosystem: Host-associated > Plants > Roots > Rhizosphere > Soil...
TGGCCACGGCGAGCCAGCTCATGCCGGACAAGAAGCTGCGCCACGACAAGCTGCTGACCCACTGGGCGGCGCACTTGCTGGCGAACGCCAATGCGCTGCCCGTCACCACCCACATCGTGGCGCCCGATGCCATCGTGCAACTGCGCCCGCTGGATACCGCCGACGCACAACGCCATCTCGACGCGCTGCTCACCGCCTTCGCCGCCGGCCTGTGCGCGCCGCTGCCGCTCGCACGCAAGACCGCGTTCGCCTGGCTGCAGGTCGAGGCGGCAAACGCAAAAGCCCCGCCGGACAAACAGAAGTCCGCCGCCGCCCTCGCAGACGCAACCGCTGCGGTCGCCAGCAGGCACTACGACCACAGCGACGGCGAGCACGGCCGCGGCGAGGTGGACGAGGAGCCCGCCCTCGCCCGCAGTTGGCCCGACTTCGCCGCCCTGCGCGCCGCCGGCTTCGAGGACTGGCTGCACTTGTACCGCCCCCTGCTGGACGCCGCGTGCGTCGTGGACGACGACGCATGAACAGCACGCAAGCGCTCGACCCGCTGCGCCTGCCGCTGGCCGGCACCCAGCTGATCGAAGCCAGCGCCGGCACCGGCAAGACCTGGACCATCGCCGCGCTGTACCTGCGCCTGGTGCTGGGCCACGGCGGCGGCGCGCCGCTGTTGCCCGCGCAGATCCTGGTGATGACCTTCACCAAGGCCGCCACCGCCGAGCTGCGCGAACGCATCCGCACGCGGCTGGCGGAAGCGGCCGAAGCCTTCCGCGACAAGCGTGCGCCCGACGATTTCCTCGCCGCGCTGATCGCCGAATACCCCGACGCCGAGCAACGCGCCCGTGCCGCGCGCCAGCTGGAACTGGCCGCACAGTGGATGGACGAGGCCGCGGTGTTCACCATCCACGGCTGGTGCCAGCGCATGCTCAGCCAGCACGCCTTCGCCAGCGGTGAGGCCGCGGTCAGCGATACCGTGGCCGACGAAGCCGAGCTGCTGGCCGAAGCCGTGCGCGACTACTGGCGCGGCCATGTGTTCACGCTGGGCCGCGAGGCCGCCGCCGTGTTCCTCGGCGCGTGGAAGACCCCGGCGGAGCTGCAAAAGGCACTCGCGCCCCTGCTGCCCCACGCGGATCGCTTGCAGCTGGGCGGCCAGCCACTGCCCGCGCCACGCGAACCGAAGGACCTGCTCGACGTCCCCGCCGGCGCGCTGCACGAGGCCGAGGCCACGGCCCGACAAGCGTGGCTGGCCGCTGTCGACGCGATCGAGGCCATGCTGCTCACGGCCTCGGATACCAAGGTGCTCAAGGGCAACCTGGTCGTTCCGAAAAACCTTCCCGGCCACCTCGCCACCATGCGCGCGTGGGCCCAGGGCGGCGAACTCGGCGACGACACGCTGGCGCGCTTCACGCAGTCGCGTTTGACCGAATGCACCGCCAAGGACAAGCGAACCCCTGCGCACCCGGCCTTTGCCGCGCTGGAACACTTGCAAGCCCGCCGGGCCGAAACCCTGGCGCTTCCTCCGCTGCTGCTCGCCCACGCCGCCCCATGGGTGGCGCGGCGCGTGGACGAAGCCCGCCGCCGGCTGGCCCAGCTCGGCTACGACGACATGCTGAAACGGCTGGACGCCGCCCTGCATGGCGCGGCGGGCGACGCGCTGGCGCGCCTGATCGCTGTGCAATACCCGGTGGCCCTGGTGGACGAGTTCCAGGACACCGACCCGCTGCAATGGCGCATCCTGCAACGCAGCTACGCGGGCATCGAAGGCAAGGCACTGCTGCTGATCGGCGACCCCAAGCAGGCCATCTACGGCTTTCGCGGCGCCGACATCCACACCTACCTCGCCGCGCGCGAGCAGGCCGGCCAGCCGCACTGGACGCTGGGCACCAACCACCGCTCCACCGAGGCGCTGGTCAAGGCCGTCAACCGGGTCTTCCTGTTTGCCGACCAGTACGACGACGGTGCTTTCGGCTTCGGCAAGGCGCTGCCTTTCATCGAGGTGGGCGCCAGGGGTCGCGCGGAGCAGCTGCAGCTCGACGGCGAGACCCTGCCCGCCATGCCCATGGCCGTCCCGACGTCCACATCGACACTCAGCTCGGGCGCCTGGCGCGAGAGCATGGCCGAACACGCCGCCGCGCAGCTGGTGGCGTGGCTGAGCGCCGCGCAACAAGGCCGATGCGGCTTCGCGGACGAACACGGCCAGCTCACGCCGCTGCGGCCCGGCGACATCGCCATCCTGGTGCGCGACCGGCACGACGCCGCGGCGATGCGCGCGGCGCTGCACGCGCGCGGCCTCGCCCACGTCTATCTCTCGGACAACCAGTCGGTGTACGCCAGCGCCGAGGCCACGGAACTGCTCGCCTGGCTTGCCGCCTGCGCCGAGCCCGGCAACGACCGCGCCATGCGCGCGGCGCTGGCTACGCCGTGCATGGGGCAGAGCCTGGCCGAACTGGATCGTCTGAACACCGACGAGGCGCACTGGGAAGCCTGCGGCGAACACTTCCGCCAGCTGCACGCGCTGTGGCAGCGCCACGGCGTGCTGGCGATGCTGCACGAGCTACTGCATCGCTTCAGCGTGCCGGCGCGCCTGCTCGCCCGCGCCGACGGCGAACGCGCGCTCACCAACCTCCTGCATATGGCCGAGTTGCTGCAGCAGGCCGCCAGCGGGCTGGATGGCGAGCACGCGCTGATCCGCCACCTCGCCGCGCAAATCGCCAACCCCGCCGGCGGCGAGGCCGCCGAGGAGCAGATCGTGCGGCTGGAGAGCGAGGCCGCGCTGATCAAGATCGTCACCATCCACAAATCCAAGGGCCTGGAATACCCCGTGGTGCTGCTGCCCTTCGTCTGCGGCTTCCGCGAAACCAGCGACAAGAAACCGCTGCTGTGGCACGACGCGCACGGCGCGGCGCACTTCGACCTGCGCCCCGATGCCGATGCCTGGAAGCAGGCCGAGGCCGAACGCCTGCAGGAGGATCTGCGCCTGCTCTACGTGGCGCTCACACGTGCCCGCCACCTGTGCTGGCTGGGCGTGGCCTGCCTGAAGAACGGCAACGGCAAGGCGTCGGAACTGCACAAGTCCGCCTTCGGTTATGTGCTGGCCGGCGGCCTGCCCATCGAGCCTGCGGAGCTGCGCACGCGCGTCGACCGGCTCGCCCAAGGCCAGGACGCCATCCACGTCGCCGAACTGCCCGAGCAGGCCGACACGCAGCGCTACCGGCCCCAAGGCAACGCGATCCAGTCGCGCGATGCACGCCGTTGCACCCTGCCCCCGCACACGCCGTGGTGGATCGCCAGCTACAGTGCGCTGGCCCAGCACGAGGCAGATGCGTCACACGGTGCGCCGGAAACCGCAGGCCAGTCCACGCTGGCCGAAGCCATCCAGACCATCGACGAAGCGACAGCCGCATCCGGCGAGACTGCCTTGCCAGCAGAAGCCGTACCCATGGTGGATACCGGCGTTGCCGGTATCCAGGCCAACATCCACGCCTTCGATCGTGGCGCCGCGCCCGGCACCTTCCTGCATGAGCTGCTGGAGCACTGCGCCGAGGAAGGCTTCGCCCGCGCCGCCGCGCCCTCGCCGCTGCTGCTGGAAACCATCGCGCGGCGCTGCCAGGCCCACAACTGGAAACGCTGGATCGCGCCCTTGAGCACCTGGTTGCCCACCCTGCTGCGCACGCCCCTGCCGCTGCCCAGCGGCGACACCATGCCGCTGGCCGCGCTCACCGATCCGCAGCGCTACCGCGCCGAACTGGAATTCTGGTTCGAGGCGAATCACGTGCAGGCGCAGGCGCTGGATCGGCTCGTCACGACGCATACCCTGGCCGGCGCGCCGCGCCCCGCGCTCGCGCCCACGCTGGTCAACGGCATGCTCAAGGGCTTCATCGACCTGGTGTTCGAACACGAAGGCCGCTGGTACGTGGCCGACTACAAGTCCAACTGGCTGGGCCGCGACGCCGGCGCCTACACTGCGGCGGCGATGCGCGAGTCGGTGCTGCAGAGCCGCTACGACCTGCAGTACGCGATCTACACCCTGGCCTTGCACCGCCAGCTCCAGGCCCGCCTGCCCGGCTACGACTACGAGCGCCACATGGGCGGCGTGCTCTACCTCTACCTGCGCGGCGCGGATGGCGCGGGCCACGGGGTGCACCGCGAACGGCTGCCGTTCGAGTTGGTCGACGCGCTGGACAAGCTGTTTGCCAACGGGGGGCTTGCCCGTGCACATGCTTGAAGAGCACCCCACCCCAACCCACGATGCTCCCGCCCCCGTGAGGACGTCATTCCCGCGAAAGCGGGAATCCATCGGCTCGACGAGCTTCCACGGCAACATGGATGCCCGCTTCCGCGAACATGACGACCGCGGACAACCGACGTCGGAAGCATGGCACCGGGAGGATGCATCCCCATGAGCACCGATCTCTCCGCCCTGCTCGACCGCGCACTGGAACAGCAGCGCCTGCGCCCGCTGGACATAGCCTTCGCCCGCTTCCTCGCCGAACGCGACGCGCGGGGCGCGCCCGCGCTGCTGTGGCTGGCCGCCGTGCTCAGCCGGCAGCTGGCCGACGGCCATCTGTGCCTCGATCTGGAGCTGCTGCCCACGCTGGCGCAGGAACAGGACTGGCCCGCCGACTGGCGCGCGCTGGCCGACGAGCTGCGCGCCGGCGGCCTACCCGCCTCGCCGCTGCTCGCCGCGAACCGCGCGGGCGAACCGGATAACGCACCGCTGGTGCTGGACGGCACGCGGCTGTACCTGCGCCGCTACTGGAACCACGAGCGCCAGGTGGCGCAAGGCATCCTCGCCCGCGTGACGCGCGCGGAACCGTCGTCGCCGCACCTCGCCGAGGAATTGGTGCGGCTGTTTCCTCCATCCGATTCCCGCAGGAGCGACCGTAGGAGCGGCTTCAGCCGCGATCACGCGCGGCACGAAATCGCGGCTCAAGCCGCTCCTACGACAGGCACGGCACCCGACTGGCCGCGCATCGCCTGCGCGCTGGCCGTGCGCGGCGCCTTCAGCGTGATCACCGGCGGCCCCGGCACCGGCAAGACCACCACCGTGGTGCGCCTGCTCGGCCTGCTGCAGACCCTGCAGCTGCGCGAGCACGCCCAGCCGCTGCGCATCCGCCTCGCCGCACCCACTGGCAAGGCCGCGGCGCGGCTCAACGCCTCGATCAGCGCCCAGCTCGCACGGCTGGACGTGGACGCGGCGGTGCGTGCGGCGATCCCCGCCGAGGTCGTCACCCTGCACCGCCTGCTCGGTGCGCGGCCGGACACGCGCCGCTTCCGCCACGATGCGCGCAATCCGCTGCACCTGGACGTGCTGGTGATCGACGAAGCTTCGATGATCGACCTGGAGATGATGGCGGCGGTGCTCGACGCGCTGCCCGGCGACACGCGGCTGATCCTGCTCGGCGACAAGGACCAGCTCTCCTCGGTGGAGGCCGGCGCGGTGCTGGGCGACCTGTGCCGCCGCGCCGAAGCCGGCCACTACGACCCCGCCACTGCGCAATGGATCGAAACCACCACCGGCGACGACATCGCCGCCTTCGTGCAGCCCGGCGCGCAACCGCTGGACCAGCGCATCGCGATGCTGCGCGTGAGCCACCGCTTCGGCGCAGGCAGTGGCATCGGCCGGCTGGCACTCGCGGTGAACGCGGGCGACGCATCCGTCGTGCAGACCTTGCTGGCCGCGCCGCCCGAGGATCTCGCGTGGCTGCCGAACGCCAATGCCGCCGCGCTGGAAGCGCTGGCGATCGACGGCATCGCCGCATCGCGCGAGCACGGCGACGCGCCTTGCGGTTATCGCCACTATCTCGCATGGCTGCACGCCCATCGCCCCGCCGCCGACGCCGGCATGGAGGCGCACGAAGCCTGGGCGCGCGGCGCGTTGGACGCATTCAACCGCTTCCAGTTGCTGTGTGCGCTGCGCCGCGGCCCGCACGGTGTGGAAGGCCTGAACCGGCAACTCGCTGCCGCGCTGCGCGCACGCGGACTGATCGAAAGCGAGCACGGTTGGTACGAAGGCCGCCCGGTGCTGCTCACCCGCAACGACTACGGCCTGGGCCTGATGAATGGCGACATCGGCCTGTGCCTGCGCCTGCCCGCCGCCGACGGCAGCGGCGGCACGCGATTGGCCGTGGCCTTCCTCGCCACCGACGCGGATCGCGCGGGCGGCACACGACTGCGCTTCGTCGCGCCCTCGCGCCTCGCCGACGCGGAAACCGCCTGGGCGCTGACCGTGCACAAATCGCAAGGCTCGGAGTTCGAGCACACCGCCTTGCTGCTGCCGCCCGAGCCGAACGCCGTGCTGACGCGCGAACTGCTCTACACCGGCATCACCCGCGCCCGCCGCTGGTTCAGCCTCGTCGGCAATGCGGCGGTCATCGAGCAAACCATCGACCGCCGCACGCAGCGCCACTCGGGGCTCGCGGCGCGGCTGCAGGGGGATTGAGTTCGGAAACCTGTCCCATGCCTCCGCATGGGACGGGCTCTCACCAGCAACCGGCCGTGGCCGGCTCGCGTGCACCGGTCTGGTCTAGCGAGAGTGTGCTGCACTGGCTGTCACGGCTGGCCTGCGCGCCCTGCGGTGTGGCCGTCAGGCGATAGCTGGCCGCCGCAATCGCCGACGTGGTGTAGCTGTAGTCATTGCCGGTCCGCGCTGCCGACGCGCAATCCAGCACCAGCGTCCCGGCGGAAACCGGGTTCGCCACCGGTGTAGTGCTGGTGTCCTTGTCATAGCGCAGGTTGGTCGTGTAGTAGCGCTCCATGTAGTTCGCATACTCCGACAGGCAGGCCTGCGCCGCCACACGCTTGGTCTTCACGACATGACGCGTGTACGAGGGGAACGCGATGGCCGCCAGGATCGCGATGATCGCCACCACGATCATCAACTCGATCAGGCTGAAACCGGAACCGCGCGCCATCTTTCGATGACGCCCGATCCACCTGCCCATGGACGCAAGACTTTTCATCACTCGTTCCTCAATGGACGATCAGCTCGCGCCATGACACGCGCTGCAGTGCGCCGGTCGAACTCGCGGTCTGGGTGCTGGACGTGCTGCCGTTGTCGAAGCTGGTCAGCATCGCGCTGCCGACGAAGATCGGATTATTCGGCAGCGAACTGAAACCGAGGCCCGCGGCCGGCTTGCCGTCGATCGTGTCGTTGGAATCCACCTTGCCGTCGCCGTTGAGGTCGAAGAACGGCTGCGACGGATTGGTGCCGGTGAACGGATCCAGCGCCAGAATCCAACCCCGGCCCGACGGGTTGCAGGGATCGCTGGCCTTGGGAATGCGCGTGGTGCCCAGCAGCAGGTTGCCCTGGAACTGGTTGGGCGTGACCATGCGTTCGCCCTCGGCACCGGCGATCGGCGACTTCAGGTCGATGTACCAACCCGACTTGCCGGTGATCGACGCATCCGCCGCAGCCGCCTCGCCCAGCGTGGTGACGGCGCGCGCGTTGCCTGCTTCGGCCGTGATGGAACGTTGTACGAGGTTGGCGCTGCGCGTCATGCCCGAAGTCACCGCCAACCCGCTGGTGCCGGACTGCACGATCAGGCCGTACCAGCTCTGCACGCTGGTATCGGTCAGGTCCGTCGTGCTCAGGTAGCGACCGGTGCCGAAGAACACCCACGTGTTGCCGGTGGCGGGATCCTTGCCGACCAGCATGCCCGCGGTGATCGGCTGCACCTTGTTGCTGGCATCTTTCGCGACGAAGATCTTCACGCCATCGCTGTCCGGCGTCGCCGTTGCGCTGGTGCCGCTGGAATCATTGAGCGTGAACGACCACACGTTGCCGTTCGCGTCGCCCGCGTAGGCCACCGTGCTGATGCCGTTGCCCGACGGATCCATCCACACCGCCGGTGCGGCCAGGCCGCTGGTGTCGGTGGTGGCGTGCGCATGCAGGGCGCCGTTCGCAAGCTCGAATTGCAGCAGCGCCGACTTGCCCGCTGCACTGTTGTAGCCATTGCCCATCAGTACCGACCAGCTGCCATTCGCGGTCTGGGCAATCACCGGCTTGCCGGACATCTGGCCGATGTAGCTGCTGTTCGTCAACCCATCGCTCGCCGAACGCTCCCACAGGAATTTCACATCGGCTGGGTCGGTGACGTCGAGCGCGTATACTGCCTTGGCGACGCCCCGCCCGGTGCTGCCCACCAGGACCGTCTTCCAACCTGCCGGACTGCCGATATAAACATCGGCCACGGTCAGCTCACCGTCGTTGAAGAAACCGTGCGCCACTGCGCTGCCATAGTCCGGGCTGGCCAGCGCGCCCAGGCCGGCCGTGATCACCGCGCCCGGCAGATAAGCGAACTTCTCGGCACCTGTGCCCGCGTCAACGCCGTGCAGCATGCCGTCATTCGCCGCCACGTAGACCGTGCTGGCCCGACCGCTTTGGTCGCTCGCGTATTTCGCGAACACCGTCGAGCCGGTGAAGCTCTCGGTATAGAACTGGTTCGCGTTCGGTGCGCCCACATAGACCGGTTGCGAGTTGACGATGTCGCCCACTGGGGTGTCGCGGTTGCGGTAGCTGCCGCCGTTGGACTGTTCCTTCGAGGCATCGCCGCTCAGGTAGTTGATGAGGTCGGCCTCGCTCGTCGCTGTGCCTGCCACCGAACCCAGGGCCGTGTGCTGGGCCGTGGACAGCGCCGGCAGCGCATTGCCCGCACCCAGCTTGAACGCCACGAACTGGCTGCCCGCCGTGGCTGCCGGATTGAACGTCATGATGTTGCGACTTGCCAACGTGGGCAGCTTGGTCGATGCGGTCCAGGTGGGACTGGTGGCGATCGCGCCGGTGGACGAATCCACCGCCAGCGACTTGAGGTCACCCTTCCATTTGGCCGTCCAGTAGTTCGCCTGGTAGGCCACCGTGCCGGTCTGCAGCTGCGTGGAGTTCGCGGCCAGGCTCGCGCCAGTACCCACGCGCTCGGCGGCGCGCTTCAGGGCTTCCTTGAGGCCGTTGGCGAAATCCTCGGGACTCTTGGCTGAGTAGAAACCGCCATGGCCGTTGACTGCAGCGTGCGCGAGATCGGCAATGTTGGCGATGTCATCGCTGCTGGGCTGGGGCCAGGCGAATCCGCTGATCGCCTTGCTGCTGTCGCCATTGGCCCAGGCGAAGACTTGGTCCATCGGGATGACCGGACCACCTTCGTAGTAAACCGGCGAAAAGCCCATGCCCAGCGTGAACGTGGTCATGTGCTGCCAGAACGCCGGATCCTCCACATTGGTCGGCACCTCGTTTTTCGTATTCGGGCGCAAATCCGTCTTCCAGTACTTCATCGCCACATCGGCAAGTGTGTCCTGGGTGCCAGCCGCATCCGTGTAGTTGAACGTGCACCGACCGCCCGAGTAATAGCCATCGCTCCAACCGTTGAGCGATCCCGTGATCGATTTGTACTGCTGCTGGCACGCAGCCTTGTTGCTCTGCTTGGCCGAATACGCCTTCGTCTGCGACCCGTCCGCATAGGGCAATTGGGCCTTGTAGGCGAACTTCTGCCCGTTCTCGCCCTGGATCTCGCCCGGTCCGTCGACGCTGTCCTGCTCACCAATACCCGCAGGTACGCTCCCATTCCAGAAACCGTCCGTTGTCAGGATGGTGTAGGACTGGCGGCAGGCCAATTCCGAACTGCCCGCAGCGGTGCCGTTGTCCGGATCCGAACTCATCCCGGACCACGGCTGGTCCGTCTGGTAGTACTTGCCGACCGCATTCAAGGCCTGTTGTAACGGCGTGGCGGAATTGGCTTTGCCGCTGCTCACCCACTTCCAGAAATTGGCTTTCTGCGTAACCGACGAACCGTCGCCGAAGGGCTTGACCGTGGCCATGACGTTGCCGTTGCTGCCGTTCGTCCAGGTCGCACCGGACGCACTCGGCAGATTGCCATCGTTGTTGCCATTGATGGAACCGAAACCCACGCGGAATGTCGCATCCAAGGTGGCGAACGCGTTCATCAGCCCGCTCTTGGCCATCAGGATGCGTGTGCGGTAGTACGAGAACCAGTTGGCCACGTTCTGCTGAGCCGAGACACTATCGTCGCAGACCGCCTTCTGGGCATCAGGAAGGCTGGCGCAACTTCCCACCACACCGACGTAATTCTGGGTGTTTTTCGTGCCGGTCGTATAGGTGAAATAGTACTTATTGGTCGTCGTGCTTTTCGTGCACTGTGAACCGTTCACGGTGTCGCCGCTGTCGCAGGTAGGGACATTCGGTGCGTAATAGGTGTAGGTTGGGTTCTTGGTGGTACCACTGTTGTGCTGGCACTTGCCGCTGTTTGCCCCGCTGGTTTGCAGCGCATCCCCCGAAGCACACGCCATCGTCGCCGCATAGGTGCTCGTCGTCACGATGGCAAACATCGTGTAGTACGGGAATTTGGTCTGATATGGGCTCGAATATCGGGTCACGTCCGTCGTGCTGGTATCGAGAAAGCCGTCCTTGTAGGCGCTGGTCAACCCAGGTGAATTCGGATAAAACGTGCCGTCGGCCTTGGGCGGTGGCGAATAGGTCACGCTGGGGTTGTAGTAGGTTCCGTTGATGCCGGCGTTGCGCACAGCGTCATTGGCGGTGCTGCTCAAATAGCCCCAGTCCGGCATGTAATCCCAAGCCATCGACCCCGAATCGTCCAGCATCAGCACCAGGTTGGGCGGCAACGAACGCTGGATGATCAGCGGCGACTGGTCGACGCTGACGGTGGCCGCCATCGCAGGTGCAATACCCGCGATGCATACCAGCAGGCTGGTGGCGAGCAGGTTGGCCAGGAACTTGGCGGCCTTGCTGCGCAAACGGGACACGATGCTCATGGCGGCTCGCTCTTCGGAATGGCGCGGCATGGAACGGCCCATGCGCCCGGTCGGACTCGTGGAAGGCATGCGGGGTCAGCCCTGCCTGACCATGGCCTGCAGCACCACCACGGCGCGATCGTCCACCAGGGCAGGATCGCCGCTGCGCGCGGTGACGCGGTAGTACACGGCGGTGGTGGAGGTGCCTTGGGCGCCGTAATTGTGGGAGTTGGCACTCTGGCCGTAGCCGGTGCTGGTGCTGGGGTTGTACCAGTTGCCCATGTTCTCGATGACGTACTGCGGCTGGCTGGCTGCCAGCGTGCCGGCATCGAACTGGCCCGTGCCGGCGCCCTTGGCGACCGTGATGATCTTGGAGGCATCAAGGTTCGGGTCGTCGAACGGGTTGCCCTGGCAGAACACGCCACCTGCCTGACAGTTGCGCGCGATGTCGCCGGGGTTGCTCGCGATGAGCGCTGTGGCGGCGCGCATCGCCGCCTCGGCGCTCTGGAAGGCGACCTGCCGGTCGAAGTGGTTGGCTGCCATCCGCTGCTGCATGATCGTGCCGCGCACCGCGGCCAGGCCGACCAGGGTGATCACCACCAGCAACAGCAGCGCCACCACCAGGGCGACGCCACGCTGTGCCGCGCGTCGTGGCATGGGTCGATGGCAGGACGAACGGATGGTCGTTTCGGTGGGCATGTCAATTCACCCGGTTGCGTACGGTGGTGGTGGCGGTGAAATTGCGCTGCAGGGGCTTGGCATCGGTGCCGGCGTGCTGGTCGGCGCTCTCCAGCCACAGGCGCACCTGCACGGCATCGACCTGCGCCCAGTTGCTCACGCCGCTGGCCGCCACGAAGCCGGCATTGCCCGACTGGTGGTAGGCGATGCTCATGTTGGTCACCCCGCGTACCATTTCCTCGGCGGTAGGCGTGGGCACTCCGGCGTTGTTGGCCAGGCTGACGCGATACAGCGACCGGCCCTTGTCCGGGTTGTTGCCCACGTACCAGTCGGCCGCACGCAAGCGGGTGATCTGCGCATTCGTGGCGAACACATAGCTGGCGCTGCTGCTGCAGACGGTGGGGTAGTTCAGGTCGGTGGTGCAGTTGCCCGGCGAGCCGGTGGCGCCCACGTGGCTGAGCGTGGTGCCGCCCAGTCCGGTGATCTGCACCAGCGTGGCGTGGTCGGGATCGCACACGACCATCACGTCGCCGGTCTTCAAGTCAGTGCTGGCCTCGTTGAGAGTGAACGTGGCGGCTGGCTCGGCATTCGCCTTCACGCTTGCGCCCACGCCCTCGCCGCCCAGCAACGCCAGGGAATCGGTGCCGCTCACCCGGTTCCTCTCCGCCGTCCCGGTGGTCACGGCCGGATCGGTCTGGCTGCCGCCGTAGCCCACCACCGCGTGGTTCCAGTTCGCCCACCAGGCGCTGCCACCGGCGGCCGGACCGTTGTTGAGCACGTTCGCAACCCGACCGTCGTTGCTGCAGCCGGTGAGGCCGGCATCGCGGATATCCCGCGCCATCATTTCGAAGGCGATGCGGGTGTTGTCCTGCACGTCACCCAGCGCGAGGTTGGTGCGGTGCGCACGCTGGTTGGCGAGGAACACGCTGGTGACGCCGGCGATCACGACCAGGCCCAACAGCATCGCCACCATCAGCTCGATCAGGGTGAAGCCCGCAAGCGGATGGCGTTTCATAGCATGGCCCTGGTGGCGACGGTCTGGACGTTGCTGCCGCCCGTGCCGGCACGGCTGTCGTCGAAGGTGATGGTGACGGTGCAGTCGGCGGTGTTACCGGCATCGGTGCAGGACACCTGGCCGGTGGTGCTGTCCACCGCGCCCAGGCCCTGGGCCAGCTGCGCACACCACTGCCCGAGCTGCACGTCGGCCATTGCGCCGGTCGCATCCGGGCAGGCACTGGCCGCGAGTGCCGAGCTGCCGGTGCGGTTGTAGCTGCCGGCCCGGGCACTGCCGACATCCGCGCGCATGGCGTCGAGGATCGAGTAGCTGGCGATGGTGGCCAAGCTGCGCGCCATCGCGCTGTTGCTGGTGGCGAGCGAGCGTGCCTGCAAGGCCGCCACCCCGAGGAAGGCGACGGAAAGCACCAACACGGCAACCAGCACCTCGATCAGACCGACGCCGGCCTGA
>Ga0207695_10008450_pt1 | contig 12894 bp, 10 predicted proteins | sample KBSC54metaG_FD_184354 | JGI IMG/M metagenome (GOLD analysis project Ga0207695, IMG submission 184354) | Corn rhizosphere microbial communities from Kellogg Biological Station, Michigan, USA - KBS C5-4 metaG (SPAdes) (version 2) | ecosystem: Host-associated > Plants > Roots > Rhizosphere > Soil...
CTGCCAAACGCGAAGTCGTCGGCATGGAGGCCCTGGTGCGTTGGCGCAGCCCGAAGCTCGGCTTCCTCATGCCGGATCAATTCATCCCTTTTGCCGAGAGCCTCGGGATGATCGAAGAGATCGGGCGCTGGGTGCTGCAGGAGGCTTGCGCCCAGGCGCGCCGCTGGCTGGACCTGGGCGTCGGAGACTTCACGTTGTCCGTCAACGTCTCGCGCGCGCAAATGCGCGGGCGGCAATTGCTGGAAGACGTGCGTCGTGCGCTCGATGCGTCGCGCCTGCAGGCGAACTTCCTCGACCTGGAGCTCACTGAAACCGCCATCATGGCGAACGTCGAGGAAGCCACCTGGACCATGCGCGAGCTGCGCAAAATGGGCGTCAAGCTCTCCATGGATGACTTCGGGATCGGCCAGTCCTCCCTCGGCCACCTGCAACGGCTGCCGGTCAACCGCATGAAGATCGACCGTTCGTTCGTGGCGGCCGTGCCGGATGACGTGAACGCCGCGCGCATCTGTCGCGCGATCATCGGGTTGGCGCACGAGTTCGGATTCTCGGTCGTGGGGGAAGGCGTGGAGAAGGCGGTGCAGCTGGCCTTCCTCGAACGCAATGGCTGCGAGTTCGTGCAAGGGTATCTCTTGAGTGCCCCGGTATCGGCCGACGCCATGCTGGCGATGCTGCGCGAGCCCGTGCTGTATCCCCGCGAGACGGATGGCAAGAGCCGGAATGGTGCCGTTCTGCTCGTGGATGACGAGCAGAACGTCCTGCGTGCCCTGGCGCGCCTGCTGCGCCGCGACGGTTATCGGATCTTCACCGCCTCCTCGTTCCACGATGCGTTCGAGATCCTGGGCACCGAAAACGTGCACGTGGTCATGTCGGACCACCGCATGCCGGAAGGCAGGGGAACCGAGTTCCTGAGCCGGGTCAAAGCCACGCATCCGCACACGATCCGCCTGATCCTGAGCGGCTATGCGGACCTGGGCGCGGTGACCGAGGCCATCAACGGCGGCGCCGTCTATCGATTCCTGACCAAGCCGTGGAACGATGACGACCTGCGCGAGACGCTCCGCGAGGCGATGCGAATGGCGCAGGCCGCGGTCAGCGAGACGTAAGCCAGCTTCCCGTTTACAGGTAATGCTCGTCCAGCACGATTGCACCGGTATCGTCACGCTCGACGCGCGTGATGCCCGGGCATTCCGCCTCGAGCTCGCGCAGTCTCGCATCCTGCTCCGACAGCTGGCCGCGCTGCACGCGAACCTCGTCCGCCAGGCGCTGGTTTTCGGATTGCATCGCCCGAGTTTGCAAAGCCAAGGCCAGGGTGACCTGCAGTTCGGCGTCGTCCCATGGTTTCGCCACGAATCGGAAAACCCCGATGTCGTTGATCGCGGCGATGGCCGATGGGAGGTCGCCATGACCGCTGATCAGTATGCGGACAGCTTCGGGTTGCAGCTCCCGCGCCTGGCGCAGGAAGTCCAGCCCGTCGACACCGGGCATGCGCAAGTCCGAAACGACCGCATCGTAGGTCACGTCGCGCAGGCTCTCCAGCGCGTTCTCCGGCTTGTCGAACCCGTGCACGCGGCGACGGGCGTCCAGCAAGTCGGGGGGAATCCGATCAATTGCGCGCCGCATTGCGTTGATGATGGCGGGCTGGTCGTCCAGGACGAGGATGTTGTACATGACGGTGGCCTCAGGCAGCAGAAGCGATCGTGGCAAGCGGCTGCTTCACGGGAAGGGTTATCTGGAACAGCGAGCCTTTGGCCACCGCCGAGCGCACCGCGATGTCGCCACCGTGCTTCTTGACGATGCCGAAGGTAATGGACAGCCCGAGGCCGGTGCCGCTGCCGACGCCCTTGGTGGTGAAGAAAGGTTCGAAAATGTGGCCGAGAACGTGCTCGTCGATCCCGCACCCGTTGTCGCTGATATCAACTTGCACTCGGTTCGCATCGAGCTTGCGGGTGGTGATTTCGATGCGTCCGTCCGCACCCACCGCCTGCGTTGCGTTGACAAGTATGTTCATGAAGACCTGGCTCAATTCGGTCGGATTGCACTCGATCAGCGGCAGCGCATCGAAATGGGTGGCGAAGCCGAGATGTTTGCCGGACAGGCTTCGCACCAGGTCGAGGGCCGTGGTGAGCGCGCGATGCACGTCGAACAGCTGAAAGGCTTCGGTTGCGTCACTGCGCGAGAAGTCGCGCAAGTTCTGCACGATCTTGCGGATCCGGTCCACGCCTTCGCGGGATTCTTCCAGCAGCGCCGGCAGGTCCTCGACGATCATGGCGAAATCGACGGCCTGCTTGCGCGTCTCCATGGCGCGCGCGCGTTCCTCGGCAGTCATGCGCGTGTCGCGCAGCAGGTCATCGCTCAACTCCAACAACCCGAACAGCTTGTTGAGGTAATCGCGAAACGCGCCCATGTTGGACTGCACGTAACAGATCGGGTTGTTGATCTCGTGCGCCATGCCCGCTGCGAGCTGTCCGACGGTCGCCAGTTTGTCGGCCTGGAACATCCTGTGCTGCTCCGACGACAACGCGTCCGTGGCCCCGGCCGACGTCGGATGAAGACTGAGCTGGCCTGGGTCGCTGGTACGCGCAGGGCGAATGGTTACGCTGAGCAGACTCGTATTGCCGCAAATGCGCCACTGGCGCACGACACAAAGCGGCAACCCGTCCATGCCGTAGCAGTTCAGGCAATCCTCGCAGCCTTCGCTTGGCGGCTCAGGATTCGAACTCAGCCACGGCGGATTGGCAACCAGCTTGGCCAGGCCAAGGTCCGGATCGTCATGGACGACCGTAGCCAGGCTGCGAGCGGGGGCATTGGCGTAATACAGCGACCCGTCGTCACGCAGCAGCGCCACGGACAACGGCAACGTTTCCAGGACGGCAATCGTCTCTGGCACGATGTCATTGGAGACCATTGCGTCCATTGCGCACAAACCGTCGCCGTCACCCGCCCCATGCGGGCATGGATCGGTAGCGTAGGAGGCCGAACGCAAGCCGGCGCAGTTGCTTTGCGAATTGTTGCAATTCGCGCGGCGACGCGTGAAAGCCATCACATCAAATGGCCTCGGAACCGTCGACCGAAGCAGCCAGCCATCATTCCGACATGCGGGCGGTCGGCTCGACCGCCTCACGCTCCAACGCCGACGCGGCCTGCTATGCCCCTGCCAGATCCTGACCAACTTGGGCAATCTGCTCGACACGCTCGGCCGGTTCATAGAACCATGTGTCTGCTGGACCGCTGCCCTCGCGGTCGATCCGGACTTCTGGATGGCACCCGCCAAACCGGGCACGTGCGCTGATGTTTTATGCAGGCGTTCTTTACGATCCGGGGCATCAGTGTGTCTTCGCGTACCACGCACATCATGATCTGACCCAAGCCGTCGAGCTGATAAACAGGCATCCACACCTTGGTGATGCTCGGCTGGAGCGGATCTTCGCGGCATCAGCCGCCGACATTGCACGTCGTTTTGATCTGGCCGCCATCGCCGAGACTCATCGACCGGCGGAGGGAAGCTTGGGCCGCAGCAAGACGGAGCACACCTATCGCCGCTGGTGCCTGATGAATGTCTACGGCGAAATTTCGTACCTAGACGTGTTCGGCCTCAGGCATACTCAAACGTATAGGCTCATGCACGGCGGGGATGAGCCTGCACCGCCGGGAGCCTTGAAACCGTGTGGCGACGGTAACGAGGGAAATTAGTGCGTGCTAACAGCTCATCCAGCGGACGCAAACCCGCTGCACGCGTCACTTATCTCGAGTGTTGGATCAATATCCCGCCGCCGCCCCCGCCGGGTAGCGCGGATCGTTGACGCTTTCCAGCATGCCGGTTTTCGGGTCCACCACGATCGCGGCGATGTCGCCCATCGAATGCACGTCGCGGATCTTGTAGCCCATCGCTTCCAGCGCGGATTGCACCGTCGGCGTGAACGCACCGGGTTCCGCGAAGATTTCGTCCGGGTACCACTGCATGTGGATGCGCGGCGCGTCGATGGCCTGTTTCACGTTCATGCCGTACTCGACCACATTGAGGATGCTTTCCATCGTGGTTGAAATGATGGTCGAGCCGCCGGGACTGCCGGTGACCATCACGAGCTTGCCGTCGTGCATAACGATGGTCGGGCTCATCGAACTCAGCGGGCGCTTGCCGGGCTCGATCCGGTTGGCCCTGCCCTGCACGAGGCCGAACTGGTTGGGCACGCCGGGTTTGGACGTAAAGTCGTCCATTTCGTTGTTGAGGAAGAACCCGGTGTCGCCCGCGATCTGCTTGATGCCGAAATAGCTGTTGACAGTAAAGGTCACCGCGACCGCGTTGCCCTTGCCGTCCACGACCGAATAATGCGTGGTGTTGGTGGCCTGGTACGGCCCGAGGCTGCCCTGCACTTCGGATGATGGCGTGGCCTTGCCGGGCTGGATGCTGGCGCGCAGCTTGGCGGCGTGTTCGGCCGAAAGCAGTTTCGCGATCGGGTTCTGCACGAACGCCGGATCGCCAAGATACGTGTTGCGGTCGGCGAACGCGCGGCGCTCGGCCTCGATGAAGTAATGCGTGCTCCTGGTGGAATGGAAACCCCACTGCGCGAACGGATACGGCTCGATGATCTGCAACGTTTCGCAGATCGTGGTGCCACCCGAACTCGGCGGCGGCGCCGAATAAATCATGTAGCCGTGATAGCCGCACTCGACGGGCTTTTCCCATTGCACGGTGTAGGCCTTGAAATCCTTCAGGGTCAGCAGGCCGTGGTTGGCCTCGCTGGCCTTGACCACGGCCGCGGCGATCGGGCCGTCGTAGAACGCCCTGGTGCCGCCTTCGGCGATGAGTTCAAGCGTGTGCGCGAGTCGCGGCTGCTTCAGCACCTGCCCCGCCTTCCACGGCTGGCCATTGTCGAGAAAGGTCGCGGCGACGTTGGGGTACTGTTTGAAATAATCGGTGGAGGTGTCGAGGATGCGCACGTCGCCCGGCTGCAGTACGTAGCCATCTTTCGCCAGCTTGATCGCAGGCGCCATCACCTGCGCGCGACTCATCGTGCCGTATTTCTTCAGCGCGTCGTCGAAACCCATCACGGTGCCTGGCACGCCGACGCCGAGGTAGGTTTTCGTGCTGCGGCCCTTCACCACCTTGCCGGCGGCGTTTCGCATCATGTCGGGTGTCGCGGCCAGCGGCGCCTTTTCGCGGAAGTCGAGGAACAGGTTCTTGCCATCGGCGAGATGGATCGTCATGAAGCCGCCGCCGCCGATGTTGCCGCAACACGGATGCACCACCGCCAGCGCGTAGCCCACCGCGATCGCGGCATCGACGGCATTGCCGCCCTGCTTCAGGATGTCCACGCCGACTTGCGTCGCGAGATGTTGCGCGCTGACGACCATGCCGTGTTTCGCACTGACCAGCAGTTCGTCGGGGCGCTGGGGGTGGGCCTTCCCCTGCACCTTCGCCTGCAGCGGACCATCCTGCGCGGCGTGGGTGTCTTGTGCGAAGGCAGGTGACGAGCCAAACCCGTAAGGAATCGAAAACAGAAGAGCAAAAGTAGCCGCCAGTAATTTGCGCATCACGAACCTCAAGTTGATATGGCTTGCATGATCGTGCATGGCCAACGTTGGGCCACGCTGTCTTTCCCTCTCCCGAGGGGAGAGGGGAACAAAGCTGCACCGCTGCATCCACTCTTGCAGGAACAGGGGTTCAAGCATGGAGTGCTTCGATCACCGGCGCGACCTGTGCTTCGCGCCCCAGCGCACGACCGACTTGTCCGAGACGGGCGGCCAGCGTCGCCGCATCCGGCGCACACACTGTTGCATGGCCGACCTTGCGGCCCGCCCGCGGCGACTTGCCGTAGTCGTGCCAATGCGTTCCGGGAATCGCGAGCAGCTTGTCGCGATCGGGAAGCGTACCGATCCAGTTGAGCATGCACGACGGGAAGCGCGCGGACGTATCGCCCAGCGGCATGCCCAGCACCGCGCGCACGTGGTTCTCGAATTGCGAGGTCACCGCACCTTCGATGGTCCAGTGGCCGGAGTTGTGCACGCGCGGCGCCATCTCGTTGCCGAGCAACTGGCCGTCCTTCACGAACAGTTCCAGCGCGAACACGCCGACGTAATCGAGTTTCTCTGCGATCGCGCGCGCATGCGCGAAGGCTGCCTTGTGGATGGCCTCGTCGCGCACGGCAGGCGCGAGACTGGCGGAAAGAATGCCGTCGACGTGCCAGTTGCGTGTCACCGGCCACGCGCGGAATTCGCCATCGGCCGCGCGCACCGCTACCACCGATGCTTCGAACTCGAACGCCACGAAGCCTTCCAGGATCAATCCGCGCGTCGCTGCCTGCGGGCCCAATGCATCCCATGCAGCATCGGCATCCGCCAGCGTCTTGATGCGGAACTGGCCCTTGCCGTCGTAACCCTCGCGGCGGGTTTTCAGGATCGCCGGCGCGCCGATGCGCGCGAGCGCGGTGTCCAGGTCGGCACGCGTTGCGACATCCGCGAATTCGGTCGTCGGCAAGCCGCATTCGCGGAACAGCGTTTTCTCCAGCACGCGATCCTGCGCGGTCGCGAGCGACAACGCGTTGGGTGCCACGCGCGTATGCGCGGTCAGCCATTCGGCGGTCGCGGCCGGCACGTTCTCGAAATCGAAAGTCGCCGCGTCGATCGCGCGCGCGAAGGGCTCCAGGTCGTCCAGTGCATTCCAGTCGACGCCGAGCAGCGGCGCGATCTGTCCCGCACACGCATCCACCGCCGGATCGACGATGCGAAAGCGCACGCCAAGCGGCGTGCCGGCCAGCACCATCATCCTTGCGAGCTGGCCGCCACCCAATATCCCCAATGTTTGTTGAGTCTCAACCATGATGAAAAACCGGACTTCCATCGTGCGAACCCGCACGGCACCGACTCCCCCTCGCCCGCTTGCGGGAGAGGCGGCGCGAAGCGCCGAGCGCGTAGCGCCGGGGTGAGGGCGAACTCGCCGTTCCCATCATCAGCGCGCGTTCTGTTTGCGCGGCTTGGCCTTGGCAACCGGCGCCGGATGCGGCGGCGTCAGGCGCGGATCGGCATGGCGCAACACGTCTTCCGTCTGGCCGTCGCGGAATCGATCCAGCGTCCGCGCGACCTTGTCGTCGTGCAGCGCCACGATGGCCGCCGCGAGCAATCCCGCATTCTTCGCGCCGGCTTCGCCGATCGCCAGCGTGCCCACCGGCACACCGGCCGGCATCTGCGCGATCGACAACAGCGAATCCAGACCCTTCAATGCCCGCGACTGCACCGGCACGCCCAGCACCGGCAAGCGGGTCTTGGCGGCCAGCATTCCGGGCAGGTGCGCGGCGCCACCGGCACCCGCGATGATCACCTCGATGCCGCGCGCGGCTGCGCCTTCGGCGTAGGCGAACAGCTTGTCCGGCGTGCGATGCGCGGAGACCACTTCGACTTCGTGCTCGATGCCCAGCGCCGCCAGCATCTCGGCCGCGTGCCGCATCGTCTCCCAGTCCGAGCGCGAACCCATCACCACCCCGATCCGGGGCGCGACCGTCGTCTTCCGCATGGTCTCACCGTCGCAAAACGAGTATTGTACGCGGCATGGACAAGCGATTGCTGGACATCCTCTGCGACCCGGTCACCAAGACCCCGGTGCGCCCGTTGCGGCGCGACGAACTGGACGCCTTGAACCGCGCCATCGCGGGTGGCGCGGTGGACACCGTGGCCGGCCAGAAGGTGGCCTCGCCGCTGGACGCCGGGCTCATCACGACCGACCGCAAGGTGGTGTACCGGATCGAGGACGACATCCCCGTGATGCTGGCCGAGGAAGGCATCGGCACCCTGCAATTGACGGATTTTCCGGGCTGACACGGGCAGCCACGGCGGCCTGACGACGGGCCTGTGAGCGGCTTCACGGTCTGGCGACTGCGCCTCAGCATACTGAGCAGCCCTGTTCCCCCACTCGCGATCAGGTTTTTTCAATGACGCCCATCCCCTCCGACCCGCACGCCGATCCGGACAAGAAGGTGGTGGGCATCGGTTCGCGTGCACCCGAAGCCGACCAGGAACACGTCGGCGGTTTGCTAGTGGCCGTGCGCGAGATGACGTTGAAGGAAACCGGCAACCTGGTCGCCGAACTGCTCGACAACGTCGACGACACGCTGTTCGACCTTGCCGAGAAAGCGGAGAGCAACGCCAGCCAGACCGAATACTTCGACGGCATGCGCGAGACCCGCAAGAAGCGTCCGCGCATCGAGCGGATGTTCGGCGAACGCGTCGCGCGCGGCTTCGCGGATTTCGCGGCCGGCCGCCCGACGCGCACCAACGAAACGCAACGCGCGTTTTCGGCCAGCGGTGAATTGAGCCTGGTCGACGATCGCGAACTCGAAGAGTCACTGGCGGTTTCCAGCATGGTCGCCAAGGCCGACGGGCGCCTGTCGGCCGCGTTGATGGCGCTCAACCAGAGGCTGTCGGTGCTGAGCGGCGGTCGCACCACCACCAGCGCCACCAATCCGCTCGCCCCGAATGCATTGACCGAAGCCTTCCGCGAAGCACTGGGCGAACTGGCAGACGTCAACATCCGCGTGCGCCTTATCATCCTCAAGATGTTCGAGCGCTACGTATTGAAAGCGCTCGACACGCTGTACCACGACGTCAATGTCAGGCTGGTGCAGGCCGGCGTGTTGCCGCAGTTGCACCATCCGAGAGTGGTACGGCGGCCCGGCGCACCCAACGGTGTTGCGCGCGCGACGCGCGCGGCCGCAGCAGCCGCCGATATCGAAGGCGGCGCGCAGGCGTACGCGGCGGGGGCCGACATGGTCGCCGACGAGTTGCATCAGGAATTGATGCAGCAACTCACCTCATTGCTCGCCGCGCGCCGTCACGCCGAGCGGCCGGACAGTGGCAGCTACATGGGTAGCGGCGCGGGCGGCGCGTCATTGACACCGGCCGAACTGCTCGGCGCGCTCACCCTGCTGCAGGGTGAATCGCGCCCGCTGCCGGCGCTGCCCGCGGCCATCGACACCACCGCCGCGGCGGAAATGGTGCAGCACCTGAAAGACGAGTTGATGGCGCAGATCCGGCGCCTGTCCGGCGCGGGCCACGCGAACGTTTCCGGCAGCGACGAGGACACCATCGATCTGGTCGGCATGCTGTTCGAGTACATCCTGCAGGACCACACCGTTCCTGCGCCCATGCAGGTGCTGCTCTCGCGCCTGCAGATTCCCTATTTGAAAGTGGCGATCCTCGACCGGCGCATGTTCGCGCACGCCTCGCATCCTGCGCGCAAGCTGCTCGACCAGATGGCCGACGCCGCCAAGGGCTGGTCGGAGGAATCCGACCGCGATCACCGCCTGTTTGAAAAAGTGAAAAGTACGGTGGAAGCGCTGTTGCAAGATTTCGACGACGACGTCGGTGTGTTCGAACGCAAGCTCACCGAGTTCATCCAGTTCGTCGAGCAGAATCGCAAGCGTGCCGAACTGGCCGAAAGCCGCGCGACCGAAGCCGCGCGCGGGCGCGAACGCCTGCAGAACGCGCGCCGCCATGCCGCCCAGGAAATCCTGTCACGCATCAACGACCACAACCTGCCTACCCTGCTGCGCGGCGTGCTGACGCGTCCGTGGGCGAATTACCTGGTACTGATCGTGTTGCGCCAGGGCGCCGACTCCGCCGAATTCCGCGCGGCCGTGCATTTCGTGAATGACTTCATCGCGACGGCTGAAGTGCCGCATGGCGAATCCGCACGCCAGCAGTACCGGAACGCGTTGCCGTCGATCGAAAAACACCTGCGCGAAGGCCTGGCCACGGTCGCCTTCCAGGAACCCGACATCGAGCGACTGCTGGACGAATTGCGCAAGTTCTGGCGCCGGCAACTGGGCGAACCCGCGCCGGCCATGCGGGCGCCCGAACCCGCCATCGACCCGGAGGCGGTACTCGGCGTCGCCCCGGATGCGCAACCCGCCATCACGGACGGCGCGCCGGATGTCGACGACTTCGATTCCGACGACATGTCGGTCGACATCGACGCAGGATCGCTGCAAGCCGTGCGCGATCTCAAGGTCGGTGGCTGGGTGGAATTCATCGACGACACCGGCACGCGCGAACGCGCGAAGTTGTCGTGGATCAGCCCGATCAGCGGCAAGTATTTGTTCGTCAATCGCCGCGGCCTGAAGGTGGCCGACCGCACCGCCGTGCAACTGGCGACCGAGTTGCACGACAACCGCGCGATGGTCCTCGAGGAAGTCCCGCTGTTCGACCGCGCCCTCGATGCCATCGTGGATCGCCTGCGCAAGACGCAACCCGCACAGCAATCCGCATGAGTGGTGCCGCCCCGCGGCTGCAGCCGCCGTCGCTTGAAGCCGTTCGCGCCGATGTCGCGCGCGCGCTGGCCGAAGATATCGGCACGGGCGACGTCACCGCGGCGCTGATCGATCCTGCCAGCCGTGCCCGCGCCCGCATCGTGTGTCGCGAGGACGCGGTACTGGCAGGAAGCCCGTGGGCCGACGAGTGCTTCCGGCAGCTCGATCCCGACGTGCGCATTCGTTGGCATCATGCCGATGGCGATCGCGTCGCCGCGGACGCCTTGTTGTGCGAACTCGAAGGCAACGCGCGCGCGCTGGTCGCGGGCGAACGCAATGCGCTCAATTTCCTGCAGACGCTTTCGGGAACCGCGACGGTCACGCGCACCTACGCCGATGCCGTCGCCGGCACGCATGCGAAGATTCTAGACACCCGCAAGACGATCCCGGGTTTGCGCCTTGCGCAAAAATATGCGGTGCGCTGCGGCGGCGGCCACAACCATCGCATGGGGTTGTACGACGCCATCCTGATCAAGGAAAACCACGTCGCCTCCGCAGGCGGCATCGCCAATGCCATCCGCGCCGCGCGTACCGCGAGTCCCGGCGTGTTTCTCGATTGCGAAGTCGAATCGCTGGATGAGCTCCGCGACGCGATCGACGCCGGTGCCGACCGCGTGCTGCTGGACGAATTCAGCGATGCGATGCTGCGCGAAGCCGTCGCGCTCGCCGCCGGCCGCGTGCCGTTGGAAGTTTCCGGCAGCGTCAACCTCGAACGCGTCCGCTCGATTGCCGAGACCGGCGTCGACTGCATCTCGATCGGCGCGTTGACCAAGCACGTCCGCGCGATCGATCTCTCGATGCGGTTCGACAGCGACTGAACACGAACTCTGGTTTTGTAGGTTGGGCTGAGCGCAGCGAAGCCCAACAAGAGCCCGTTGGGGTTCGCAAAAAACGCTCACCCCAACCTACGTTCATCGCCCGAAATCAGCGGCGCGCCTAGCGCGTCCGACGGATTGAGTTGTTGGCCTCCGCTGGCTGAAGCTGAGTACGGGCATTCGCGGGCGCAGATATCACGCCTTCTATCCATTGAATGTAACTTGAGATGCGAACGTCGTATGAGATTACGCCGTAGAGGCCCTCCACGAATGGGCGGCCCGGTACCCATTTGCTCAAAAATGGATGGCCCGGTGGATATTTGCTCCAGGAGGCCAAGCCGACGAGTTGCCTTGAACTCCCATGCCCAATGAGCAAAGGGCCGCCGCTGTCACCGCTCCCCCCGATGCCTTCAAGCGGCAGGGCGGAAGGCGGTGGGTCGAATCGATACCAAACATAGCGCGCGTCTGCACCAACAATCACGTTGAAGGCACGGCGCAAGACGGTACGATGCGAGCTGTGAGGGTCCTGACCAACGTTGCCATTGCCCGTGGCGCCCTTGCCCACAAGCTCTACGGTCATCCCCACTTCCTTGTTCCCGCGATAGAGCGGAACAGGCGTTACGTCTGTTACCGGCGACGCAAGTTCGATCAGCGCGATATCGTTGGACGACGCAAGAAATGCCCACACCTTGGATAGATCGCCGGATGCCAATGCCTCCGTGATTAGCTGGTTGGGCAGTTTCTTATAGCCGGGATACGTGATGACGCGTTTGACCCTGCGCGCCATACCGCCGATGGATACATCGTCATCCATGCCTTGCATCTGCATTGGCGCTGCGTGGGCTGCGGTCACGACCCATCGAGGCGCAATCAGGACGCCATGTCCTTCCCCCGGCATGTCGACCAGCGCGGGGAATGCCGAAGCCGGGACTCGATACTTGGAATCCTTGACGCCGCCACGAATAACAATAGCGTTGGCTGTGAACGAGATTGCGAGCAATGCAACGAGAAGAAGGTGTTTCATTTGTACCCCGAATATTGGAAGGAGGTTAACACCGCGGTTACGGTTCGATGCGTTGCAACTGGGTGGGCGTCAGTTCGCCGCTGATGGCGACACGCGTACCGTCGGCGCGGATCACCAGGGTGCGTGGCGTTTCGCCGCCCCAGTCTGGATCGATCAGGTAGTTGATGCGCTCGGGATTCGGTTCGGCATACAGGCGTGCGGGATACCCCGTCATCCCCATCTGCGCGAGCCGTGCCGCGACGGCTTCCCGCTGGCCGGGGCCATCGGTGGCCACCAGCACCAACTGGACGTCGCGCGGATGCGCGCGCTGCAATTTCACCAGCGCGGCGAGATTCGGTTCGCAGTAGGCGCAGTCCAGTGCCCACAACGCGATGATGCGTTCGCCGCGTGCGGGTGGCTTCACCAGTGCGGGAATGTCGGCGGCGGAAAGCGGTTCGAGCAGCGTGGTGCGCGCCAACACCGGCAGCGCGCAGCACAGCAGCAGCAAGACTAGTGCGCGGCGCATCATGGCGTGTCCTTCGTGGCGCTGCCGATCGCGATGAGGCGGAATCCGCTGGCGGTGTTCCATGCGACGAACGCGCGGCCGTCGTGCACCAGCAGTTGCGGCGAATAGACGGCGACATTGGAATCGGCGATGGCGCGCGGCGCGTCGAACGTGTCGCCGCCGTCGTGCGAAACGCGCAGCATCAACTGGTAGCCCTTCGCGCTCACCTGATTCCACGCCACCCACACGTCGCGGCCGTGCACCGCGACA
>Ga0207695_10008453_pt1 | contig 12891 bp, 21 predicted proteins | sample KBSC54metaG_FD_184354 | JGI IMG/M metagenome (GOLD analysis project Ga0207695, IMG submission 184354) | Corn rhizosphere microbial communities from Kellogg Biological Station, Michigan, USA - KBS C5-4 metaG (SPAdes) (version 2) | ecosystem: Host-associated > Plants > Roots > Rhizosphere > Soil...
GATGCGCAAGGCTGTTGATTCGGCGCTGCGCTTCGGATGCAAGGGTATTAAGGTTCGCGTGAGCGGACGCCTGAACGGAAACGAAATCGCGCGGTCCGAGTGGTATCTGCAGGGACGTTTGCCGCTGCACACTCTGCGTGCGGATATCGAGTACGGCTTCACCGAAGCCCGTACGACCTATGGAGTCATTGGCGTGAAGTGCTGGATTTACCGCGGCGAAATTCTGCCGACGAAGAAGCGCGAATCGCAAGCCGTGGGCGCGTTCTAGATTTTGAGCTAAGAGCTAAAGGCTAGAAGCTAAGAGCTGAACTTTATGTTGATGCCGAAAAAAGTTAAGTACCGCAAGCAGCAGCGCGGGCGCATGACCGGGAAGGCTTGGGCTGGCAGCACGCTGTCTTTCGGAGATTACGGGCTGAAGGTCCTCGAGCCAGGTTGGATCACCGACCGGCAAATCGAGGCCAGCCGCGTCGCGATGACCCGGTTCATCAAGCGCGGGGGAAAGATTTGGATCCGTTTGTTTCCGGACAAGCCAGTGACCAAGAAGCCGGCCGAAACTCGTATGGGTAAAGGCAAAGGCGCGCCGGACCACTGGGTCGCAGTCGTGAAGCCGGGCAAGATTTTGTTCGAAATGGAAGGCGTGACGCCGCAGGACGCGGCAGAAGCAATGCGGCTGGCGTCGCACAAGCTGCCATTGCGCACGACGTTTGTGCAGCGCGAGACAGCGCACTAAGAAGCTGAGAGCTTATTTATGGAAGCAGAAAAAATCAGAAACCTGACCGACGAAGAACTTCGGCATCAGGAACGCGAGATGAGCGACGAGCTGTTCAAGCTCAAGTTTCAGCTCAACATGGGCCAGACCGAGAGCCTGAAGAAGCTGCGCGGCCTGCGTAAGGACATCGCGCGGATCAAGACCATCGCCCGCGAGCGCGCGGCTGCAGGGGAGAAGAAGTAATGGCGGAAACACAAGCTGCCGGACGCCGCAAAGAGCTGATCGGCCACGTAGTTTCGAACCGGATGAACAAGACGATTGTCGTCCAGGTGATTCGCAAAAGGGCCCACCCGCTCTACATCAGGGTGATTTCGAAGGCGAAGAAGTTCTATGCGCACGACGAGAAGAACGAGGCCCACATCGGTGATGTGGTGAAGCTCGAAGAGACGCGCCCGCTTTCGAAGCTGAAGCGATGGAAGCTGAAAGAGATTATTCGCAAGACGGCGCTGGTGCCGGAAGTGGCGGCAGAGCCGAAGGCATAGCCGGCTCGCAGCAAATTGCTCCGCGAGGGATGACTTATGACAGTGATGATGCGAAGCATGCTCGAGGTCGCTGACAACAGCGGCGCACGCAAGCTGCAGATGATTCTGCCGCTGGGCGGCGCAACGGGTCTGCGAGCAGGTCTGGGCGACGTAGTGACGGCCAGCGTGAAGGAAGCCGCGCCCGACGGTCAGGTCCAGAAGGGCAAAGTTGTGAAGGCGGTTATCGTGCGTACGCGCAAAGAGCATCGCCGCCGCGACGGTACTTATATTCGCTTTGATCAGAACGCGGCAGTGCTGATCAACGATGCTGGCGAGCCGGTTGGAACACGCGTCTTTGGCCCGGTTGCCCGCGAACTGCGCGAAAAGAAGTTTTTGAAGATTGTGAGCTTGGCACCGGAAGTTCTGTAGAGAAAAGGGATTTGGTAATGGGAACAGCGACAACAACGGCACACAAAACAGTCGATATTCGCCGCAACGACACTGTGAAAGTGATGAGCGGCAAAGACAAGGGCAAGCAGGGACGCGTGCTGCGCGTTTTCCCGGACACTGGTCGTGTCCTCGTCGAGCACGTGGCGGTGGTGAAGAAGCATCTCCGTCCGACACAGACTTCCAAGGGCGGTATTGCCGATCAGGAAAGCTCGATCTCGATTTCGAAAGTGCAGTTGGTTTGCCCGACCTGCGGTCCCGTTAGGATTGGCCATGCGATGCAGGGCGATCGCAAAGTGCGAGTTTGCAAGAAGTGCGGCGGTGACATCGCCGGCAAAAAGTAATCGACTCACGAACCGGTAGCCACTCCGAAACCGTGAGAATGGATTGAGAAATGGCAAAAGAGAAAAAAGAAAAAAAGGGCGGAGCGCAGCAGGAAGAGCGCGCACCAGAAGTAGCGCGGCATAGCGCCAAGGAAACGCCGCGACTCAAGGACCGGTTCCGCAAGGAAGTCGCGCCGGTACTGATGAAGGAATTCGAACTGAAGAATCCGATGGCGGTTCCGCATCTGCACAAGATCGTGGTCAACATGGGCGTAGGCGAAGCGACGCAGAATGCGAAAGTTCTCGACCCTGCCGTCAACGAACTCGGCCAGATCACCGGGCAGAAACCGGTTGTGACTCGCGCAAAGAAGTCCATCGCGGCCTTCAAGGTTCGTGAAGGCATGCCGATTGGCGCGATGGTGACCTTGCGTGGCGACCGTATGTACGAGTTCTTCGATCGCCTGGTCAATATTGTTCTGCCGCGTGTGCGCGACTTCCGCGGAGTTTCGACGAAGTCGTTTGATGGTCGCGGGAACTACACGATCGGCTTGCACGATCAGTTGATTTTTCCGGAGATCGATTACGCGAAGGTCGACAAGCTAAAGGGCATGAACGTCACAATTGTGACCACCGCGCGTGACGACAACCAGGCGCGCGCGCTGCTCAAGCATTTGGGAATGCCGTTTCGCGCATAGATTTTGAGCTAAAAGCTAAGAGCTAAAGGCTAGGAGCTGATTTTTGGCAACCACAGCAAAACGAGTGAAAGACGGTGCGGAGAGCAAGGTTAAACCGCAGAATGTGAAGAAGCCCAAGTTCTCCACGCGCAAGCACAACCGCTGCAAGATTTGCGGACGTCCGCGCGCGTACCTCCGCAAGTTCGGTCTCTGCCGCCTGTGTTTCCGCGGGTTGGCGCTGCGGGGAGAGATACCTGGGGTTTCGAAGTCGTCGTGGTAGAAACCGTCGTCGGTTGTTAGCTGTCGGTCGTCGGCCAAGCGCAAATCGCGAACGACGAACGACTAAGGACGAACGACGGAATGCATAGGTCCTTCGGCGGCTTAAGCCGCCTCAGGATGACAGAGTGTGAGCAGCCATCGCTGGTTCTCCGCTGCGGCGGAGAGAACGGGTGGCCGAGGAGAAGCAAAACGATGAAGTTGACCGATCCGGTCGCAGACATGCTGGCGCGAATTCGCAACGCGATCCGCGCGCGGCACCAAAAGGTGGATATACCCGCTTCCAACTTGAAGCTGGAGATTGCCCGCATTCTCAAGGAAGAGGGCTACGTCTCGAACTTCAAGCCGACGGAAGAGGAAGGCCACAAGGTCATCCGTGTCTACCTGAAGTACGACAACAATAACGAAGCCGCGATTTCGAATGTGGCGCGCATTTCTCGTCCTGGCTGCCGCGTGTACGTGCGCCGCAACGAGATTCCGCGTGTACTTGGCGGCCTCGGGATCAATATTCTTACGACGCCTCGCGGCGTCATGACTGGCCGCGCGGCCCGCAAAGCCGGTGTCGGAGGCGAAGTCCTCTGCGAAGTTTGGTAACTAGCCGTTAGCCGTCAGCCGTCAGCCATCAGGAAGAGCTGACGTGGTTTTGCTGAAGGCTGAGGGCTGAAGGCTGAAGGCTCTATGTCACGAATTGGAAAAAAGCCGATCGCATTGCCCAAGGGCGTGACGATCAAAGTGGAAGGAAATCTGGTTGCTGTTCAGGGGCCGAAGGGCAAACTGGACACGCGCATCCCTGCCGGCATCAAGGTCGAACAGCAGGACGGGCACATCGTTGCCTTGCGCCAGAACGACTCGCAGGCTGCGCTGCATGGGCTTACTCGCGCGCTGGTGAACAACGCAGTCGAAGGTGTCACCAGAGGCTGGACCCGCGAACTGGAAATCGTCGGAATCGGCTACCGCGCCGAAATGAAGGGCAAAGGCACGGTGGTGTTCACGCTGGGCTACTCGCATCCGATCGAGTATCCGTTGCCGACCGGTATCGATGTTGCTGTCGACCCGAAGCAGACGCGTTTGACTGTGACCGGAATCGATCGCCAGAAGGTGGGACAAGTTGCTGCGGAAATGCGCGCGCTGCGTCCACCGGATCCGTACAAGAACAAAGGCGTGCGCTATGCAGGCGAGCGCCTGAAGAAGAAGGTTGGAAAGACAGGGGCGAAGTAACGCTGTTGGTTCTTGGCTGTTGGTTGTTTGCCAAGACCGTTGTTGCAAGCCGAATCCGTTGGCGAGGGATGTTGGTTTTGCCAACAACCAAGAGCCAACAACCAAGAGCTGATTTTATGCTGACACAAATCTCTAAAAACGGAACGCGGCGCCGAGTGCACGATCGCATTCGCAAGAAGGTGCTGGGCACCTCAGAGCGGCCGCGGCTGAATGTTTATCGTTCGCTAAACCACATTTACGTTCAGGTCATTGACGATCTCAAGGGCCAGACTCTGGTTTCCGCGAGCACCGCGGAAGGCAAAAAAGAGTCGCGTACAAAGGGCGGAAACGTCGCTTCGGCCAAGGCAATCGGCAAAGCCATTGCCGAGAAGGCGAAAGCCAAGGGAATTGAAAAGGTTGTTTTTGACCGCGGCGGCTACATTTATCACGGGCGCGTGAAGGCGATTGCCGATGCCGCCCGCGAAGCGGGATTGCAGTTTTAAAGCAGTGAGCGGCGAGTAGTGGGCCGCGAGCGAACTTAAGATCGCTCACCGCTCATAGCTCAAAGCTCGGAGCTAGGAAATTATGCCAACAGTTGTTAAGAAACTCGATGCGGGCGCGTTCCAACTGAAGGACCAGGTGGTCGCGATCAACCGCGTGACGAAAGTCGTGAAGGGCGGCAAGAACCTGTCGTTTGCGGCGCTAGTGGTTGTCGGGGATCCGAGTGCTGCTGTCGTCGGCTACGGTTCCGGCAAGGCGAAAGAAGTGCCCCAAGCGATCCGCAAGGGAATTGAGTCCGCGAAGAAGAACCTGGTGAGGGTGAACCTGACGCAGACCAGCATTCCGCACACGGTGCTCGGGCGCTTCGGTTCCGGCATGGTTCTGCTAAAGCCGGCTCCTGAAGGAACTGGCGTGATCGCCGGCGGCGCAGTGCGAGCGGTCATGACTTCCGCGGGTGTGCAGAATGTGCTGACCAAGTCGATTGGCACAACCAATCCGCACAACGTGATTAAGGCCACCTTCGATGCGCTGAAAAAACTTAAAAACAAGGAACTCGTTGCCGGCGTGCGCGGCAAGGCGGCGGAGGAGTTGTAATGGCGGCAAAAAAGACAACTGCTAGCGGAGGCACTCTGCGCCTGAAGTATGTGCGCTCCAAGATATGCACTCCGGTGAAGCACAAGAAAGTCGTTCAGGGACTCGGGTTCACGCGGCTGAATCAGGTCATCGAGCGCCCGGATACCCCGTCCATTCGCGGCATGGTTGCCAAGGTGCCGCATTTGGTGGAGATCGTTCAGTAGCTCTCAGCCATCAGCCATCAGCCATCAGGAAAACCTGAACAAGCTGACGGCTGAGGGCTGACGGCTGAAGGCTGGTTTTATGAATTTATCCAACATTCGTGCACCGCGGAAAGCGGCAGAAAACAAGAAGCGAGTCGGACGCGGTATGGGATCCGGCATGGGCAAGACCTCGACCCGCGGACATAAGGGCCAGCGCTCGCGCAGCGGTTCGCGCCTGCTGCGCGGTTTTGAAGGCGGCCAGATGCCATTGCATCGCCGTTTGCCGAAGCGCGGCTTCACCAACATCTTTCGCGAAGAATTCAGTGTAGTGAACCTGGACAAGCTGGCTGGGCTCGGTGAGAAGACGATCAATCCTGAGGTGTTGCAGAAGGCAGGACTCGCCAGCGCTAAGCGCCGAGTCAAGATTCTGGGCGACGGCGAGTTGACGAGCGCGATTACGGTGCAGGCGCACAAGTTTTCCAAGTCCGCGCAGGAAAAGATTACCAAGGCGGGCGGCAAGGCAGAGGTACTGCAGTAATGAGCTGTGCGCAGCGAGCAATGAGCGGCGAGCGACATGCTGAGCTGATCGCTCAAAGCTCAGCGCTCGATGCTCGCTGCCGAGGTTTTTATGTTTGATAAGTTTGCAAACATTTTTCGCATTCCCGACCTGCGCAAGCGAATCTTCTTCACGCTTGGGCTGCTTGCCGTTTACCGCATTGGCGGACACATTCCGATCCCGGGTGTGAATTCCGATCTCTTCGCGCAGTACATTCAGCAGAACCGCGGTACCCTGCTGGGCTTCGTGGATCTGTTCTCCGGCGGGCAATTCCGGCGCATGACAATTTTTGCGCTCGGAATCATGCCGTACATTACCTCGTCCATCATTCTGCAACTGCTCACGGTGGTTTATGAGCCGCTGGCAAAACTGCAGAAAGAAGGCGAACTCGGCCGGAAGAAGATCACGATGTGGACCCGCTACCTGACGCTCTTGCTCAGTGCGGTACAGTCCTTTGGAATTGGCTGGAGCCTGCAGCACTCGACGGGAGGTTTCGTAACCAACCCCGGCTACGCGTTCATGGCCATGACAGTTCTCACCTTGACCACGGGCAGCGTATTCATTATGTGGTTGGGCGAGCAGATCACCGAGCGCGGCGTCGGCAACGGAATGTCGCTGCTGATCTTCGCTGGGATCGTGGTCGGCCTGCCGCGCGGAATCATGGACCTCGCCGACAAGATTAAAAACATGACGTGGGGCCCCGCGACATTCCCGCTGATGATTGCTCTGCTCGTGCTCATGGTCGTGGTGGTCGCATTCATTGTGTACGTCGAACGCAGTGAGCGCCGAATTCCGGTGCAGTATGCGAAGCGAATCATCGGCCGCCGCATGATGGGCGGACAATCGACCCACCTCCCGATGAAGGTCAATGCTGGCGGCGTCATGCCGGTCATTTTTGCCTCTTCCATCGTTACCATTCCGCAGACCATGTTTTATGGCCTGCGAGATAACCGATATTTGGGCGGTGTGATGGAGGCATTGAAGTGGGGCGAACCGCTCTATACGGTGCTGTACGCACTTGGCATCATCTTCTTCGCGTACTTTTACATTTCGATCATCTTCAACCCGAATGAAGTTGCGGACAACATGCGCAAGTACGGTGGGTTCATTCCCGGCATTCGTCCCGGAAAGCGCACTGCGGATCACATCAACGAGATCCTGACTCGCATCACGCTGGTGGGCGCTCTTTACCTGATCATCATCTCCTTTATTCCGGAATGGCTGATGGTTGGTATTCACCTGAACCACCTGTTCCGGCCGCTCGGTCCGTTCTTCGAGCGACTGCCGAACTGGGTGTTGAACGGGTTGAATGTAAACTTTTACTTTGGCGGTACGTCGTTGCTGATCGTGGTGGGTGTCGCGATGGATACGATCAATCAGGTTGAGTCACAGTTGATCATGCGCCACTACGACGGATTCACGCCCAAGAGCGGAAGAGTGCGGGGAAGAAGGGGTTGGTAGGAAGATGTCAGTAGCTAGCTAAACCAGGTTTTGCTAACAACTGACTACCTAGCAACTGGCTACTGAATTGGGGAGCGGTCGGGAGACTGAAGTACGATGTGTCAGTAATTTTGGGTCAGGAGCAGGTTGGGGCCAGGTCGGTGGAGCAGACACTGCGAAACATCGGACCCGTTGTGCTGCTCGGGCCTCCAGGCGCAGGCAAGGGCACGCAATCCAAGCGGATTACGCAGCACTACCGGATTCCGCAGGTTTCGACGGGCGACTTGCTCCGTGAGCACGTCAAGCAGGGAACGCCGCTGGGAGTGCAGGTTCGGGACCTGATCGCCAGGGGCGAGTTGGTTTCCGATCACCTGGTTTGTGACATTGTCGCCTGGCGCCTTCGCGAAACGGATGCGCAGCGCGGGTTCATCCTCGATGGGTTTCCGCGCACGGCAAAGCAGGCAGTTTGGCTGGACTCGTTCCTGAAGTTCGAGTTTGGCGATACGGGTAAATGGGCGGCATGGCTGCCAATTGTGGTCTGTATCAAGGTGGATTATAATAAGTTGTTGCTCCGGATTACTGGACGCAGGACTTGTCCCACCTGTGGGCGGATCTACAACGTCCATTCCCAGCCGCCGCTTGTTGATGAAATCTGTGATGTTGACGGCTCCAAGCTGGTCACCCGTGATGATGACCGCGAGGAAGTCATACGGGAGCGCCTTGACGCCTATGAGCGTCAGACCAAGCCGGTAGCAGAGCACTATGGCAGGCTAGGTCGCGTGGTGGAGGTCAATGGCGACCTTCCCGTGGATGAAGTGACGGCCAGCCTGATCGAAGCGATTGATCAAGGCGCCCACGGAGCAGCAGGGAGTAGTTAGCGAATGGTGGTCTGCAAGTCGCAGTCGGAACTCGACAAAATGCGGCGCAGTGGCCACATCGTGCGTCAGGTGCTCGATGAGCTTCGCGCGATGGTCGCGCCGGGCATTAGCACGATGGACCTGGAAAAGCTGGCAGAGCGCCGGATCAAAGAATCCGGAGCGAAGCCAGCGTTCAAGGGATACTACGGTTATCCGTGTGTGCTGTGCACGTCGATTAACGACGAGATCGTGCATGGGATTCCCTCTGCGAAGCGAGTTTTGAAGACGGGCGATATTGTTTCGATCGACTGCGGCGTGGTGCTTGATGGTTATTACGGAGACGCGGCGATCACAGTAGCAGTGGGCGATTTGGTTTCGCCCGAGCGCAAAAAGCTGATGGAAGTGACCGAGCAGTCGCTGTACAAGGCGATTGAGAAGGTCAAGATCGGAAACACGATCAGCGACATTGGCGGCGCCGTTCAAGAGTTTGTGGAAGCCGCCGGCTTCAGCGTGGTTCGCGAGTTTGTGGGTCACGGCATCGGGACCAAGCTGCACGAAGAGCCGCAGGTCCCGAATTTTCGTTCGCGCGGCGCTGATATGCGGTTGCGCGAAGGTATGGTGCTCGCGATCGAGCCGATGGTGAACACCGGAGGCCCGGAAGCGCGAGTGCTGGAAGATAAGTGGACTGCGGTGACGTTGGACGGCAGTTCCAGCGCGCATTTCGAGCATTGCGTGGCAGTGACGAGAAATGGGCCGTTGATTTTGACGCAGTAGAAGCTGCGAGCCTTTAGCTCTTAGCCTTTTAGCCAAATCGTGACTTGGTTCAAGCTAAAGGCTAAGAGCTGAGGTGCATGAGCAAAGAAGACGCGATTGAAGTTGAGGCGTCTAGCGGGCGTCTGAGACCGCTGCCGAAATCCTGAGCGAAGCGAAGGATCTGTTGGACGGGTAAATAGGAGCTAATGAGTAAGGAAGACGCGATCGAAGTGATGGCAACGGTCGTCGAACCGCTGCCCAACGCCATGTTCAAGGTGGAACTGGAAAACAAGCACCAGGTGCTGGCGCACGTTTCCGGGAAAATGCGCAAGAATTTCATTCGCATTCTTCCGGGAGACAAAGTCGCAGTCGAGCTCTCGCCGTACGATCTGAATCGCGGAAGAATTGTTTACCGCTACAAATGACGCCTCGCGTCAGCCAGGGCTTCCCTGATGGCTGACGGCTGATGGCTGAAGGCTGGGTTATGAAGGTTCGAGCATCGGTTAAGAAAATTTGCGACAAGTGCAAGATCATCCATCGCAAGGGTGTGGTGCGCGTGATCTGCACAAATACGAAACATAAACAGCGGCAAGGATAGCAGCAAGCCGTGAGCGGCGAGCTGCGAGCAAATACAAGTCGCTCGGAGCTCGAAGCTCACAGCTTTAGCAAGAACGGGAGGGCACGACTTCAGTCGTGCCTCTCGAGAAAAATCAACGAGCGGCTTTAGCCGCTGAGGTCAGGATTTATGGCACGTATCGCAGGCGTCGATCTTCCGCGGAACAAGCGGTCGTTTATCGCGCTCACTTACATTTACGGGATCGGCGTTTCACGCTCGACCCGCATCCTCGAAGAAGCCAACGTGGATCCTATGAAGAAGATCCAGGATTTGGGAGAAGACGAGGTCAACCGCATCCGCCAGGTCATCGAAGGCGAAGGCCTCGTTGAAGGCGATCTGCGCAAGGAAGTTTCCATGAGCATCAAGCGGCTCATCGAAATCGGCTCCTATCGCGGAAACCGCCATCGTCGCAACCTGCCGGTTCGCGGACAGCGTACGCATACCAACGCGCGCACCCGTAAGGGCCCGCGCAAAGGTACTGTCGCGAATAAGAAGAAGGCGGCAGCAAAGACATAAAAGCAGCTGTTGGCTGTTGCTCGTTGGCAAAGTCTGTAGTGTGAGGGCCTTTGCCAAGAGCCAACAGTCAACAACCAAGGACTGATTTTCATGGCTAAACCAGCAGCAGCAGCGGGCGGCGCAGCCGCACCGGAGAAGAAGGGCAAGAAGAAAACCTTCAAGAAGAAGGAACGTAAGCACGTCTCGTTTGGGGTCGTGCACATCCAGGCGTCCTTCAACAACACGATCGTCACGATCTCCGACCAGGCAGGGAACGTCCTGTCGTGGAAGAGTTCGGGGTCCCTCGGGTTTCGTGGATCGCGTAAAGGTACGCCATTCGCCGCGCAGCAGGCAGCCAGCAACGCCGCCAACATGGCGCGCGATCACGGTGTCCGCAGCGTCGAAGTGCGTGTCAGCGGACCGGGATCAGGCCGCGAGTCGGCCATCCGTGCGCTGCAGGCCGCAGGCATTGAAGTTCGCGCTATCAAGGACGTCACGCCCATTCCGCACAATGGGTGCAGGCCGCCGAAAAGAAGGCGTGTGTAAGGTTTCAACGTCTCAAGGTTTCGAAGGTCTCAAGGTCACTCGATTACATTGGAAACCTTGAAACCTGGGAAACTTTGAAACCTGATTTTGTCCAGGACGAAGGGTTAAGCCAAACCCGTAAACTGGACGGTAAATGAATAGGAGAAGCAAACTTGGCACGTTACAAAGATGCAGTATGCCGTCTATGTCGCCGCGAGGGCATGAAGCTGTTCCTCAAAGGCGCAAAGTGTTTTACCGATAAGTGTCCCGTCGAGAAGCGCAACTTCGCGCCCGGCCAGCACGGGAAGGATCGCAAGGCCAAGGTTGTGGGCTACGGCCTGCAACTGCGCGAGAAGCAGAAAGCCAAGCGCATCTACTTCACCCAGGAAGGCCAGTTCCGCAATTACTTCGAGAAGGCCGCGCGCTCGAAGGGCGTGACCGGCGAAATGCTGTTGCAGCAACTGGAACGCCGTCTCGACACGGTGATCTACCGCTTGGGATTTGGCATGTCGCGCCGTCAGGCGCGCCAGTTGGTTCGTCACGGACATGTTGCTGTCAACGGACGCAAGGTGAATATCCCTTCGTTCCAGACCAGCGTTGGTGACGAGATCACGATTCGTGAGGCCAGCCGCAAGCTGCCCGTACTCGAGCAGGCAAAAGAATTCGCAGCCCACGGAACCTCGCCGACGTGGCTCGAGATCGATCGCGACAACTATCGCGGAAAAGTGCTCGCATTGCCCAAGCGCGAAGATATTCAGCTGCCGGTGAATGAGCAGTTGATTGTGGAACTTTACAGCAAATAGTCGCACGTCCCACGTCGCACGTGGTGTGGTTTTGTATGCGACGCTCGACGGACGACGCACGACATGTTTTTCGGTCCACTTTTCGTGCCAGATCAGCCTTTCGCGGCTGTGACCTGAGTCGGACCACTCAGCGAGCCGCGATTGAGCCATATGGCCGAAGGAGAAACAAATGCTTTGGAAGGGTTTTCAAAAACCGAAACGTCTCGCAGTCGACACCTCAACCCTCACCGACAAGTACGGAATCTTCTGGGCGCAGCCGTTTGAACGCGGCTTTGGAACCACCATCGGCAACGCGCTTCGTCGTGTACTGCTGAGCTCGATCGAAGGCGCGGCGGTCACCGCCGTGAAGATTGATGGCGTGCTGCATGAATTCCAGTCCATCCCTGGCGTGGTCGAGGACGCGACCGACATCATCCTCAACCTGAAGCAGATTCCGTTCAAGCTCAGCGGGGACGCGCCGAAGGCGATTTACCTTCGCTCGGACCAGCCTGGTGTCGTGACTTCCGGCATGATCGAAGCCGACGCTGACGTCGAAGTGCTCGACAAGGATGTTTACATCGCGACCGTCAGCGAAGGCGGGCGGCTCGACATGGAAATGCGCTTAAAGCGCGGCCGTGGCTACGTTTCCGCGGACAAGAATTTCGACGAGGACCTCGGCATTGGATTCATTCCGATTGATTCGGTCCACTCGCCGGTTCGCAAGTGCAATTACACGGTGGAAGCGGCGCGTCTGGGACAGATCACGGATTACGACAAGCTTACGCTGGAAGTCTGGACGAATGGCTCGATCATTCCCGCCGACGCCATCGGCCTCGCGGCGAAGTTGCTGAAGGACCACATGAACATCTTCATCAACTTCGAAGAGGACATCGAAACCGGCACCACGACGGAAGACCGCAAGCCCGAGATCAAGAATGAGAACTTGAACCGGTCGGTCGAGGAGCTCGAGCTTTCGGTGCGCAGCTACAACTGCTTGAAGAACGCGAACATTCAGACCATCGGCGAGTTGGTGCAGAAGACTGAAGCCGAGATGCTGAAGACGAAGAATTTTGGCCGCAAGTCGCTGAACGAGATTAAAGAGATTCTGGGCACGATGGGTCTGAGCCTGGGCATGAAGATCGACGAGCACGGCAATGCCGTACCCGGCCCGACTTCGAACCAGGTGCTGCCCGCGTCAGCGTACGGGCCGGACGATAACTACTAGTTGTGTAGCGCGGGCGCCCTCGCCCGCGAATTAGGTTTCAAGGTTTCCAAGGTTTCAAGGTTTCGCTGTCCTTGAAACTTTGAAACCTTGCAACTTTGAAACTGGGGTTCAACATGCGTCACAAAGTTGCTGGATTCAAACTCGGACGTACCACATCGCACCGGCGCTCCCTGCTGCGCAACATGGTCACTTCGTTGATCATGGAAGAGCGCATCGAG
>Ga0207695_10008458_pt1 | contig 12887 bp, 9 predicted proteins | sample KBSC54metaG_FD_184354 | JGI IMG/M metagenome (GOLD analysis project Ga0207695, IMG submission 184354) | Corn rhizosphere microbial communities from Kellogg Biological Station, Michigan, USA - KBS C5-4 metaG (SPAdes) (version 2) | ecosystem: Host-associated > Plants > Roots > Rhizosphere > Soil...
CCGAGCCGCGCTCCGCGTGGTCGCTGTCGGATGGGGTCGTCTCGGACTGGTCGCCATCCCGTGGCTGGCACACGGAACGCCAGGTCGCCGACCCCCTGGCGGATCTGGAGCGGCTGGTAAAGCAGCACGCGCCGGCACACGTGCCGGAGCTCGGCGTGTTCTGGGGCGGCGCAGTCGGCTACCTCGGATACGACGTCGTACGCGCGATCGAATCGCTCCCGAATCCACCGCGTAAGAAGCTCGACATACCGGACGCGTTGTTCGTCTTCACGCGCGGCCTCGTGGTGATCGACAACCTGCGGTCGCAGGGACGGCTCATCGCGTCCGTGCCCGTTCCGCGCGATGCAAGTGAATACGAGCTGCGGGAGTTGTACGGTGACGCGCAGGCGGAGCTCGACGCGATCGCCGCTCGCCTGCTCGATCCCTCGCCGCTCGAGCCTCTCTCGCTCGGCGCGGCGACCAGGACGGTGATCGGCAAGTCGAACTACGAGCACGACAGATTCATCGCTGACGTCGAGCGCATCAAGGAATACATTCGCGCCGGCGATTGCTTCCAGTGCCTGCTCGCGCGTCGCATCGACGTCGAGCACGACTTCGACAGCTCGCATCTCTACCGTGCACTGCGCGCCCTGAATCCATCGCCGTACATGTACCATCTCGACCTCGACGGTACGGAGCTCGTCGGCAGCTCTCCCGAGCTGCTGGTGCGGCTTGCGAATCGCCAGGTAACCGTACGCCCGATCGCAGGGACGCGTCCACGCGGAAGCACCGCGGAAGAAGACGAGCGGATGACGACGGATCTTCTCGCCGACGAGAAGGAGCGCGCCGAACATGTGATGCTTGTCGATCTGGGGCGCAACGACGTGGGACGCGTCGCGGAGTACGGCACCGTGACGGTGAGCGACTTCATGTGCGTCGAGAAGTACTCGCACGTCCTTCATATTGTGAGTCAGGTCGATGGAACCGCGCGTCCGGAGATCGGCGTCGCGGACGTACTGCGTGCGACATTCCCTGCCGGCACGATGACAGGCGCACCGAAGGTGCGTGCGATGGAGATCATCGATGAGCTGGAGCCGGAGCGCCGCGGCGCTTACGCTGGTGCGGTCGGTTACATCGGCTGGGGCGGCGAGCGCATAGATCTCGCCATCACGATTCGCACGTGTGTGATTGCGAATGGAGTTGCTTCCGCACAGGCAGGCGCCGGAATCGTCGCCGATTCGGTGCCGGAATCCGAATGGATCGAGACCGAGAACAAGGCACGCGCAGTATTGACGGCGATCGCGCAGGTCCGCGCCAGTATTGCACCGCGCCAGGCAGTCGCGCAGGATGGCGGATGAGCTCGGAACTGATCCCGATCACCGGCTACGAGCACATAACGGTCGGCGGCGCGAACATTCTGGTAGCGCGCGCGATGGCGGAGACCACGCGCACGATTCTGGAACACGACACGCTGTACACGTACGCGTCAAAGGTGCCCGACGCGCTCGTGTTTCAGGGACGCGCGCCAGTGTACGCGATAAACTTCCCGCCACTGTCGGGCCGCGTCGCAGTGCGTCATGTCATGCGCGGCGGCTTCGTCGGCCGGTTGTTGCACGACCGGTTCCTTCCGCCTACTCGTGTGGCGCGCGAACTGACCGCCGCATTCCGCCTGCGGCTCGGCGGCGTTCCCACACCGGAGGTACTGGCGGTCGGCACATATCCGGCCGGCGGCTTCTTTCGGCGCGCCGATGTGGTTACGCGGTTCGTCGAGGGCAGCGCAGATCTTTCGGCGGTGTTTGGCGATGTGCGCAACGACGCACAACGACGCCCGATCCTCGATGCGGTCGCGCGGCTCCTGTCGCGGCTGACCGCAACGGGCGCGCAGCATCCCGATCTCAATCTCAAGAACGTGCTCATCACCTCCGGCGATGACGGATACATCGCGCACGTACTGGATGTCGATCGCGTGCACTTCCACGTTCCCGGCGATCCGCTGGTCGCGCGCGCCAACATCGAACGCCTCATGCGGTCTCTGCGCCAGTGGCGAACGCGCCTGGCGCCGCGCACCAACGCGTTGTCCGACGAGGACATGTCGTACCTGGCTCTGACAGCGGCGGCGCAACCCGCGTGAGTCGAGCCGACGTTCGGTTGGACAGAATATGTATCATGCTCATGTCCGCCGCGGGAGACGTGGTACACGCCCTCCCCCTGGTGACTGCACTCAAGCGATACCGGCCGGCGTGCACCGTTTCGTGGATCCTCCAGCCACTACCGGCTACCATGGTACGCGGCCACCCGTCAGTCGACGAGATAATCGAGTTCGATAGATCGCTCGGTATCCGGTCGTTCACCGATCTGCGTCCGCGACTCCGAGCGCACGAGTTCGATCTGCTGATCGACCTTCAGGTCTACTTCAAGGCCGGCATCGTTACCGCACTCGCTGACGCAACCGTGAAACTCGGCTTCGATCGCGCTCGTGCACGCGATCTCAACTGGCTGTTCACGAACAGAAAGATTCCGCCGCGTCCCATACGGCACGTGCAGGACCAGTACCTCGAATTTCTCGAGTATCTGGAAGTGCCATATGCGCCGCTCGAATGGAACATCGGGCCGTGGGCCGGAGAACGCGCCTGGCAGGCGGAGTGGATTTCACAGTTCGAGCGTCCCGTCGCCGCCGTCGTCATCGCCACGAGCAAGCCCGAGAAGGACTGGCTTCCTGAACGCTGGGCCGCTGTGTGTGACGCACTGTATACCGATTACGGATTGCAGCCGGTACTCGTGGGCGGCCGCTCCGCACGAGAGCTCGACGCGGAACGGATAATCAGACAGCGCGCTTCGACTCCCATTCGTTCCGAACTCGGTAGCGGTCTGCGCAAGCTCATAAGCATTCTCGATGCATCCGCGCTGGTGCTGGCGCCGGACACGGGTCCGCTGCACATGGCCGTGGCCATGAACCGGCCCGTCATCTCCTTACTCGGCTACACCAACCCGAAACGCACCGGCCCTTATCGGCGCTTTCACGATCTCATGATCGATGCATACGCCAATGATGGAGAGAATTACGTGCCGACGATGGAGAACCGGCCCGGCCGCATGCCACGCATAACTGTCGATGACGTCCTAGCACGCGTCGAAGTCTGGCGACAGCGGTACTCGGGCTTACCTCGGTAGCTCTTCGGATCTGGGCTAAAGTCGTCATCCCTGCGAAAGCCGCCCCCCGGACTCGTCATTCCCGCTGTAGGGCGCGGATGCATCCGCGCCACGGGAATCCATGTTATCGATCTCCGAGTACGATGACACCACGAAGCTGATCAGCAACAGATGGATCCCCGCTTTCGCGGGGATGACGACATTCTACTCACCCGGTCCCCGTCCGCCCCGCCCGCGGCCTCCGCCACCTCCGAACGCCGGCGGATTCTTGATGTTCTCAGGGACCTTCTTCCACTGATCCGGCGTCAGAATCTTCTGAACCTGAGCCATCGCCGCGGTCAGATTCTGCCGCCCTGCGACAATCTGAGGACGGATCTTCGACATGATCGCCTGCGGATTTCCCGAGCCCTGCTTCGCAACCTCCGCCCTGATCTGCGCGCCAAGTGCAAGCGCCTGCGCAGCAAGCGTATCGGAGACAGTCGTCAGCTTTGTCACCTGTGCATCGCTCAGGTTCAGCGAATCGCGCAGCTGTATGATCTGCGCAACCGGATTCTGCATCGCCGACGACGCGATCGACGAGCTGTCGGTGCGCGCAGCGAATATCTGCCTGAAGCGGTCGCGGGGATCGGGGCCCAGCGCCAGTCTGGCCTGCAGTGCAAGCACGAACGGCTGACGATACACGGCACGTGCGGAGTTGTTGGAACCGAAGCGACCGTTCACATCGTAGATGAACTCCTGCTTGACCGGATCGAATCCGCGTACGTAGAGCAGCGTCGGATCTGCGCGATTGAACTGGCCCCAGCCACGCAGATTGCTGCCGTGGAGCAGCTGGTCCAGACCGGCGAGCACGTTGGATCCGATCAGCGAGAACGTCATCTTGCGATGCAGGTTGAAGCCATCGGGCCGGAAGTTCATCTGCATGTCGAGCGACGGCGTCCAGGGACCGCGGCAGCTGTTGCGTCCGGCCACGCTCCCCAGCTGCGACGTAAGACAGTCGCGAACGTTGGACGGCGAGCTCGCAATCAGCTGCTTCATTGCGGAGGCAAGCGCGGGATCGGCGGTCGTTGCCGGATTGAATATGAACGCGCGGTCGTTGTGCGAGCCGTCGCCGTTGATGTCGCCAGATACCATCGGGGTGAACGGCGCCCCGGAGCTGAGACGCGCGTTCGCTGTAATCTCGAGCCAGTCCTTGACCGGCTTCGTGAGGTAAGTCTGAATGGTATTGCGAATGTCCTGATCACCCGGTGCCCATTCACTGATGTTGGGATTCCCACCAGTGGTCGGAGATGCAAAACCCTGTGCCGCCGAGCAGCACGTGAACGACGATTGGTCACGCGTACGCTGTAGCGTGTACGCGAATGTAAAGAACGTTCCGCCCGACGTCGCGCCGTTCAGAGACAGCGTCAGTTGGCGCGTGTCGCTCTGCAGTCCGGAAGTGAGCTCGAGCACCTGACCATATTCTGGATAGATGCGCGATCCGCCAGACGTTACCTGACCCGTGCCGGTTACAATCGCAGCCGCTGGCGCATAGACCGGACGATTCCCCTCGTCGGCGAGCGTGAACGCCGGCGTAGTCTTGAGGTTGAGATCCTGCACTCCATAGAGTGCCACACCGCGCGCGTAGCTCGCGTCGGCCGACAGTGTGATGTTGCCAATCAGCCTGTGCTGAAGTCCGAGCGACGCGCGCCACGAGCGCGGTGCCTCGAAATCCGGTGCGAACAGTGTGACCGAAGGACTTACCGACGAGAAATTCTGCGGTACCGAGGTATTACCTACGCATGCCGTCGGAGCGGTTGTCGGATCGCCGAGATAGCTCTGCCAGTCCGGCATCGGCACGGCCGGCCCGATGCACGACACCTGCTGCTCGGTGTCGATCAATCCAGTGGCGCCTGCCGCAGACGTGAACAATCCTGTTGGAGTCTTTGCACGAAACTCGCCGATTCCGCCGCGAAGCAGAAATGCGGGCTGGAATTGCGCGAACGGATCGTTGGGATCCGGCTTGGTGAGATTGATCGAGAACCCGGCACGCGGACTGAAGTGGACTTCCGCTGGAAAGTCGTTCGTGCGAAGGCCGAATTTGGATTCTACATCGGAGTTGAGCGCCGGTGCGTCATCCACCTTCGTCCCCTCAGCGCGGACGCCATACACGAGCTGCACCTGGCGGTTCGGACGCCACGTGTCACCCAGGTACACCGCGCCTGCAACCGTCTTCCCCGCGCGTTCCTGCGACAGGAGAGTTCTGCTATAGCTATCCGGTGTATCGGATAGAAACGCGCCGAGCGAGTTGTAGGTGAACGTTCCAAGCCTGTTGTTGGTGACGTTCTGGCGGAACGTATTGAGATCGAACAGCGTTCCCAGACGAACGCGATGCGTCCGATCCTTGCTGAGATACGAAACTTCGTCAGCCGCCTCGAGCAGTGCGGAGCTGCCAGCTTGCGGGAACCCTGGATTGCCGCCGAAGCTGATCACGCTGAGTGCCTGAGTTCCATCCGCGAGCGGCGAGCTGATCCGAACGCGTCCGGATGGGAGCGTTAGATATCCTTCAGAGTGATTGTTGTCGCGTGAATAGTACGTCCGCAGCTCGTTGATGATACCACTCTCGAAGTTGGACGTAAGCGTCGCGGCGATACCAGCTCCGGTAGTGGTGCTGGCCCCTGCACTGGACGGAAGTGCGTAGGGATTGGAGCGCGTTGGATCCTGCGTGCTTCCGCGGTAGTCGCCGCGAACGGTGAGGCTGTTGGCGTCGTTCAGGAAATAGTCGAGACGGATGAGGCCAACCGTGTTGTCGCCGATGCGCCGGTCCGGAACCGCTGCAGGCGACGGAATTCCGAGCGCCCTGACCTGTGATTCAAAAGCCTGTACCGAAGCCGGATCGAGTCCGAGCGTGGACAGCGTTGCCGGTGACGACGCCAGCAGTGATTGCACCGGATCGCTGCGCCTCCGCAGTTGCGCAGATCCGAAGATGAACATCTTGTCCTTGATGATCGGGCCGCCGAGTCCAGCGCTTATCTGATCCTGCAGATACGTCGGTGAAACTGCAGCGCTGTCCGCTCCTTCGAATTCGAGCACCGGATCGCGCCGGGAGTAAGTGAAGCCGCCCGTGAGCTCGTTCGTTCCACCGCGCGTCGTCGATGCGATCTCGCCGCCGCTGAACTGACCCTTGGATGGATCGTATGTATTCGTCACCACGCGCGTGCTGCGCAATCCTTCCGCGGGGACGGAGAAGCTCCCGAACGAGAGACCGTCGAGTGTCGTGTTGTTGAGCGTCGATCGCTGGCCCGCGACGGAGAACGCAGCGGCTGTGGTGTCATTACCGGCGATTCCAACCACGCCTGGCGCCATCGCCGCGATCGCCGAGATGTCGCTCATGTCGACCGGTAGTCGCTCGAGCTGCTCGGATGAGAGCGTGCGTCCGCTTTCACCAGGTGTGGGCGGCGCGCCACGCTCGCGCCCGCCATTGCGCGCCGTTACGGTGACTGTGGATAGCTTCGCTGCGACCTGCGTACCGATCTGCACGTCGGTCACGAGCCGATCCTCGTCGCCCTGGCGCGCTACGTTGCGCGAAATCGGCGCGAAGCCTATCGCGCGAAACTCGATACGGTACTGGCCGCCGCCATCGGGAAAGAGAATCGTGTATCGCCCGTCAGCGTCTGTGCGCTTGGTGCGCGTGATCCCACTCTCTGCGGACTTCACAGCCACGGTCACGTTCTCGAGCGGCTTTCCGTCAGGGCCGAGCACGCGACCGGTCACGATGTCAGTGGTGCTACCAATCTGCGCCTGAGCCGGACGGGAATTGATCCCGATGCCAAGCAGTAGCGCGGCAAACAGAACTAACGACTTGCGCATGACCGCATTTTCCCGCCCCGCAGGGCGGGGCAATCTAGGTGTGTCGCGTCGCTCCGCCGAAGTGATAGCGAACGCGCAATTTTTGCATCAGCTCTACCAGTCGGACCAGCGACAGACCCATCACTGCGAAATAGTCGCCGTCAATGCGTCGTACGATCGTTGCACCGTAACCCTGAATACCGTACGACCCAGCCTTGTCCATCGGCTCGCCGGTCGCGATGTATTCGCGAATTTCATCGCTCGACAAGCTTCGGAACGTCACTGACACATCATCTACGGAAGACTCCAATTCACCGTTGAACGAGCATGCCATTCCTGTCAGTACAGTGTGAGTTGCACCGCTCAGATCCGAAAGCATCCTGCACGCGTCGTCTTCTGTACGCGGCTTACCCATCACCCTTCCATCCAGAACCACGATCGTATCCGCGGCTATGATCAAGGCGCCCGGATGCCGCGCCGCAACCTTGGACGCCTTCTGCCGCGCAAGACGCTCGACGTGCGCCGCCGGCTGCTCGCCGCCGTGCATCGATTCATCGATGTCGGCAGGATCGACCGTATGCTGAATGCCAATCAGTTCCAACAGCTCGCGTCGGCGCGGTGACGCAGACGCGAGAACGAAGCGGGGCTCATTCATCTAGAACAGCCCCACTTGTCCTTTTACCGACGCGATCAATTTTGCCGGGTCGTATCCGACGCCCTGCCTGAAGACCAATTCGACCTTTCTGATGTCAGAGACGTTCGTTGCCGGGTCGCCGTTAATGACGACCAGATCCGCCTGCTTGCCCGTGGCGATCGAACCGATCTCGCTCGCTCGCCCCAGATACGTCGCGCCGTTCAGCGTGCAGATCTTTATCGCTTCGAGAGGAGTGAAGCCGCTCCCCACGAGCAGCTCGATCTCCCGCTGGTCCGAGTAGCCGGGAATGACCCCGCCCGCTCCGGTTGGATCGGTGCCCGCTATCAACAGACCGCCAGCGCGCGCGAACTGAAGCTCCATCGCACGATCCTTGGCGAACAGTGTCGAATAGATGGAATGCTCATTCCCCTGCACCGTCGCGTAGAACTTCTCGAATCGTTGCTTGAGTATTGGGTCCAATACATCCAGACCGGGTGGCATCGGCTGCCCGGGAGTGAACGTCTCGAATACCGTAAGCGTGGACGTTATCGCAACGTGATGCGCGATCAGATCGGCGATCAGCGATTTGAATTGTGCGCCGTTCGGATCGACAGCGGCCATCGACGCCATTCCGGCGGCCTGTCCGGGGCAGACGTCAGGCTTCTTCGACGTATCAAAATCCGTTGATACAAAGAATCCGTGCTCCAGATCGTCGATCCCTGCTGCAATCGCTTCGCGGTAAGTCACCGAGCAGAGATGTCCGGTGATCTTGAACCCGCGCTTGTGCACTTCGTCCACCGCGGCCGCAAGCTCTGCGCGCGTGATGTTCATGTACGCCTTGAACGACGTCGCCCCCGCGTCGGCCCAGAAGTCCACCATGCGACGCGCGTCGTTCGCATCCTTGAGTTCGTACATCTGGCCGATGCCGAGCCCCGGCCCCTGCAGATACGGCGCGCTCGCATCGATCCACGGGCCAGGTTTGTCACCATTCCTTATCGCGCGCGCAATGTTGATCTCGCCATAACCGTTCACGTTGCCACCAGTGCGCATTGACGTCACACCACCGGCGAGATACAGACGCGTGAAGCTCTCCGCCACATTGCCGTACACACCCGGACCCGTCGGATAGAACAGATGCTCGTGCATCATCACGAGCCCGGGAATCACCGACTTGCCCGTAAGATCGAGTACCTGTGCGTTCGCCGGTGGCTTGATCGCCGCGCTGTTCCCCACCTCGGCGATCTTCCCGTCACGCAGAATCAGCGTCTGGTCGACACGCGGTTGTGCGCCAGTTCCGTCGATCACGCGCACGTGAGTCAGCGCAACTACTGATGTGTCGACGGTAACGTACTGCCGCACGTTGCGTGACAGTACGGGGCGCTGCGCAGCCATCACGTTCGGCGCAGCGATCATCGGCGCCGCGAGCGCCAGCACCAGCGCGCACGCCGCCATCGGAGGATGTTTCGATGTCTTCATGCACGGACATTACGCTGTCACATGACCGGCGTCCACCGGCTCGCCGTTCTGGAACGGCTCTGCGGCGGCTCTGTGGCGGGTCGAGCGCCTCCGTGTGCCCCGCTACTCGGCTACAACCGCAGACCGTTCCAGCAGCAACGTCACGGGACCATCGTTCACCAGCTCGACCAGCATGTCGGCACCGAACTCGCCCGCGGCTACGGGAAGGCCGCTGTTGGCCAGCGTGACGAGGAATTCCTGATACAACGGAATCGCGACCTCGGGGCGCGCCGCGTCCACGAATGATGGGCGGCGGCCCTTTCGAGCATCGCCGTACAGCGTGAACTGAGACACGACCAGAATCGACCCGCCAACGTTCGCGACCGACCGGTTCATCTTCCCCTCCTCGTCCCCGAAGATGCGAAGGCCGAGCAGCTTCTCGGCCATCCAGTCGACCTCGCGGCTCGTGTCGTCGTGCGTGAAGCCGACCAGAAGCATTAGTCCGGTGCCGATCTCTCCCACCACTCTACCGCCCACGCGCACCGAGGCGCGCGACACCCTCTGAACGACCACTCGCATTGGTCAAATCTGGCCGGTCACGGTCAACTGCGGCAATGGGCCTTTGATCCGCGATACTTCTTCTACATTACGGGAGAGACCATACTGAACGTTGTCTGCATCTCAACCCCGAATGTCATGACTACGCCACCCATCGCCTGCACGCTCGCCCCGGAAGACTACGCAGACAGGTTGGCCTGGATCGGCAGACTGAATAGAGAGTCGTTGCGCTCCCATCGTCTGGACGGTGTGACTCTGGAATTGGTGTACGATGGCACTGCCAGTGGCCAGGTCCGCGAGCTGGTGCGGCGAGAAGAGAGGTGCTGCGCGTTTCTGCGCTTCAGCATGGATGAGACTGGAAGCGCGATTCGTTTGCTTATCGAGGCCCCGGCCGAAGCTTGCGATTCCACAGGCACAATTACGAGTACGCTATTCGCGCCTTTTCTGGCCGGTTCTTGACACATCAACATTTCTTGATGTATCATTCGGAGATCCACTTGTCGTCCTGCTCTTTCTTTGCACGATATATCAATCAAACTTGATGGACGCAAATGCATTAGGCTGGTCGCCGACCTCCGCCATGGACGCGCCTGTACTCCGGCGCCTGTCCAGGTTGGATCGCTTCCTCCCGCTCTGGATATTCGCGGCGATGGCGAGCGGTATCGCGTTGGGGCGGGCGTTTCCGGGATTGGGCGCGCTGCTCGACCGCGTGCAGGTGGCCGGTGTGTCGGTGCCCATCGGCATCGGACTGCTATGGATGATGTATCCGGTGCTCGCCAAGGTGCGCTACGAGAGCATCGGTGCGCACGTGGCCGATCGCAAACTGCTGGGCACTTCCCTGGTGCTGAACTGGGTGATCGGCCCCGTCGTCATGTTCGCGCTGGCGTGGCTGCTGCTTCCGGATCTGCCGCATTATCGCGACGGACTCGTTCTGATCGGGCTCGCACGGTGCATCGCGATGGTCCTGATCTGGAACTCGCTTGCGTGCGGCTCTGCAGAGCTTGCCGCTGTCCTCGTCGCACTCAACTCCGTCTTCCAGATTCTCACCTACTCTTTTCTGGGATGGCTCTTTCTCACGGTCGTCCCGCACTGGTTGGGAGCTGACACGACTGCGCTTCACGTGTCGATGTGGCAGATCGCAAGGAGCGTTCTGATCTTCCTCGGAATCCCACTCCTCGCCGGATATCTCACACGCCGGACGATGGTGGCGAAACGCGGTGAGACATGGTATAACGAGAACTTCATCCCGCGCATCGGTCCGACTGCATTGCTGGGATTGCTGTACACCATCGTGCTGATGTTCGCGATGCAGGGAACGCGCATCCTTCAGCTTCCAGTGGACGTTCTGCGAATCGCGATTCCGCTGGTCGTGTACTTCTTCATAATGTTCGGGCTTGCCTTCGTGCTCTCGATGAAGCTCGGCTTCAGCTACGCCGAAACGGCGTCTCTCTCCTTCACGGCGGCTGGCAACAACTTCGAGCTTGCGATAGCCGTGGCTATCGCGACATTCGGCATTGCCTCCGGTGAAGCGCTCGCCGCAGTAGTGGGTCCGCTGATCGAAGTGCCTGCACTGGTCGGCCTGGTTTACGTGTCGCTCTGGGCGGGAAGGCGCTATTTCCAGACGTCGCGAGCAGCGACCTAGAGACGACGAATCATGCGTTACGCGCTCATATCAGACATCCATGGGAACCGGCCCGCGCTCGAATCCGTGCTCGCCAGCATTCGCGCGCGCGGCGATGTTGACGGCACGTACCACCTTGGCGACCTCGTCGGATACGCGCCCTGGCCAAACGAAGTCTGCGAGATCATCGCCCGCGAAGGAATTGCCGGCGTCGCCGGCAATTACGACTCGACAGTCGCGAATGACTACACGCACTGCGGCTGCAGGGCCGAGGACCAGCATCAGGAAGAACTTGCACACCAGAGTTACGAGTGGACACGGGAACACGTCAACGCAACCACCAAGGCGTTTCTTCGCGCACTTCCCTTCCGCATCGACATTCGTCCGGCAGGGGGACATGTCGCTGGTCCGACGGTGACGCTGGTGCACGCAACACCGCTCAACAACCTGATCTACGTCGATGAGAGCCGGCCGGACGCGTTCCTGACGAAGATGGCAGAGGTGGCCAAACTCAAAAGGGGCGATGTGCTTGCATTCGGGCATACACACAAGCCGTGGCGCCGGACGGTGGGAGGAGTGCATTTCATCAATACGGGAAGCGTCGGACGGCCAAAGGATGGTGACTGGCGAGCCGCCTACGTTCTGCTCGACGTCGCCGCGACAACGGCGCGAGCGGAGGTAGTGCGCGTCGAATACGATGTCGACGAGGCGATGCGCGGGATCCGCGACAGCATGCTTCCTTCGGAGTTTGCAACATTTCTCGAAACGGGCGGCAAACCGCTCGCGGCTACGACTCCCCGCACCGACGACTCATGAAACTTCTCGCCAAGTACCTCAAGCGCTACTGGCGCCTGGTCCTGCTCGCGCTGCTTCTCGCGGCCATCAACCAGGTGTTCTCGCTGCTCGACCCGTTGATCTTCCGGTATGTAATCGACAACTACGCAACGAAATTCCGCCAGTACACCACCATGCAGTTCGTGCGCGGAGTGTCGATCCTGCTGGCAGCGGCGGTCGGCGTGGCGTTCGTGTCACGCGTAGCCAAGGCATTCCAGGATTATTTCGTCAACGTAGTCACGCAGCGCGTCGGTGTCGATCTGTATTCCGACGGAATTCGATACTCGCTCGAGTTGCCATACTCGCTATTCGAAGATCAACGCAGCGGTGAGACGCTCGGAAAGATCCAGCAGGCGCGGCTCGATGCGCAGCGGTTCATAACGGCAGCCGTGAACGTTCTCTTCACGACGATCGTTGGCGTCGTCTTCGTGATGGTGTACGCGTACAAGGTTCACTGGTCCATCGCACCGGCGTTTCTGCTCACCGTTCCACTGCTTGGCCTGCTCAGCTCCGTGTTGAGCCGTAGAATCAAGCGCGTTCAGGAAGTGATCGTCGCCGAGACGACCGCGCTCGCCGGCGCAACGACGGAATCGCTCCGGAACATCGAGCTGGTCAAGAGCCTCGGTCTCACGGAACAGGAGGTTACGCGCCTCAATTCGACGACCGAGAAGATCCTGAAGCTCGAGCTGAAGAAGGTGCGCTATCTCCGCAGCCTCAGCTTCATTCAGGGAACGTGCGTGAATCTGCTGCGAACGTCGATCCTGTTCCTGATGTTGTACCTCATCTTTGCGCAACAGATATCGGTCGGCCAGTTCTTCGCGCTGCTCATCT
>Ga0207695_10008459_pt1 | contig 12887 bp, 11 predicted proteins | sample KBSC54metaG_FD_184354 | JGI IMG/M metagenome (GOLD analysis project Ga0207695, IMG submission 184354) | Corn rhizosphere microbial communities from Kellogg Biological Station, Michigan, USA - KBS C5-4 metaG (SPAdes) (version 2) | ecosystem: Host-associated > Plants > Roots > Rhizosphere > Soil...
CAAGTTGCGCCAGTTCAATGCGCGACTGGCGGCCCATTGGCGAGAAGGCCTGGAGGCGGGTTCGCGTGGGACAGTCACGGAGCTTCAGCTCACTGGTATGACCGCGGATCTGCTCCGCGGCGTGTTACTCACGGCGATTGCGTATGCAACGCTTGCTCCGCTCGCCAATGCGTGCATCGGCGTCTGGTCGATGGACGCGCGGTTGTCGCGCGCGCTCATTGTCACGACCGCGGCGAGCGTTGCCGGCGGCGCCGCCTGGAAGCTCTTTCATTCGACGGCGGGCGCTCGCTGGTTCTTCGTTGGCGGTCTCGCAATTGGTCTCTTCGTGCTGATCGCGCAATGACCAGGGTCGCTGTCGCCTCGCCGGTCGCTGCCGCGCCACGCCTGCCCTGGCGGACGAGCGCGGCGATATTCGTGCGCCTACTCGCGATTCAAGGCGCGTGGAATTATGAAATCCTGCTGGGCAACGGAGTCGGCTTCTGCATCGAGCCGGCACTACGATTGTTACCCACGGGCATCCACTCGCCGGAATTCAAGGCTGCGCTCGCGCGCGAGAGTCGATACTTCAACGCGCATCCGTATCTCGCGTCGATAGCCGTTGGTGCGCTGGCTCGCGCCGAGCTCGATGGGGAGCCGCCGGCGCGCATCGAGCGCTTTCGTACAGCGTTGTGTGGACCACTCGGCAGCGTCGGCGATCGTCTCGTGTGGGCGGGATGGCTTCCGTTCTGCTCGCTCGCATCGCTCGCGATCTTTGGGTTGGGCGGCAGCGCGTTCGCCGTCGTGACGTTCTTCCTCGTGACGTATAACGCGGGCCATCTCGGTCTTCGTGTTTGGGGATTGCGCACGGGATGGAAGCACGGGCTGCGCGTCGCGTCCGCGCTCGGCAACCCGGTCTTTCGCCGCGGTCCTCAACAGATCGGTCGCCTCGCCGCACTGGCGACCGGCGTCGCAATTCCGCTTGCGCTCGGCCGCGTGATTGGTCCCGGACGGAATCTCATGGGCGGTGTGCTGGTCGGCGTTGCACTCGGGTCGCTGCTCATCGTTCGGCTCAGGGAGCGGTTTGAAGGTTGGCGTCTATCCCTCATCGTGCTCGCCGTTTTTGTCCTCCTCTCGGTGATTCGCTAATGCTCGAACGAACCGTCCGGATCGTAAATAAGAACGGCTTGCATGCTCGGCCCGCGGCCGAGATCGTGAAGCTCGCGGCGAAATTCAACAGCGAGATCACGATCGTGAAGGACGACCTCGACGTAAACGGGAAAAGCATCATGGGCGTAATGATGCTTGCCGCCGAGCACGGCTCCGACATTACCTTTCGCGCCGAAGGACCCGACGCACAGCAAGCGCTCGACGCCCTCGCAACGCTCGTCAGCAACAAATTCGGAGAGAGCTGAGTGGATCGAAAGATCGTCGGCATTCCCGCGTCGCCTGGCATCGCCGTTGGTCCGGTGCATCTCCTGCGTTGGGAGATCCCGGAGATTCGACATCGCATCATTCACGACGAGGCGATTCCCGCCGAGATCGCGCGGCTGCACTCCGCGCTCGATCGCGCGAAGGAACGGCTGAGCCAGATCCGCGATCGAGTCGAGCGAACGACGAGTGCGGAGGAGGCCGCGATCTTCGATGTCCAGCGATCGATCCTCGAAGACCAGGAACTGATCGGCGCGATCGAAGAGCTCATTCGCCAGAACCTCGGCGCCGAGAAGGCGTTCGAGATCGTGATGTTCGAGTGGACGCAGCGCTTCAGTCGTGCGTCGCACCCGATGCTCCGCGAGCGCGTCGGTGACTTGAAGGACGTCGAGATCCGCTTGCTCACTCTGCTCCTGGATCTGCCCGATCACGATCCGGTCGATCTGCCGAAAGGGGCGAATGCGATTCTCGTCACGCATGATTTGACGCCGAGTCTCACGGTGCAACTCGATCGCGACGCGATCGCCGGCATCGCCACCGACGCTGGGACGCGGACGTCGCACGTCGCGATTCTCGCGCGCTCGCTCGGGCTTCCGGCGATCGTCGGCCTGCGCACCGCGACGCAACAACTCAAAGGCGGCGAGACCGCGATCCTCGACGGGTCGACCGGCTTGCTGTCGATCAATCCGTCGCACCGGGAGATCGTCTCGTGCCGCGAACGCGCGCGGCAAGAGGCATTGGCCGAGGTCGAGCTGAGCCACCTCGCGAATCTCGATGCGGTGACGACCGATGGCGTCCGCATCACGCTACGCGCGAACGTCGATCTGCCGGAAGAAGCGGAGCTCGCGGCGAAGAGCGGCGCCGAAGGCGTCGGCCTGATGCGCACCGAGTTTCTCGTCGTCGGCCGCGCGACGATGCCCGACGAAGACGAACAGTACAAGGCTTACACCCGGGTCGTTCAGGCATTCAACGGACGTCCGGTCGTCATCCGCACGTTCGACGTCGGCGGCGACAAGCTTCCCGTCGGCGGATACGCGACCGAGCCGAATCCGTTCCTCGGCTGGCGCGCCATCCGAATGTGTCTCGATCAGCCGGAATTGTTCGGCGTGCAGCTTCGCGCGTTGCTTCGCGCGGCGGTGCACGGCGACGTGCAGATCATGTTGCCGCTCGTCGTGACGGTTGATGAGGTTCGACAGGCCCGCGCGCTCCTGGACCAAGCCGCGCGCGATCTCGATGCTCGCGGTGCGAACTTCCGCCGCGACGTTCCCCTCGGCGTCATGATCGAGACGCCTGCGGCCGCGCTCGCGTGCGACACGTTCGTCAGTGACGTTGCGTTCTTCAGCATCGGCACGAACGACCTGGTGCAGTACACACTCGCGGTCGATCGCGGCAACGCAAACTTGGCGACCCGGTTCACTCCGCTGCACCCGGCGGTACTCAAGCTCATCCGACGCACGGTCGTTACCGCGGAGGAGAATCAACTGACCGTGGCCGTGTGCGGTGAGATGGCATCCCAGCCGCTCATGGCTTTCGCCCTCATCGGTCTCGGCGTGCGACAACTGAGCGTCGCCCCGCGATCCGTGCCGCTGGTCAAGCGTCTCATGCGCGGAATCTCCGTCGAGGTGGCCGAGGCCGCGGCGCAAAGCGCGCTCGCAGCAGGTACCGCGGCGGAGGCAGAGGCCGAGCTGCGAAGGCATCTGGGACGTGTGACTGGCGGAGAAGCCATCATTGGCGACAGGGTGGACGGTTGAGCCGTGGAAGCTGCATAGCGGCGGGAAGGTGCGCGGCCTCGCCGCTCAGCAGCATAGGAGCGCCTTCGGCGCATAGCGGCGCGGTTATAGGTTCAGATGGTTCGCTCCGTCGTGGTAGGTTCCAGTGCAGTCACGCGGCGCCCAGCGCCGCGCACCTCGTCAACGAGCACCTCAACTCTCCACTCTGATTTCATGTTTGATCGCCACCTATTCACCTCCGAGTCGGTCACCGAAGGACATCCGGACAAGGTCGCTGATGCGATCTCGGATGCCGTGCTCGACGCGATCCTCGCCGATGATCCGTCGGCGCGCGTCGCATGCGAGACCCTCGTCACGACCGGACTTGCCTGTGTGGCTGGCGAGATCACGACGTCGACATACGTCCACGTTCCCGATGTCGTGCGCTCCACGATCGAGCGCATCGGGTACACTGATCCGGCGTTCGGATTCGACAGCACAACGTGCGCGGTGATCAGCACGATCGACCGACAGTCGCCGGACATCGCGATGGGTGTCGACGTCGGCGGAGCGGGTGACCAGGGGATGATGTTCGGCTACGCGACCGATGAGACAGAAGAGCTCATGCCGATGCCGATTTTGCTGGCGCATCGCTTGGCTGAAGAGCTGGCGAAGCAGCGTAAGAACGGTGAGATCGCGTGGCTGCGTCCCGACGGGAAAGTCCAGGTCACTGTGGTGTACGAGGACAAGCAGCCCGTCGCTGTCGATACGGTGGTGGTCTCGGCGCAGCACGCCGCGAACGTCTCGTCGCGAACGATCCGCAATACCTTGATCGAGCAGATTATCGAGCCCCTGATTCCCGCGGAGCTCCGACAGAAAAAGATGAAGTATCACGTCAATCCAACAGGGCGATTCGTGATCGGTGGCCCGCAAGGCGATGCGGGATTGACCGGTCGCAAGATCATCGTCGACACGTATGGCGGCATGGGCCGCCATGGCGGCGGCGCCTTCAGCGGCAAGGATCCGTCGAAGGTCGATCGCTCTGCGTGCTACGCGGCACGATGGGTGGCGAAGAACATCGTCGCCGCGAAATTGGCGCGTCGCTGCGAGGTTCAGCTCGCATACGCGATCGGCGTCGCCGAGCCGGTTTCCGTAATGGTCGACACGTTCGGGACGTCCGTCGTTCCGGAGGCTAAGATCATGGATGCGGTGCGTGAGGAGTTCGATCTGACGCCGAAGGGAATCATTGCGGCACTCGATCTTCGCAAGCCGATCTACAGCGCGACGTCGGCGTACGGGCACTTTGGACGCATGCCGAGGAAAGTTGGAAAAGGCCGTTCGTCGATGACTGAATTCACATGGGAGAGAACGGACCGCGCGGCCGCACTGGCGCGTGCGGTTCGCTGATGGCGGTGATGCATGATTGAAGTCGTCGTATCGCGGCTGGGCATGGACCCCGGCACGCAAACCTACGTCGTCGTGCTCCAAGAAAAGGGAGGAGCACGCCTACTGCCAATTTGGATCGGACAGGCCGAGGCGGAGTCGATCGTCGTGCAGATGCAAAGCATCAAGCGCGAACGTCCGATGACGCACGACCTGTGTAAGAACATGATCATCGGACTCTCGGCGACGCTTCGGCGCGTGCAGATCACGCGCGTCGAGAACAACACGTATTTCGGCGAGCTGCATTTGGAGCGCGGCGGCGAGATCGTGCAGGTCGATTCGCGTCCATCCGACGCAATCGCGATCGCCGTGCGGCTCGATGCGCCGATCTTCGCCGCCGAGTCGCTGCTCATGCTGCCGGAAGAGGACGAGGAGGAGGACAGCACCGAATCATTCTCGCCTCCGACGCCAGCAGAACGCGATGCATCGGAGTTGAGCGCCGAGCAGCTCAAGCGATATCTCGAGCATCTGCGTCCTGAGGATTTTGGCAAGTTCAATCTGTGATACCGCCAGCCCAGCGGCCTGACTCATCCCACGCCGAGCGGCGCGTCGACGGCCGCGTCGTGCGCGGAACGCGCGAAGGGCAGCAGCCCGTCGCCAACCAGTGGGTGGTGCTGCATCGCGTCGGTCCGGATCGCGCCGGCCCGTTGGACTCGACGCGGACAGCGGCGAATGGGCGCTTCAGCATCCGGTATCGGGAATCCGGAGATACATCGGCGCTCTACTTCGCGTCGACATCCTACGGCGGTGTCGCGTACTTCACGTCGCCATTGCGGGCGCCAGTCGTACGCGGTGACGATGCGACGCTCACGGTCTTCGATACGACGTCGGGGCCAGTGGCAATCAAGGTCGGTGGACGTCACGTCATCGTCGGCGCGGTCCAGCCAAATGGGCGGCGGCCGGTCGGCGAAGTGTACGATCTCGAAAACGACAGCACCGTGACGCTCGTCGCACGCGACAGCATGAGTCCGCTGTGGCGCACGCAGCTGCCAGCGCAAGCGCTGGAGTTTCAGGTCAATACGAGCGGCGGTCTCGCGCCGGGCGCAGTGTCGCAACGCGGATCATCGGTCGGGTTGTTCGCGCCGCTGAGCCCGGGCATTCGCCAATTCGCGTTCACGTATGAGCTTCCGTCGAACGCGTTTCCGCTGACGTTGCCGATTGATCGCGCGACTGGTGTGCTCGAGGTGCTCGTGCAAGATCCGTCGGCGCGCGTCGATGGTGTGAAGCTGCGGGAGACCGCGCCGGTGAGCGCCGACGGTCGTACGTTTCGTCGGTTCCTCGGGCAAGATCTCAGTGCAGGCACGGCGATTCGCATTGACATCCCGCATTTGATCGGCGCCGAGCGGGAGAAAGTGTACTTCGGTGTGGCTGCCGCGCTACTCGCGGCGATGGTCGTCGCACTCGTCGTCGCTGCACGGCGATCGGTGTTCCGTCGTCCACTCGCCGCCGCATCGCTGCCTGTCGCGCGGGAGTTGCGATCGCACGGCCTCATGCGCGAGCTCGCAGCGCTCGATGAGGAATTCGAGAAGATCGCCTCACCCGATGATGCGACACGCGGCGAATATCAAGCGAAACGTGCCGCGCTCAAATCGCAATTCGCCGAGGCCATTGCCGAGGAGCGCCGGGCGACGTAGTATTCCGCCCATAAGCGATCCACAACTGACCGACAATTGATGGCGAACGCGGGACACGGAAACCGGTGAGATGCCGGTGCGGCCCCGCCACTGTAACGGGCAAAGAAGCACGCTCACGAAGCCACTGACCGCGAAGAGCCGCGGTCGGGAAGGCGAGCGACGCAGCCCGGAGCCAGGAGACGACCCACGTTCGCGCCACGAATTCACAGATCCTCGGGGGAGGACTGGTGGCGACTCGAACCGACCGTCGTCGCGTTTCGCGTTGCGGGCATCCTTCTCCGAGTTCCTCGAGACAGCATGCCCGTCTTTCGTTTCTGCTCGTTCATCGCTGCGTTTGCCATCGCGCTCTCGAGCTGCCGCCAGCCCGAGCACGCGACGCAGCAGCGTGACACGCTGCGCGATGATTACGGCATGTCGATCACGATCGGCCGCCCGCCACAACGCATTGTCTCGCTCAACCCGGCGACCACCGAGATTCTGTTTGCGATCGGAGCCGGTCCGCGTCTCGTCGGCCGTTCGCAGTACGACGTATTTCCCGACTCAGCCAAGTATGTGCCAAGCGTCGGCGCCGCGCTTCGCCCGAACATCGAGTCCGTGCTTGCGACGCACCCCGATCTCGTCGTGATGTACGCGAGCCAGGACAATCGACAGGCCGTCGATCGCTTTCGCGAAGCAGGAATTCAAACAGTCTCGTTCAAGAACGATAGCATCGAGCAATTCGAGCGTGACACGCGACTGCTCGGACGAGTGACGGGAGATTCGGCGCGAGCGTTTGCGCTCGTCGACTCCGTCATGGCGACGCTCGCTCGTGTTCGCGCGGCAACCGCCAACTTGCCGCACCCGACCGTGTTCATCCACGCGTGGGATCGACCGATCATCGCCATCGGCGGCGGCAGCTTTCTGAGTCAACTGCTCGATATCGCCGGCGGGCGAAACATCTACGCAGATATCCCGGCGCCGTCGGCTGCGGTCACGCTCGAGGACGTCGTGGAGCGGAACCCGGACTACGTGCTCGCCAGTCCCATATCGGCGCCGAAGATGCGGGCGAGTGCGTCGTGGAACGCCGTGCCGGCGATCCGCGCCGGCAAGCTGCTCGTGTACGACACGACGCTCGTGGGCCGGCCTTCCGTGCAATTAGGCGCCGCGGCCGTGTCGTTGGCGAAGCTCATCCACCCCGGCGCGGTGCGCTGACCATGTCAGCGGCGCGGTGGCTCGGCCTGGTGATCGTGCTCGTCGCGGCGTCGCTGCTCGCCGTGGCGGTCGGCACCGTGAGCATTCCCATACCAGCATTGTGGAATGCGCTGCGTCGGGTTGGCGATACGATGCCGATCATGGTCGTGTGGACGTTGCGCATTCCGCGCGTGGCGTTGGCGATTCTCGTCGGCGCCGGCTTGGGCATGTCGGGCGCCGCGCTCCAAGGCACCATGCGCAATCCACTCGCCGAGCCCTACCTGCTCGGCGTCTCCGGCGGTGCCGCGGTGGGCGCCGTGCTCGGCCTCGCGCTCGGCCTTGGCGTGGCACTGCTTCCGCTCGCCGCATTCGCCGGAGCGGTCATCGCCGTCGTGATTGCGTTCTTTGTGGCGCACGCAGCCGGCGCGCGCGGCGACCCGCGCGTCTTGCTCATGGCGGGCGTCGTTGTCGGCGCATTTGCGAATGCGGCAATCATGGTCGTGATGGCCAACGCAGAGCCGAACACCATTCGCAATGCGCTTTGGTGGATGATGGGCTCTGTGGGCGATGCCACGTGGGGGCAGATCGCAAATCTCGCGGGGTATGTACTTCTCGGGGGCGGTGCGCTGATCGTCGTCGGACGGCAGATCGACGTGCTGGCGCTTGGCGAGGACGCCGCCGCTGGCCTTGGTCTCGACGTCGATGCGGCGATTCGCCGTGTGTTCTTGATTGCTTCGCTACTCGCCGCCGCAACGGTCTCCGCCGCGGGGTTGGTGGGATTCGTCGGACTCGTCGTGCCGCATTTGGTCCGCGCGGCTGGAGTACGAAAGCATCGAGAGCTGCTTGTTGGCAGCGCGATCACCGGTGCGACGCTCGTCGTGCTCGCGGATCTGCTTGGCCGCGTGCTGCGTCCGCCAGGGGAGATGCCGCTCGGTGCGGTAACGGCGCTCATCGGCGTTCCGTTCTTTCTCGTCAAGCTTCGGCGTCTCGTATGATCGAGTTCGACGACGTCGCGGTGCGATATCCTCGGTCGACGATGAGTGCGCTCGGCGGCGTCACGCTCGCCGCAAGTCGTGGCCTGCTGACGGCGATCGTGGGACCGAATGGAAGCGGGAAGAGCACGCTCGTGCGCGCACTCATCGGGCGCATTCCGCTCGAGCGCGGCGAGATTCGCGTCGATGGCCTCGCAACGACAGGGCTAAGTCGAGCGGAGCTGGCTCGACGCGTCGCCGTCATCACGCAACGCGAAGAGCTTGCATTCCCGCTGCTGGTGTCGGAGTACGTCGCGCTCGGCCGATTTCCGCATCTCGGCATTTGGCACGCCGCCGAAGCAAACGATCAGCGCGCAATCGACGCATCGATTGACGCAGCAGGCGTTGCGGCGTTGCGAGAGCGGCGCATCGACGCGCTATCGGGCGGTGAATGGCAACGCGTGCGCCTCGCCCGTGCGCTGGCGCAGGGCGGCGACGTGCTCGTTCTCGACGAGCCCACCACCTTCCTCGATATCGGACACGAGATGTCCGTCTTCGAGCTGCTTCACGGATTGGCGCGCACTGGGAAAGCGGTGCTCTTGATCAGTCACCAGCTCAACCTCGTCGCCCGCTTTGCCGACCAACTCGTTTTGCTCCATCGCGGCGCCGTCGCCGCGGCCGGTCCTCCGAACAGCGTCATGCGAGCCGAAATCCTCGAGCGCGTTTATGAATGGCCGCTCGTCGTCTCGCGCGATCCCGCGGTCGGTGCGCCGACTCTCGTTCCTCTGCGTCGCCGCTGAGTAGGCGACCTCGGGTCAATCAGCATGAACACTCCTCTACGGTCTCAATCAATGCGCTACGTGCGTCTCGCGTCGCTCGGTCTCCTCGCATCCACACTCGTCTCTCACACCGTTCTGGCGCAGGTCGCGGACACCACCAAGATCGCGCCGGTCGTGGTCACCGCCACCCGCGTTCCGATTTCCGCCTCGTCATCGCCTGCGACGATCGACGTCATCACCGGCGAGGAGCTGCGAGTGCGTGGCGTCACGTCGATCGCGTCGGCGCTCGAAATACTGCCGGGCGTTACGTTCGCCCAGTCCGGCTCCTTCGGAGCCGCGACCTCGCTCTTCCTCCGCGGCGGCGAGAGCAAGTATGTGAAAGTGCTCATCGATGGCGTACCCGTGAACGATCCGGGCGGCGCCATCGACTTCGGCTCGCTGACGACGGACAATGTCGACCGCATCGAGCTGGTGCGCGGGCCCGCGAGCGTGCTGTACGGAGCCGACGCCGTCACCGGGGTCATTCAAATCTTCACACGACGTGGAACGGGCGCTCCTCGAACGATCGTTTCTGCCCGCGGCGGAAGCTACGGGTCGTCGGACGAGGACGGCACGGTGCTCGGCGCGCTCAGCAACGGCGATTTCTCCGTCGCCATCGCGCGCCACGACACCAAAGGCATCTACGCATTCAACAACGGGTTTCACAACACCGTTGCAAGCGGTGGTACGCACCTCCAACTGACCCCGCGCACGGATCTCCGCGTGTCGCTGCGGTACAACGACGACGTATTTCACTATCCAACCGACGGCGGCGGAACGGTCTCGGACACGAATGCGCATCTCATGCAGGACCGGACGACGCTCTCGGCGGAGCTTGGCCACATCTTCACGCCGCGCATCGACGCGCACCTGAGTCTCACATCCGAGGCGACGTCTGGCGGTACCGACGACAAACCGGATACGCCGAGCAGCGGCGGCTTCCAGTCCGTCGACCGAACGCGTCGCCGGGGCAGCGATTTGCGAACGAACGTCGCGATCCCGGGCGGCGCGGTCCTCACGGCCGGCGTGCAACTCGAGCAGGAAGACGAACGCACGGAGAGTCAGAGCGTCTTCGGCAGCTTCCAGTCGACTTCCATCTTCCAGGCGTCGCGCCGTAATACCGGCGTCTACGGGCAACTCCTCGGCACGATCTCCGACGCAGTCACGCTCACAGCCGGCGCGCGCAGCGACGACAATGAGCGTTTTGGCAAGTTCGGCACGTACCGAGTGGCCGGCTCCTGGCGCGTGATCGGCGGCACGCATCTCCGTGCTTCGAGCGGCACGGCGTTCCGAGAGCCGACGTTCTCCGAGAACTACGCCACGGGGTTCGTCACCGGGAACAAAGATCTGAAACCGGAGCGGTCGACAAGCACCGAGGTCGGCCTTCGTCAAACGCTCTTCGGCGAACGCATCAGCCTCGGCGTGACGCAGTTCGATCAACGTTTTCGCAACATGATCGACTACACGGGTTCGACCGAAGCGTGCGGCGCGAGCTATTGTAACGTTGCCCGTGCGCAATCGAACGGGCGCGAGTTCGAGTTGCACCTACTCCCCGTGTCGCGGCTTGCGCTCGACGCAAACCTCACCCACTTGGAGACCAAAGTGCTGACGCCCGGGTTCGATACCACGAGCGGCGGGCTATATCACGCCAATGAGCAGCTCATTCGTCGGCCCACGACGACATGGAACCTTGGCGGCTCCTACCTCGGCGATCGTGCGAGGGTCGACCTTCGCGTGCTGCACGTCGGGAGTCGTACTGATCGCGACTTCAGCCCTTTTCCGGCGCTGCCGGTAGTGTCTCCGGCGTACACGCGAGCTGATCTCGGCGCGGACGTCCCGTTCAGCGTCGGTGGGTCGGGCATCAAGTCCGCCGATCTTACGCTCCACGTCGAGAATCTGTTCGATACGAACTACGAGGCCGTCTACAATTTTCTGAGCCCGCGGCGGACGATCCTCGCCGGAGCGCGTCTCACGTTTTGAAACGCTCCATATCGGTGGTAACGGGATAGTTTTCAGTCATGACCTTGGTCGTGACGGAAGCTATCGTTCTGCACTCGTTCGACTATCTCGAATCCTCCCGGATCTTGAGGTTGGTGACCCGGGAGGCCGGGATTCGGTCAGTGCTGGCTCGCGGCGCGCGTCGCTCGAAGCGCCGCTTCGGTGCGGCCCTCGATCTGTATGCCCAGGGGACCGCTGAGCTGCAGACGAAACCAGGCCGTGATCTCGATACCCTGAGCGCATTCGACGTTACACGTGCTCGCCCGCAACTCGCCATGCAGCTCACACGGTTCACCGGCGCAAGCGCGATCGCCGAGCTGACGTTGCGATTCACGAGCGAGGCGGCCGACCCGGGATTGTTCGATGCGGTGAGAGCCGCGCTCGACGACATCGGTGCGGCGCCGCCCGATCGCGCCCGCGACGTCACGATCGAAAGTGCGTGGCGTGTGGTTTCCGAGCTTGGCCTCGCGCCCACGATCGACAATTGCGCCGAGTGTCATGCGCCAATCGATCCCGACATGTCAGCGATTTTCAGCCACCCTGCGGGCGGCGCGCTCTGCGCTCGCTGCGGGCATCTGGCGCGAAGCGCGCGCACACTTCCGCCGGCAGCGCGCGCGGCGCTGCGCGATTGGTTGGCGGGAACATCGCACCAGCTGGCCGACGCCAACGATGCGCGCGCGCATCAACGCTTGCTTCGCGAATTCTTGCGAGAGCACCTCGCTGACGATCGGCCACTGCGCGCGTTCGAGGTCTGGGAGCAGGACGCATGGACCGGAGGCGCCGCGTGATACTCGGCACCGCCGGACACATCGATCATGGCAAGACGGCGCTTGTTCGCGCGCTCACGGGCGTCGACACGGATCGTCTGCCTGAAGAGAAGCGCCGCGGGATCACGATCGAGCTTGGCTTCGCGCCGCTCTCTCTCGACGGCGTAGGTACGATCGGTGTCGTCGACGTTCCGGGTCATGAAGCGTTCGTCCGCACGATGGTCGCCGGCGCGACTGGCATCGATCTCGCGCTTGTCGTCGTGGCCGCGGACGAAGGTGTGATGCCGCAGACGCGCGAGCATCTCGCCATCCTCGAGTTGCTTGGTGTGCGCCGCGGGATCGTCGCTCTCACGAAAGCCGATCTCGTGGACGATGAGTGGCTGGCACTCGTCGAAGAGGACGTACGCGCTGCGACGGCTACGGTGCTTCGCGATGCACCGATCATCCCGACGTCGGCCGTGTCGGGCCAGGGAATCGCTGAGTTGCGTGCGGCGATGGCCGAGATGGCGCGTACGATTCCCGCTCGCAGCAACGACGATCTGTTTCGAATGCCGGTCGATCGCGCGTTCACGATCAAGGGAACCGGGACCGTCGTGACCGGGACCGTATGGTCCGGTCGTCTGGCGCGGGATGAGACCGTCCGCATTCTTCCATCGAGACACTCGGCCCGTGTCCGAGGAATTCAGGGACATGGATCGCAGCTCGACGTTGCGACCGCGGGCGGCCGTACAGCGATCGCGCTCGCGGGCGTGGATGTCGCTGACGTCCCACGCGGCTCGACGATCATCACCGATCGTGATTGGCGACCGACGACGTTTGCACGCGCTGATGTCACGCTCGTTCCAGATCTCGCGGTCGCGGTCCGGCCGCGCACGTGGTTTCGATTTCATGTCGGTACCGCGGAGGTCGGCGCGCGGGTCGTCGCGCGCGCGATCGATTCGTCGCGCCCGTTCGCGGCGCGCCTTGTGCT
>Ga0207695_10008461_pt1 | contig 12883 bp, 8 predicted proteins | sample KBSC54metaG_FD_184354 | JGI IMG/M metagenome (GOLD analysis project Ga0207695, IMG submission 184354) | Corn rhizosphere microbial communities from Kellogg Biological Station, Michigan, USA - KBS C5-4 metaG (SPAdes) (version 2) | ecosystem: Host-associated > Plants > Roots > Rhizosphere > Soil...
TTGTAAAAGAGGTCAGCGGCAGTGATGGAGAGATCATACTCTTCATCGATGAGATCCATACGCTGGTCGGCGCAGGTGGGGGAGAAGGGGCTATGGATGCCGCCAATATCCTCAAGCCGGCCCTGGCCCGCGGAGAGCTTCGCGCCATCGGGGCAACTACCCTGAACGAATACCAGAAGTTCTTTGAAAAGGACAAGGCATTGGAACGCCGCTTTCAGAAAGTATTGATCGATGAACCCACCGTGGAAGACGCCATCTCCATCCTCAGGGGACTGAAGGACAGATATGAGACGCACCACCATGTACGCATAAAGGACGAAGCCATCATCGCCGCAGTAGAATTGTCCCACCGGTATGTGACGGACAGGTTCCTGCCTGACAAGGCCATCGACCTGATAGATGAGAGCGCCGCCAAGCTGCGGCTGGAAATGAACTCCATGCCCGAAGAGCTGGACAAGCTGGAAAGACAGATCCGTCAGCTGGAGATAGAACGCGAGGCCATCAAGCGGGAAAATGACAGGGACAAGCTAAAAGAGCTGAGCGCCGAGATAGGCAACCTCACCGTCTCCAGGGATACGTTGAAGGCAAAGTGGAAACAGGAAAAAGAGCTGGTGGAAAAAGTGCAGAACGCCAAGGCCGAGATAGAGAACCTCAAGCTGGCTGCGGAGCGGGCGGAGAGAGAAGGACAGTATGGATTGGTAGCCGAGATACGTTATGGCAAGGTCAAGGAGCAGGAGAAGATCATCGATGATTATTCCCGACAGCTGGCAGCCATCAACACGCATTCCCGTCTGATGAAAGAGGAGGTGGATGCGGAGGATATTGCGGAAGCCGTTGCGAAAGCCACAGGCATACCCGTGACGAAGATGATGCAGAGCGAAAAGCAAAAATTATTGAACCTGGAAGATGAGCTGCACCGGCGGGTAGTGGGTCAGGACGAGGCGATCACAGCCGTGGCAGATGCCATACGCCGAAGCAGGGCAGGTCTGCAGGACCCCAGGCGCCCCATCGGATCGTTTATCTTTTTGGGAACCACCGGTGTTGGCAAGACGGAATTAGCCAAGGCCCTGGCAGAATATCTTTTCGATGACGAAGGGATGATGACCCGTATAGATATGAGCGAATACCAGGAAAAGCATACGGTGAGCAGGCTTGTAGGAGCGCCTCCCGGATATGTAGGCTATGATGAAGGCGGACAGCTGACGGAAGCCGTACGCCGCAAACCTTATAGCGTCGTCCTGCTGGATGAGATAGAGAAGGCCCATCCCGATGTCTTCAATATCCTGTTGCAGGTATTGGATGACGGAAGGCTTACGGATAACAAGGGCAGGGTCGTGAACTTCAAGAATACCATCATCATCATGACCAGCAATATGGGCAGCCAGATCATACAGGCCAATTTCGAGGATATAACAGAAAAGAACAGGGAAGATGTAATGGACAAGACCAGGCTGGAAGTAATGGACCTGCTGAAACAGACCATCCGACCCGAGTTCCTCAACCGTATAGACGAAGTCATCCTCTTCCAGCCATTGCTGAAGAGCGAGATCAAAGGCATCATCCGTATACAGTTGGAAAGCCTTCGCAGGATGGTGGCAAAGAACGGCATCGATCTTCAGTTCAGTGACTATGCGCTGGATTACCTGGCCGAAAACGGTTTCGATCCTCAGTTCGGAGCCCGGCCCCTGAAAAGGCTGATCCAGAAAGAGATTGTTAATCAGTTGAGTAAGAAGATATTAGCGGGAGATGTGGATAGAGATCACCCCGTATTGGTAGACGTGTTCGACGGAGTGGTCGTATTCCGGAATGAGACGCATCAGACCCACGCAATTTAACAGAATAGTTACAAAACCCGGACTTAACCTCCGGGTTTTTTTATATATTGCGGATAAGGCTGAACCAAACAGATCAGGAATTGTTAAATAGAAGATTATGGCACTAAAAGCAAAAGAAATCGAGATAATCCCTACCAGGGATATCTTCGTAGGAGATGTAAAAGCTCCCGTAACACTAACAGAATATGGTGATTATGAAAGCGAAGCGTGCGCAAAGGTGAATGAGGTCGTTGACAAGCTGTTGAAGAGATACCATGGCCAGATGCGCTTCAATTTCCGTCATTTCCCCCTCACAAAGATCCATCAACATGCGATGAAGGCGGCGGAAGCCTCTCTCGGCGCGGCCCAGGAAGGGAAATTCTGGGAGATGCATAATACGCTGTTTGCCCATCGGCGGCGCCTGGGCGCTATCAGCCTTCGCGAATATGCCAAGGACGTAGGCGTCAATAACAAGAAGTTTTTGGAGAACCTGATGGACTGCACCTATGGATGGTCAGTACGGAGCGATCTGTTAGAAGGATTGGATAAGGGGGTAAGGGATGTGCCCGCCTTCTTTATCAATGGGGAACTTTTTACAGGGCGACCGACATACGAAAATCTTTGTAAAGGCATAGACGCTGCCCTCAGCCAGGGAAAGAAAAAGAAAAAACCCGCAGCCGTCAAGGCATAATGATATTACATAAATGTTCGGCCCGGCCCCTAGCAGAGGGGCCTTTTTTTATTTTCAGCCTCTAAGGCAACTGCCTATCCTGGTTTTGCATTATCTTAAAGTATGAAAAACATCATCCTTTTCACCGTCATGCTCCTCTCCGCAGGCGTTTACTGCGCTGCGCAGAATAACATCCCTTATGGTAGCAACAGCGCTGCCGGTAAGTACTACGACATCCGTGGTTTTAAGATGTACTGTGAGATATATGGCCAGGGCCAGCCGGTGCTGATCATTCACGGCAACGGAGGCTCTATTTCCAATTTTGAAAAGAACATCCCTTATTTCTCCGGCAAATACAAAGTGATCATTGCCGACAGCCGGGCACAGGGAAGGTCGGCAGACCCCGGCGACTCGCTGACATACGAAATGATGGCGGATGATCTTGCAGCATTGCTGGATCAGCTGCATGTGGATTCGGCCAATGTCATCGGATGGAGCGATGGCGGGATCGATGGACTGCTGCTGGCCATCCGTCATCCTGAGAAGGTGAGGAAGCTCGCAGTCACGGGCGCCAATCTCTGGCCCGATACCAATGCCGTCTATAAAGAAGTCTGGGATATGGTGACGCCTTACTACGCAGGACTAAAGAAAAAGCAGAATTTGTCGCCGCAGGAAAAGACCAGCTTTAAATTGCTGCGCCTGCTTTGCGATCAGCCCAATATACCCCTGTCCGACCTCCACAAGATACACTGTCCCGCGCTGGTCATGGGCGGCGATCATGACGTCATCAAGCCGGAACATACGCTCCAGATAGCCATGAACATACCACGCAGCTATCTTTGGATACTGCCTAACTCCGGTCATAGCACACCGATAGTCTATAGCGAACAGTTCAATACAACTATTGATGAGTTTTTTGCAAAACCATACCGGGAGATAAAAGGGGAAGGAAGATTCAACTAAACACATGATCCAGTTTACCACTAGTATATTGCAATTTGCGGAGCAGGGTGAAAAGACGGGGTGGACCTATATTGTCATTACCGCGGCGCAGGCAGGGAAACTGATACCGAATAATAAAAAGTCTTTCCGGGTAAAAGGCAAGCTCGATGACCATCCCATAAAAAAAGTGGCCCTGCTGCCCATGGGGGAGGGAGAGTTTATCATGCCGTTGAATGCCACCATTAGAAAGGCCATCCGCAAAAGGAAGGGGGACAAGCTAAAAGTGCAGCTGGAAGTTGACAAGGCAAAGATCGAACCCCCGTCTGATCTGATGGAATGCCTCGCGGACGAGCCCAGCGCACTGACATATTTCAAACAGCTGCCCATGTCGCATCAGAATTATTTTGGCAATTGGGTACGCAGCGCCAAGGCGGAAGCAACCCGCGCATCGAGGATCGCCCGTGTAGTGACAGCGATGGCAAAGAAACAGACCTATGCGGAAATGATCCGCTCGGCCCGGCAGGACCGTCTCGATCAGATGGGATAGTTTTTCATTTTGGAAGAGCGCCTTTTCATTTTGGGGTGGTTTTTTGAACATAAATTTTTCATAAAGAAAATTTATATTATCTGTGTGATCCGTTGTCATAGCGGGTTTCAACCCTTGTTTGTCCGCCCGAAAAGGCATAGGTATGTTTTTTGACATATCTGGCATGCCCTTAAGGGGATTACTATGGACATAAGCCACTCAAAAAAGATCACTACAGCAGGACTGCTCATTACATTAGGTATTATTTACGGGGACATCGGCACATCACCCCTTTATACTTTCCAGACTATACTCAACGAAGGCGGAAAAGTTTCAAGAGAGCTGGTGTTTGGCGCCATCTCCTGTGTCTTCTGGACTCTCACCCTGCAAACAACTTTCAAGTACGTATGGATCACGCTCCAGGCGGATAATAAAGGAGAAGGAGGCGTATTCTCGCTCTTTGCATTGGTAAGACGCTATGGAAAGAAATTAGTGTATCCCGCCATCATCGGAGCAGGCACCTTGCTGGCAGACGGCATCATCACACCACCTATCTCCGTGACTTCCGCCATCGAAGGGCTGGGTTCGGTGAGAGGCATGGAGCATATCATCGTACCGGGCAATAATCTCGTCGTCGAGCTGGTATTGGTCATAATACTGCTGTTATTCGTGTTCCAGCGTTTTGGCACCAAGGTAGTAGGTGGCAGCTTTGGTCCCATCATGTTCGTCTGGTTCGGCATGTTGTCCGTACTGGGACTGCGCCAGATCATACACTATCCAGTGGTGTTGGAAGCCCTCAGCCCTCATTACGCGCTGGAGCTGCTGGTTCGTCATCCCAAGGGGTTCTGGCTGCTGGGCGCCGTATTCCTTTGCACCACAGGAGCGGAAGCCTTGTATTCCGACCTGGGACATTGCGGCAGAAGGAATATACAGGTGAGCTGGCTCTTTGTAAAGACAGCCCTCGTATTGAACTATCTGGGACAGGGTGCATGGGTTTTGATGCAGCAAAAAGCCGATCTGGGTGGCGTAAATCCCTTTTTTGCCATTGTGCCGCACTGGTTCCTTGTTCCCAGCGTCTTTATTGCCATGTCGGCTTCCATCATCGCCAGCCAGGCTCTTATCAGTGGGAGCTTTACGCTGATCAATGAGGCCATCAGCCTCAATTTCTGGCCAAAGGTCACCGTGAAATTCCCTACCGACATCCGCGGTCAGATATATATACCGAGCATCAACTGGATCTTATGCACAGGCTGTTTCCTGGTAGTACTTTATTTCAGGACATCCGAAGCCATGACAGCTGCATACGGTTTTTCCATCACCATCGCCATGCTGATGACGACGATACTGGTCTATCACTTCCTGCGGTATGTCAAACATTATTCCCTCTGGGCCGTCATCCCCATCCTCGTCGCGTTTGTCGTGGTGGAATCTTCTTTTTTTGTGGCGAATGCCGTCAAGATCGTCAAAAGACTTTTCTTCCTTGTCTTCGAGGTAGGTTTGATATTCACCATGTATATCTGGTATAATGCGCGAAAGATAAACAACCGGTTCCTGAACTTTATCGATCTCCAGGAACATATCCCTCTCCTGGAAAGCCTTAGTCAGGACGAGTCCGTCCCCAAGTTCGCCTCGCACCTTATTTATCTTACCAAGGCCAACAGGCCTACACACATTGAGCAAAAGATACTGTATTCCATCTTCAGCCATAATCCCAAGCGGGCGGATATATACTGGTTCGTACACATCGAACGCACCGACGAACCCTATACGATGGAGTATGGTGTGGAAGAGCTGAGCGACAAGGTGATAAGAGTAGAGTTCCGTCTCGGTTTCCGCGTGCAGCAGCGGGTAGGTCTCATGCTTCGCAAGGTGGTCGCTGAAATGATCTGTAACAGGGAGCTGGATATAGCCCATCGTTATCCTTCTTTGAAAAAGCATAATATCGCAGAGGATTTCCGGTATGTGATACTGGAGAAGTTCCTCTCTTGCGACAACGAGTTCTCGGTCCGGGAAGGTTTTATCCTCAACACCTATTTTGCCATGAAGCGCCTGGCGCTGTCGGAGGATAAGGCTTTTGGACTTGATACCAGCGAGACCGTCGTGGAAAAGCTGCCTTTATTAGTGGCGCCGGCTACGAAGATCAACCTGCAACGGGCATATTATCGTGTGCATCACACCGCGTAGACACTCGCCGCCTGCTTTCCTGCGTCTGTCACCGGACGTGTATTTCCGCCGTTTGGTCCGCCCGGTAGACAGGGGTTTCCCGGGTGATCAGCTTAACGTCATGCAGGTCGATGTTCTTTGCCTGGCTGGCGACAAGCCCCTTGTCGGATGAGATGACCACCGTGTCGAACCATATCCAGTTCACCTGCATCTGCGGCAGGCCCGTGATGGCGATGGCGGTACGCGCCCCATTGCAATAGACACGGCTGATATGGAAGTCCCTGAATTCAGGGGTCTTGTCTGCAGGCGCCGGCTTGCTGGGATCCTTTACATATCCTGCCGGCATATTCTCATAATAGGTATCGAAAAGCACGGCCTCGCGCACAATATCACGCATATAGATATCCTGGATAAAAATGCTGTCCACCAGTCCTCCCCGGCCCATATTGCTTTTAAAGCGCAGGCCCACATCCGTACCGATAAAATTGCAGTCCCTGACAAAGATGCGATGCATCCCCCCATCCGTATTGCTGCCGATGACAAAACCGCCATGCCCATGATAGACATTACAACCGGCGATGATCACATTTTGCAGGGCCGCCTGCCCATCCGCGTTTGCTCCGCCCGACTTCATGCAGATGCCGTCGTCGCCCGCGCTGACCGTACAACGATAGATCACTACATTCCGGCTGCTGCCGATGTCGATGCCGTCCCCGTTCTGCGCCCACCATTCGTTAAAGATAGTGACATGATCCATGGTAAGGTCCACACAATTATTGGGGCCAAAAACATACATAGGGGAGTTGCGGAGAGTGACCCCTTGCAGCAGCACCCGTTTGCAATGAGAAAACTGTACCAGCACCGGCCGCCTTTCTTTCCCTTCCATGGCCAACTGATTGGGCCACCAGATATTCTCTTCCTTATTGAGCACGCCGCCCGAAGCCAGCAGCTCCTTCCATTGCGCGGCCGTCATCTTTTCTTTTTTTACAGGCCGCCAGCTTTCACCTCCTCCATCGACGATGCCTTCGCCGGTGATGGCAATATTCTCCAGGTCGTGCCCCGATATAGGGGACATCGTCTGCAATACACCGTGGGATGTTTCTATCAGGTATTGCGCATGATCTTTGGTGAAAAGGATCATGGCGCCCCGCTCCAGGTGGAGCTCTATGTTGCTCTTCAATGCTATGGGTCCCGTGAGCCAGGCCCCGGCCGGAACTGTCACCCGGCCGCCTCCGGCGGCCGAACAGGTGGCAATGGCCTTTTCAAATGCCGCGGTATTGAGCGTATGACCGTCTCCCACGCCACCATAATCCTGCAGAGAGAAAGTTCGGTTGGGGATGGCAGGAAGTTCCGGCGCCTGCATGTGAAAAGGGGCATGCTGTACATACCAGGAGAGCGTCTTTTCAGGTTCCTGCGCCCGGATGACAAAGGGACAGGATGCGATATACAGCAGTAGCAATCTCGTTATGGATGTTTTCATGACCGGGAAGTTAGCTGATCCCGTCGTGGGCAGTAAATTTAATTACGGAAACGTTCCCGCCGGCTTTGCTGGTTAGTTAGGGTCCCTGCATTTATTTGCCCCGTTGACATTAATTCTGTAGCTTCAAAGGGCGGTGTTGTTCATATACGCATTAGCAGTCTCTTTTATACCCTCTGCGTAGGATACAGGCTGAAATCCATATGTCTTTTCAAATTTCGTAGAGTCGAATAAGTAATCATATTCATATTGATAGAGCATTTCGTACAGCTCGGCAGTGGTCTTGTCAAATAGTCCTCCCATACGGATCATCCATTTGGGAAGCACCATGCTGAGGGGGGATTTGCCCAGGGCTGCCGCCGCCACGTCGATATATTCCGCGCCCGTGAGAGGAGAGGAGGACGTGGGGAGATGCCAGGCCTGGTTCCAGGAGCTTTCGTCATTGCCCAGGAGATAGAGACCTTTGACGGCGTCCCCCGTATAGGTAAAAGAGTGCCGGGCATGCAGATTGACCAGCCATTGAGCTTTCTGACCCTTGTAAAGACGCTGGAATACCAGCAGGTTGAACACGCTGGTCCTGTCGGCCCCCGGACCGTAGAAATCTGCTGCGCGGGCAATGCTGGCAGTGATATTGCCCTTGCGAACCTCGCTCATCAGCTGCGTGGCGATACGGGCGCGCAGATCGCCTTTACGACTGCAGGGGTCATAGGGAGTTTCTTCTGTCATAAAGCCCCTAACCAATCCGTACATATAGACATTGTCGAAAAAGAGAAGCTTTGCCTGTGTCTGCCGGCAGGCCGAAATGAGGTTATTCATGATGGCAGGCCAGCTGTGCCGCCAGATGGAATACTGGTATTTGAGACCTATGCAACAATAGACGACGGAAGAGCCTTTGATGGCTTCCAGTGTCTGGCGTTCATCGGTAATATCCGCCGCCAGGACAGTGGCACCCGGATAGGCAGCGGGACGACGGGATACGATACGGACCGGTATTTGATGCGCTACGAGCTTGCGGGTAAGCCCATCGGCGATCACCCCTCCGGCCCCCAGGATAGTGTGAATTGACATAGTGGAGGTATTGAAGATTAAAATTAATTAAAAATTGATTAAACGTTTGTTTAATTTAAACGTTTGTTTAACTTTGTGCCCTTAAAAGCCACCCCAGTTTTAGATGGACTCATCGCATAAATCCATCAGTGGTGGAGTGCTTCGATAATTTGTCGCGATTTTTGCCATCCGAAATCCTTGTTCTGGCCCCTACGAAGGTAAAGGACCGCAGGTCCGACCGAAGGTCAATCATTAGCCATCCCTCCTGGGCGGGCTATTTTTGAAAGGAGACCGACCTGGAGGGATTTGCTTGTAAAGAAGATCAATAAATCTATAGTCTCTATATTATGAGAAAAATATTATATACATTATTCGTCAGCAGTGGATTGATTGTGTTATCTCCGGCGACCAATGCCCAAAAAACTCCCGATACGCTATTACAACAGGCAACGTTGCCACAGGTAGTGGATTTTGCGCTGAAGCATTACCCCCTTATACAGCAGGCGCTGCTGGACGAGCAGATCACCGACAGACAGATCCGCAGCAAGCTGGCCGACTGGCTCCCCCAGCTGAACCTCAACGCCAATTATCAGAATACTTTTCAGCTTCAGACTTTTTATACCAGCACCGGCGCACTACGCAGCGGGGCATACAATACTTCTTTGATCAACCTCGGCCTCACCCAGAACATCTTTAACAGAGATGTCCTTTTGGCCAGCCGGACAAAGAATGATGCGCTGAAGCTCAGCCGGCAATATACCGCTACCGATAAGATCAACCTGGTGGTCAACGTCAGCAAAGCCTTTTACGACGTATTGCTGACACAAAAGACCATCGAAGTGCTGGATGTCGATCTGCAGCGCCTGGAGAGGAACCTCAAGGACGCCTATAACCAATACCAGGGAGGTCTGGTGGACAAGACGGATTATAAACGGGCTACCATTTCCCTGAACAATTCAAAGGCACAGCGCAAGGCCAATGAAGATGCCTTAAAAGCCAAATACACGGCCCTGGAAGAGCTGATGGGCTATACATCGAAGGACAGCCTTCACCTGGAATATGACAGCGCGCAGATGGCGGCCGATATATACATCGACACCACGGCGACCGTGGATTACAACCTGCGAATAGAATACCAGTCGCTGTTGACACAAAAGAAACTGCGGCAGACAGACCTGCAGTATGAAAAATGGAGCTATCTGCCTTCCGTGTCGGCGTTTGGGGCATATAATCTCTATTATTTCAACAATCAGTTCTCCAAGCTGTACAGCCGGGATTTTCCGAACTCCTATGCAGGCATCCAGCTCAGCGTCCCTATTTTTCAGGGTACAAAAAGAACACAGAATATCAAGATCGCGCAGCTGCAGCTGACCCGCACGGACTGGGATATCATCAACCTGCAGAACTCTATCAGCACGGAATATGCACAGGCGCTGGCTGCCTACAAAAGCAATCTTTACAACTATTATATATTGAAGGATAACCTCAACCTGGCGCAGGATGTATTCAACACGATCCAGCTTCAGTACCGGAGTGGTATCAAGGCATATCTTGAGCTGATCACGGCCGAGACAGACCTGCATACCGCGGAACTTAATTTCTCCAACGCCTTGTATCAGGTGTTGAGCAGCAAGCTGGACGTACAAAAAGCCTTGGGCACTATCAAATACTAGAGGCCCCAAAGGGCCTCGTCCAAAGGACAGACATTAATTAACACGCAAAAAATCATCTCGTTATATGGAAAATATTACTCGTTGGACAGGACTAATGATCATCGTATCCGGATTAATGGCTTGCGGTAATGATAAGCCCGCTGGTCCCGCGACGCCTCCGCCCACTGCGGTAGGGGTGTACACGGCGGCCATTGGCGACGCGACCTATCATGATGAGTACCCTGCGACGGTAGCAGCGTTAAATCAGGTGGACATCAAGCCACAGGTGTCGGGTAATATCACCCATATCTTTTTTCAGGACGGACAGCACGTACGTAAGGGCGCACCTTTGTATGAGATAGATCAGCAACAGTACAAGGCGCAGTATGAGGCAGCCGTAGCCAATCTGAATGTTGCCAAGGCCAACCTGGCCAGGTCGCAGCAGGATGCGGATCGATACACCGACCTTGCACAAAAGGACGCCATTGCCAAGCAAACGCTGGATCATGCACTGGCCGACCTCGAAGCAAACAAACGCCAGGTAGAGGCAGCACAGGCGAATGCCTCCAACGTACAGACCAGTCTGAAATATTCCATGATCTATGCGCCTTTCGACGGCACCATCGGCATCTCCCAGGTGAAGCTTGGGACCGCCGTCTACCCGCAGACACTGCTGAACACCGTCTCATCTGACAACCCGCTGGCTGTAGATGTGGCATTGGATGAAAAGCAGATAGCCCGTTTCTCCACTTTGCTGCAGCAAAAGTCTGTGGCGGGTGATTCGACCTTTACATTCGTACAGCCGGATGGCTCCGTCTATCCCTTCCCCGGTCATATCCTTCTTTTGGATCGGGCCGTGGATCCTACGACCGGTACGATCAAGGCGCGTCTCACTTTCCCCAATCCAAAGAACGCGCTTCGTCCCGGCATCACCGGCAACGTAAGAGTAGAGAACAAGGGCGCAGTCGGCAGCATCCTGATCCCCTACAAGTCAGTGGTCGAGCAGATGGGTGAATACTTCGTTTACGTTCTTGGCGATAGCAGCAAGGTGTCACAGCGCAAGGTCCAGCTGGGCCCCCGTGTAGGCGATAAGATCGTCGCCCGTGACGGTGTCAGGGCGGGAGAGAAGGTAGTGACCGAAGGCGTCCAGAAGATAAGGGATGGGATCAAAGTACAGGTAGGAACACCGGGTGCTAAGTCACCCGCACAGGCAGGCGCACCACAAGGCAAATAATCATCAACAGACAACAGACTAAAGCTATGATTGCAGATACTTTTATCAAACGGCCGGTAACGGCTATCGTTATATCACTGGTTATTTTGATCGTGGGGGTGCTGGCTATATTCAATCTGCCGGTGAGCCAGTATCCGGACATCACACCGGCCACCGTGCAGGTGACGAGCAATTTCACCGGAGCGGATGCCCAGACCGTGGAGCAGACCGTGACGACGCCCATCGAGACACAGATCAACGGTGTGCCCGGCATGACCTATATGCAGAGCAATAGCACCAACAATGGACAGTCCACCATTACCGTCACCCTGGATGTCGGCACCAATGTGGATATCGCCGCCCTCGATATTCAGAACAGGGTAGGCATCGCCACTCCGCCTCTGCCTGCTGTGGTAAAGAACCTGGGTATCGTCACCCGTAAAAGAAATCCCAGCATCCTTATGCTGGTGTCGATGTATTCACCCGATGGTTCACATGGCGTACCCTTCCTGGATAACTATACCAACATATTCGTCCGGGACGCCCTGCTCCGCGTAAAAGGGGTGGGTGATGTGCTTTCCCGCGCCGATGACTTCAGCATGCGTATCTGGCTAAAGACGGATAAGATGGCGCAGTTAGGACTGACGGCGCAGGATATTACCAGCGCCATCCAGGAACAGAACCTGCAGATCGCCGCCGGCTCCGTTGGCGTGCCACCACAGGAACCGACCTCCTCTTTTGAATACACCGTATTCACCAACAGTCGCCTCAGCTCGGAAAAAGAGTTTGGTGAAATTGTCATCCGCAGTAATACACAAAATGGGTCCATCGTCTATCTGAAAGATGTAGCGCGCATACAGCTGGGTAAGTTCAGTTACGCCAGCAACTCTTTTGTGGATCATAAACGGGCCAGTTATCTGCTGATCTATCAGGCGCCGGGCAGCAATGCGCTTGCTACGGCGGATGGAGTGTACAAGGCCATGGATGCGTTAAGAAAATATTTTCCTGCCGGCGTGGATTATCTCGTGCCTTTCGAAGCAGTATCGGTGGTTCGCGTATCTATCAGCGAAGTAGTGGACACACTGCTGGAAGCGCTTGGACTGGTGATACTGGTGGTATTCCTTTTTCTCCAGAGCTGGCGGGCTACGCTTATACCCGTGCTGGCCATACCTGTGTCGATCATCGGGACCTTTATATTATTCATACCGTTGGGCTTTACCATCAATACGCTCACCATGTTCGGCTTCGTGCTCGCCATCGGTATCGTGGTGGATGACGCCATCGTGGTGGTGGAGGCCGTACAGCATTATATGGATGAAGAAAAGCTTTCGGCGAAGGAAGCTACCCAGCGGGCGATGGCGGATATCTCCGGCCCTGTG
>Ga0207695_10008464_pt1 | contig 12879 bp, 12 predicted proteins | sample KBSC54metaG_FD_184354 | JGI IMG/M metagenome (GOLD analysis project Ga0207695, IMG submission 184354) | Corn rhizosphere microbial communities from Kellogg Biological Station, Michigan, USA - KBS C5-4 metaG (SPAdes) (version 2) | ecosystem: Host-associated > Plants > Roots > Rhizosphere > Soil...
AAGACCACGACAAACTGGTGAGGGGGCTGGAACAGCTGGTGGAATCGCGCCTGTACATTGATGACACCGCGGGTATTTCTCTGGCCGAGATGCGTGCCAAGGCACGGCGCCTGAGACAGAATCTGGGCGGTCTTGATCTGATTGTGGTGGACTATCTGCAACTGATGAGCGCAACACTGCCAAGCGCGGGCGGGAAGCGCTATGAGAATCGTACCCAGGAAGTTTCGGCAATCTCGCGGGGATTGAAGGCGCTTGCGAAGGAACTGAATGTGCCGGTGGTTGCGCTGTCGCAGCTCTCGCGTGCGAGCGAGCGGCGCGGAGACGACAAGCGACCGATGCTGAGCGATCTGCGCGAGTCGGGCTCAATTGAGCAGGATGCCGACGTGGTGATGTTTATCCATCGCGAGGCATACTACAACCGCGACGAAGAGATGAGCGAGTCGGACCGGGCCAAGTCGGAGATCATTATTTCGAAGCAGCGTAACGGCCCGACCGGCACGGTGCATTTGAATTTCATCTCGCGGTTCACGCGCTTTGAGAACGCGGACGTTACGCACGACGAGTAATCCACTAACCCTTGAAATAGGCTCCCGTCATAGTCGCGGGCGCGAATCTCGGCTGATCCAGTGAAAATCAAACCTTGTTGAAGATGAATGCGACGCGTCCTGCGATGTACTCTCCGGGAGATGCGTCAGGATCGATCTCAATGAGGTTTACGCGCGCGTTGATACTGAGTGGACGCAGCACGAGGCGGGTAGAAGTGTACTCGGCATAGCGCAAGACGAGACGGGTATTCTCGCGGACGGCGTAGACGTTGGGTGTTGCTTCGCGTTGAGGCCTGAGCGAATTGTAGTGACGATCGATTACGGCGATTGCATCCTCGTACAGAAGGGGATGCATAGGTTCCGCATCGCGGCCATCGATGCGAATCGCAACAAAGCGCTCCCACCCACGACGGGATCTGACCGGGGTGACGCGAAGGGAACTTAATGCTCCCGGCGGTAGTTGCACCATCATTTGCTTCGCCCCCGGCCTGATCGAAGGCTCGTACAGGGCAGTGCTATGCGACACAACGGGAACGGCGACCGGAGCTAAGTCCTGCTTTGCAGTCATGAGGTTCGCGCCGAGGTGGATCAGGTCCTCAGCCGCCAGATCCTGCGCAGCGAGAATGCGGTCGACGGCATCGATGGAAAGCTGGCTCCGGGCATGGAGGAAGTTGGAGATATGCGATCTTCCGAACCCGGTCTGTCGTGAAAGCAGGGAAACGGTGAGAGATCCGCGCTGAACTCTGCGCAGCAACTCTGTACGAAGGCGATCGTGCATTTGGGAAATGTTCATATGTGGAAAGTCCACTGCGGGGCATCAGGACGATTCGTCCTTGTTTGTTTTAAACAAACTGATATGGGGTATTTTTGCTTCATTCCTGGGACTCACTTGCTAATCCATTGAACTCGAATGAAGGAATGCTGTCGGACAGCGTTGACGCAGCAGATACGTCACTCTAGAGTGGGTTTACTCAGACTCGGACAGGTTTTGTGACATTCTCCGGGATGCGGAGCGTTCGGGCAATCGAACGGGGGTGGTAGTTGGCCCCGTCGTCCTGCGAACATTCGCTCTCTCGAGGATGCCTTGCTCGACGCATGTGGCAGGCGGCGAGCCTGACGAGCCATTTCCAGAATCTGCGCGCTCATCATGATGACAGAACTTGTTCGAGCAACGGCAACAATTGCAGACCAGGGCAGCAGAACCCTGAGTGCAGATGCCTCGCTCCTTTCAACTCGCCAAACAGAGACAACACAACTGAAAAGGCGGGAGAAAGTTCACCTTTGGGGAATTCATGACCGAATTGCGCGTTTACTTAAAAATATGCGAAGGATGCGGTTGCCTTTGGTTTCGCCCTTCGAATCAAGGAACTGTATATTGCATTGATTGCCGCGGTAAGCTCGAATCTTTTCCGACTCCTGAATCACGCAAAAAGCCGGGACGCCCAAGAACCAAGAAGCTAGGCCACATCTGGGCTGTGGCAACGGCAGAGGGAGGCGCACTGTGAGCGCTGCTCTGCAATTGCCATTCATCTATGGGGCTGCAAATACTCGCGAGACAAGCAGAGCTCTCGAGGAGCATCAAGTTTCAATCTCCGCTGCTCGAACCAGGACTGCATCAGAGGACAATGAAACGGTTCCGGACATCAGTGTTGCTTTCTATCGCAAACACACTGAAAAGATGCTTCGGCGCTACCTCTACGCATCCATGCTCGTGGGTCGCTCACCTTCAATCCTGGGCGAGCCGGTGGGGCGGGGCTGGGTTTCAAGCCGGCGCGTAAAGACGTTTGAAGATGCGGTCATCTTTGTGCTGGACGTGGAGCGCTGTCTTGACCGGCTGGGAACTGTGGATCGGGCCCTGCTGAGCCGCATCGCGTTGCAAGAGTACACGTACCCGGAGGCCGCAAAACTGCTGGGTATAAGCGCTCGGGCAATTTCCTATAAATATCCATTGGCGCTTGATCGTCTTACAGAACTGCTGCTCGGGGCACGGCTCCTGATTCTTTCGTCTTGATAGTTTGTTCTATGATCAGCAAAAAAGGGAGCGTCACAGGGCGCTCCCTTTTTTGCATGCTGAAGCACTCAGAATTTTCGCGACCACTCCTTTGGCCAGCGTTCGACAATCACTTTTTTATCGGTGAAGAATTCAACGGCATCCCGCCCCTGGGCGTGCATTACGCCAAAGAAGCTGCCTTTCCAGCCGGAGAAGGGGAAGTAGGCCATTGGCGCGGGTACGCCGATGTTGATTCCGACATTGCCGGTGGAAACAGCGTTGCGGAATTTACGAGCAGAGGCGCCGGAGGAAGTGAAGATCGAACTGGCATTCCCGTAGGCGGAGCGTTCGATGATCGCAACGGCCTCATCGATTGAGTCCGCGTGGACGACGGAGAGCACGGGGCCGAAGATCTCCGTTTCCATTAACGGACTGGTTGAGGGCAGGCCATCGAGCACGGTTGGTCCGACGAATGAGCCGGCGCCGCCGTTGACGTGCTTGTTGCGTCCGTCCACGATGGGTTGTGCGCCATGGTCTGCGCCTTGCTTGATCAACGAGAGGACGCGATCGCGGCTGGCGTGGGTAATGACCGGACCCATCTGAGACGAGGGATCGAGGCCATCGCCCATCTTGAGCGAGGCAGCTGCTTCGGAGATTGCATCGCGGAACCAGCTTCTGGCTTCACCCACGGTGACGGTGACGCTGACAGCCAGGCAGCGCTGGCCGGCGCATCCGAAGGCAGAGTCCGCGATGATCTTCGTCGTGGTTTCCTGGTCGGCATCTGGCAGGACGACTACATGGTTCTTCGCACCGCCCTGGCACTGAACTCGCTTGCCGGATGCGCATCCGCGAGAGTAGACGTATTTTGCGACGGGTGTTGATCCGACAAAGCTGACGGCGCGGACCAGCGGATGATCGAGCAGCGCATCCACTGCGGATTTGCCGCCGTTCACCAGGTTCACAACGCCATCGGGGAGGCCGGTCTCCTGTATGAGCTCGCACAGTCGCGCGGCGGAGAAGGGAACACGATCGCTGGGCTTCAGCACTACCGTGTTGCCCGTTGCGATGGCGTACGGCAGGAACCACAGCGGGATCATCAGAGGAAAGTTGAAGGGTGTGATCACCGCGCAAACACCAAGCGGCTGGCGCACCATGATCTCGTCGATGCCGGGGGCAACGTCCTCGAGGGAGTAGCCCTGCATGAGCACCGGGATGCCGCAGGCGACTTCGACGTTTTCAATGCCTCGCCGAAGTTCGCCTTTCGATTCGGCCAGAGTCTTGCCGTTCTCAATGGTGATCAGACGGGCGAGTTCGTCGAGATGCTCTTCGAGCAGTGTTTTGAGTTTGAAGAGATACTGGACGCGATCGGCGGCGGGCACACTGCGCCACGAGGAAAAGGCTGCGTGTGCCGCCTGGACTGCGGCTTCGACCTCGGCAGCGGACCCGGCTGGAGATTGTCCGAGCGGTTCGCCGGTTGCTGGATTCCAGAGCTCAATGCCCGCTGGGCTAGCGGACGTGACCCACTTGCCGCCGATGAGGTTGTGGATGGAAGGGGAAGCAATCGCCGTCATGGGACTTCAATGTAACGCAGCAGGCATAAAGGCCGCAGTATGATTTCACGGGTTGTGTCAGGTTGTTAGCCCAACCAGTCCCTGGATGGATTGGATCTCGTAGTGTGCTGCCTGGCTCTCATGCCGGGAGAGGTACTTGAGGCGATCTTCGGGAACGATGGACACCGTGTAGTTTGGTCCGGCGACGGCCTTCAGGGCGTCGATTGAATCCCAGATCAGGATTGTGATGAATTCAATCTCATTCTCCAGCGGCCTGCGCAGGACGTAGGCGCCACGGTAGCCAGGAACCTTGCCGATTCCGGGCAGGACTTCCGGCTTCAAAATGGATTCATAGGCGTCTGCGTTCTCAGGTTTTGTGTATCCGTGCCATATTCTTGCGATCATCGCGTTCCTCCCGTGGTCAAAATGCATTGCGCAGAATCATCGCTTCAAACTATGTCACATTTTTGCGCGTGAGTCCGGGGTTTCCGGGGCTCATTGGTGCTCGAGTCGAATGCAGGCGGTTGTGGCGACTCTGCTATCGTGAACGGTTCAGATGAACCGTTCGCCATTCGATACCGGAGGCAATCTGCCATGACTTCTCTTCTTCGCTGCATCGCCGGCCTGACTCTATTTGCGTCGCTGATCGTTGTTGCGCAGCAAGCGACACCAAAACCGACCACCGCCGCCGAGGCGCCGAAAGTCGACACCAGCTACATCGATGCAAACGGAACTGCGCACGTTACGCGGGTGGTGCCGGTGCCGCAAACCATCAGTCCTGAGGCGCAGAAATCGCTCAGCCGGCAGGAACCGGATCAGGGACCACCGCAGCCGCTGGAGCAGCGGCGGAAGATGACGGATGCGTACACGGCGGGTGCCCGCGTCCAGTGGACGAAGTTGTGTCCGAACACCATTGTTGAAGAGAAGATGGCGGGCGTGCCGGTGCGTATCGTAACACCGGAAGGGCTGCCGGAGACGAACAAGGACAAGGTGCTGCTGGATCTGCATGGCGGAGGATTCAATTCGGACTCGGGGTCGTATACCGAGTCGATTCCGATTGCGAGCTACACGAAGATGAAGGTCGTCGCGGTGCTTTATCGCCTTTCGCCGGAGGTGAAGTTTCCGGCTGCTGTTGATGACTCGATTGCGGTGTACAAGGAGTTGCTGAAGACGTACGAGCCGCGGCACATCGTGATTTACGGAACGTCTGCAGGAGCGATTCTGACGGCCGAGGTTGCGGCGAAGATCAAGCAGCTTGGTTTGCCTATGCCGGCGGCGCTGGGGATTTTCAGCGGGATGGGTGATTTCGCGCGCTCGGGCGACTCGATTGCAATGTACGCGCTGCGCGGCCTGGCCGGACATCTCGATCCGCCGGAGCCGGGAGCGCACGATCCGTACTACGTTGGGGAGACTGATCCGAAGGATCCGATACTGTCGCCGATCTATGGAGACCTGCACGGGCTGCCGCCGACGCTGTTCATCACGAGTGGACGCGATCTGCTGCTGAGTGGGACGGTGAATCTGCACCGGGCCTACCTGCTGGCTGGCGTCGATGCTCGGCTGGTGGTGTATGACGCGCTGCCGCACGCGTTCTGGTATGACCCGAAACTGCCGGAAGCGATTGAGGCCAACCACATCATGGCAGATTTCTTCGTGAGGCAGCTCGGCAGGTAAGCCGGGCGAGCATCAAGCAATATCCCGATCTCAGCGAACAATTCCTCTTGACGCAGAGCACTCTATAAAGTAGAGTGACCAGTGTAGAGAGTGGAACGCTGTTTGAAGGAGGGTTGGGAGATGCAGATCCAGCTCGGCGGGCGTAAAGCGCACTCGATCAAGGCAGGATTGCTTCTGACTGCCCTGGCTTTGCCTTTGAGCGCACAGCAGGCGCATGGGCCGGACATTCAGGCGCAGCGCGATGCGATGCAGAGACTTGGGTTCCTTGTGGGGCATTGGTCGGGGCCGGTCAGCATCACGCGTGGTCCGGGCGAGCCGCTGAAGCTTACTCAGGCGGAGAACGTGCAGCTCAAGCTTGACGGCCTGGTGATGCTCATCGAAGGGCAGAGCACCGGGTCAGACGGCAAGCCGCAATTTCAGGCGCTAGCGACGATTGCGTACGACGATGCGACGCATGCATATCGCATTCGTGCGTATAACGGCGGACGTTATCTGGACACGGAACTCACAGTCCAGCCTGACGGCTTTCATGGGGATTTGACGCGGGTCCTGCAAAGATCCGCAACACGATGCAGCTGACAGCGAAGGGCGAATGGCAGGAGACAACGGATGTCACGTTTGGCAGCGCTCCGTCTCGGCCGAGCGTTCAGATGCTGCTGAAGCGAGAACCGTAAGAAAAAGCTCACAGTCAGAACTGAAATTTGAACAACGGTATTGGATCCGAAGGAGATGGCGATGCAAGACGAAATGAGTGCACGGGACTTGAACGAAAGGCTGGATCTGATCCAGTCCATGATTGCGGAGGGACGGCGCTCGACCGAGAGCTGGGGATGGGTTTTTCTGCTCTGGGGAGTGGCCTATTACGTTGCGATCGCATGGGCAAGCTGGGGAGGAGGCCTCTCGATCTGGGGGCATTCCTATCTGTCGATGGGTAGCGTGCGGAGCGGTCTGGCTTGGCCAGTGACCATGTTTTCCGCTGTGATTGTGACGCTCGCGATCGGGCTACGGAAGGGCAGACCTCGAAGGGCTAGTTCGCTGGTTCGATCTGTTGTGTCGATTTGGCTGGCGGTGGGTATTGCGATGCTCCTGATTTTCCCGGCATTCGGCTTCACCGGGAGGCTCGAAGAGCACAGCTTCGTGGCTCTGGTCGCAGCAATGCTCGGCGTGGCAAATGGAGCTTCCGGAATGATCCTGCGATGGAAGGCGCAGATCGCATGCGCAATTGTGTGGTGGATTAGTTCAGTTGGTGCCTGCTTTGGTTCTGTCGCACAACTTACTACTGTGTTTCTGGTGGCGATCTTTGTTTGCCAGATCGTCTTCGGGATCTATGCCATGATTTTGGAGTCACGCCGGCACCGGCGCGAGATTGTCCATGCCTGAGCTTCCGGAATTGAATCCAGTGATTCACGGCAAGCTGCGGCTGGCGCTGCTGTCGCTGCTCGCGGGTGCAGAGCAGGCAGAGTTTACATGGCTGCGCGCAAAGACGGGATCGACGGATGGAAACCTTGGCGCACAGTTGTTGAAACTGGAGGAGGCGGGCTATGTGAGCGCCGAGAAGAAATTTGTAATGCGCAAACCGCAGACCGTCTACCGCATTACTGAGAAGGGTCGCGAAGCTCTGACGGAGTATGTGCAGGCGCTGAAGCAACTGCTTGGACCCGCGATCAGCGTTTGACGGGATCGACAGCGAGATCGGCGCGGACGCGCTGCATGATGCCGAGATAGTAAGCGAGATTATGAATTGAGTTGAGCGTGGCTGCCAGCGGCTCACTGCATTGCACCAGGTGGCGCAAGTAGGCCCGTGAATAGCGGCGGCACACCATGCAATCGCAATTCGGATCGGGTGGGCCCTGGTCTTCCGCGTATTGCTTGTTTTTAATATTGAGGCGGCCCTCGCTCGTGAAGAGCAGCGCGTGGCGCGCGGCGCGGGTGGGAAGGACGCAATCCATCATGTCGACGCCCATGCGCGCGTACTGCTCGATCTCATCGGGATAGCCGACGCCCATCACGTAACGCGGCTTGTCTTTGGGGAGCAGCGGAAGGACTTCGGTGATGACTTCGAGCGTGAGTTCACGGGGTTCGCCAACGCTGAGGCCGCCGATGGCATAGCCGTCGAAGTTCATTTCGATGAGGCGCTCGGCGGATTCGCGGCGCAGGTCGTGATACATGCCGCCCTGAACGATTCCAAAGAGACTCTGTGTTCTTCCGTTGTATGCCTTGAGCCACGGTACTTCGTGCTGGTGTTCGCGGAAGTGATTAAGCGAACGGCGAGCCCATGCCATGGTGAGGCGCAGGCTTTCTTCGGCACGCGAGCGATCAGCGGGGTATTCCGTGCACTCGTCAAAGGCCATGCAGATGTCCGCTCCTAATGCGATCTGCACGTCCATGGAGTGTTCGGGAGTGAAGAAGAGGCTGGAGCCATCAAGGTGCGAGCGGAAACGTACACCTTCGTCCGTGACCTTACGGAGCTGGGTGAGGCTGTAGACCTGGAATCCACCGGAGTCTGTAAGCATGGCGCGCGGCCAACTGATGAAGCGATGGAGACCGCCCATGCGGTGTATGGCTTCGTGACCGGGGCGGAGATAGAGATGGTAGGTGTTGCCGAGAATGATCTGCGCGCCTAACGACTCAACATTGTCCTGCGGAACAGCTTTTATGCTACCGGCAGTGCCGACCGGCATGAATACTGGCGTTTCAACAACCTGATGAGGCAGGTCGATCTGTCCGCGGCGGCCGCCGGTTTCGGCTGTATTGAGCAGGTTGAATGCGAGGCTCACAGGGCTATTTTATCTGGATGTGACTGATGGTGAGCTGGCGGGAGCGTTTGGTACACAGGGAGTTCGCAATGGAACCCCCTGCTCGTTCGTACTTATCCGTTGTGATGCTTGGCGCGATAGATGCGGCGCGAAGCGATGTTCTGCCTGCGGTGGACCATGCGGCGATCCTTCATCGTGAGGCGGCCATTGTCGCGAGCGCGCATGCCACGGACCTGGCGATGAATGCGCGCCTGCTGCCGCTCAAGTCGCGCGCCCTGTCGCGGAGTAAGTGCGCCGTTGCGGATACCGTTGCCGATGCGTCGCTGCTGGTTGAATTCGCGCTTGACGATTGGTTTTTTTGCATGTGTGGGTGCGGTTTGGGCGAATGTAAGGGCGGGCGCTGCAGCCAGTGCCGCCACAAGCACATATTTAAGTAGTCTCATGGGGAATCTCCTTCTGTGACGGCGGTGGCTGAAATCGCTCCTGGCCACTCACAATCACTGAAACACGGAGAGGGAAAAATCGTTGCGATGGATTTTGCGAGGTTGCTTAAGACAGGCTGAAGGAGAGAGCGGAACTATTTTGCGCCGCCAAATTGCAACTGCATTCCCACGCGCGCAAGTCGTCGCGTAGCGAGTGTAGTGTTTGGTGTTTTGGAAGCCTCGATGCTGCGATCGAACAGATTCTCTCCGGCTGCGAAGAGTTGGACACGCGAACCAAAGTTATGGGAAGCGTACGCGTCGAGACGGAAATAGCTGTGCAGCGGAAAAAGGTTTGCGTCGTCGTCGTACTGGCGGCCACTGACGCGGCTCTGCAGGCTGAGAGTGCCGAGGCGCGGTTTGAAGGCGCGCAGATTCAGCGTCGCCATGTTGCGCGCGACTTCAGGAATCCAGTTGCCGAAGTCCTCAGAGCCGCGCGAAACGACGGCATGCGCAAATTGATAGCCGCCATCGAGAGCGAGCCAGCGTTGGGGCGCAACTTCGAAATCGAGGCTGAGGCCGCGGCTCTCGATCTGGCCGAGGTTCTGGCGCTTGAGCAGGAGGGGCGAGTTGGGGTCGAGAGTGACAGCAACGATGGGTCGATTTACCTGCGTGTCGAAGTAGCTGGTGCGAATGGTTCCCCAGCGCCATTCGCTCGCAATGCCGAATTCCCATCCTGTTGCGCGTTCGCTGAGCAGGGCGGAGTTGGGAAGCGTGAGTTTGCTGCCCACCTGCGTGGAGCGGTAAAGCTCGCTTGGGGTGGGTGCGCGGAAGGCGCGAAAACCGGATCCGGAAAGTGCGAAGTGGGCTCCGAGCTTGCGAGAGATTCCGAGGCGCGGATCAAAGATGTGTTCGCTTCTTGATGGTGGTTGGGTGGCGGCGGGAACCCAGGCTGATCCGTTCCACACCACCTGGTGCGCGTCGTAGTTCTGAAACCAGTCGAGGCGGCTCGAGGCAGTTGCGGTCCACGCATGGTGAGTCCACATCGCTTCTGCGTAGCCCGCAGAGTCGCGCTGGTGATCGTGGAGGTTGCTGAGCACGCCTGTTGAAAAGACCTCTTCGCGATCCCAGACGCGAACGTCGTGAACGTCTGCTCCGGCGACGATGAGGAATTCCGCGCCAATGGGCTGGTTCCAATGAGCAGCAGCGCCGAGCTCGTTGGCGGGTACGAGCGTGAAGCGAGTTGGGTTCTCGGCGCAGCGGGAAGTGCAGGCCGGATCCGCAGCGGACGTATTGGAGATGCTGGAGAAGGTTTGGCGATAGTGTTCGGTCGATCCGTAGAGGCGGAGTGTCGCGGTGGCACTATGCGGAGCTTGCCAGTCCGAGCCAGTTGCATAGCGCCAGAGACGAGTGCCGTTTTTCTGATATGGAGTTCCGTTATCGCGAGCTTCGTTGAATCCGCTTCCACGGACAAAAAAGCGGAGCGGGCCGTTGCTATGGTCGATCTCCAACAGGCCTGTTTGGCCATGCATGTTGGAGTTGGTATCGATGGGGCCGCGCTGAAAAGGAGCGAGTTGGATGAAGCCGTCGGTGCCGAGTGCGCCACCGGAAGCGAGAATCCCCCACGCGCCTGGCTTTGTTGCGAGAAGAGCGCTGATGTCGTACGTGCCGAGGCCGCCGTAGCTGGAGCGCAGTTCGGCGGTGGTGGTTGAGGGACGTGCGGGAACGACGTTGAGTACGCCGCCGATGGCGCTTGATCCGTAGAGATCGCTGGCGCCGCCGCGGAGGACTTCGATGCGATCGAGGGCAAGCTCAGGAAATTCTTCCCAATGGATCCAGCCGCCGATGGCATCGTTGAGAGGAACGTCATCTTCCGTTACGAGGGTGCGGCTTGCTGAGGTGGAGCCGAGCCCGCGCAAACTCACGCCCTGCGATGTGGGGTTTGCGACAAGGGAACTGGAGCGGCGGAAGAGTTCGACGCCGGGGAGCTGCCTTACTTGTCCGTCCATGGTGAAAGATGCGGTGCTGATTAAGGCGGACTGCGAGAGAGTGCGCGTGGTTACGGGGCTTTCGAGTGAACCGAGAGGAGCACGATATGCGGTGACTGTTACTTGCTGGGTGGTCCCGGCGGGATCGAGCTGAACGGTGATGTTCGCGCTTGCTTCGACGAATTTGTCTGCGAATCCTTTGGCGGCGACGTGCAGGCGACAGGGGATTCGGCAAAGGATCGTGAGTTGACCGTTGGTGTCGGTGCGGCCGAGGAGTTGTCCGCTGGGTTCCTGCACGTTGGCACCTGGGATTGCGGCGCCGGACTTGTCGACGACAGAGACTGTGATGGAGACAGGCTTCTGGGCCCGGACAAGAAGTGTTGTCGCGAACGCAAACATCAGCGTCAGCCCCAGATTACGGGCGAGCCGCAGTACGCCACATCTCGTTCTCAATTGGCACAACGGCATCGACGTCACCTTTACGAGTGGTCTGGAGCGAGTGAAGCAACTCTGCGACGGTCTTTCCAGAGCCGGGAATCAACAGATGCGGCGCAATCTCAGCCAGGGGTACCAGCACAAATGCGCGTTCTGGCATGCGCGCGTGGGGAAGCTCGAGATCGGGCTCATTCAGTTCAAGACCGTCTGACATCAGGATATCTAAATCAAGGGTGCGCGGCCCATTGGGGATTCCCGCAGTGCGGTCCCGGCCGAATTCCTTCTCGATCGAGAGCAATTTATTGAGCAGAGCTCGGGCGCCCAAAGCAGTTTCGAGAGCGACGACGGCATTCAGGAAGCGGGGCTGATCAGCAAAACCGACGGGCTCAGTTATATAGAGGGAGGATTGTTGCTGCACGTTGCCCAGCGAACCGAGCCGTTGCACAACGGCAGCAAGGGTCGCAGCCGGCGCGCCCACGGGGCTGGGCAGGTTTGCGCCAAGCGCGATGTACGCGGTGTGCATGGGTTTTAGAGTATCCCGCCGGGTGGAAGGTGCAGTCGGGATTCAGGCTTCCGGGATTTGGCTGCCGGTGGAGATTTGGCTGGCAATGGACCGGATGCGCCAAAGAGTGGCCGCGAGCGCGCACAGGCCTGCAATCCAGATCGCGAAGGCGGCACGGACGACCCATGCCGGGGCTTCGCCGACACGCCGGAGCAGGAACGGCAGGAAATTCCAGCAGGTTATGTGGACATAGTCCCAGGGATCCTGGGTCATGGGGACGTTGTTCAGGCCCCAGGCGCCCATTTTTCCGAGGGCGAAGGCGAGGATGTTCCTGGCACGAAGGGCAATGACCCACGTGGGGTGGCCGAGCGTTTCTTGCTGATAGATTTCGAGGGGGAACCAGAACATCAGGGATTCAAGCTGGATGACAAGACTGGCGCAGAGGAGGACGATGCCTGCGGACCACACAAAGCGGCTGGCTTGGTGGCGGTATTTCAGCAGGAGAGGGATTGCGAGGAGGGCGACCAGTTCGACGGCGGTTGAGACATAGCGATCGCCCCAGGCGAAGTCTCCGGCCCATGCGAAATAGCGCGCGTAAAAGCTGAGGTAGGCGAGCAGCATCAGACAGGACGCAACGGCATAGGCTCGCACCGCGGGCTGCAGACCTCGCCAGTGGAGGATGAGGAGAACGAGGGCGAGGATGATGAGGGGGTCGAAAAGAAAAATCGACTTTTCAGGTGCGAAGAGCGTTCCAAGGAAGCCCTCGTGCCACGGGGTTGTCCAGGGCCAGTTTCGGGGAAGGCTGGGATCGCGGGCGATGGTCTCTTTTGCGACGAGGCCTGCGTAGGTATTTGTCCACGAGCCGAAGCGGTAGAACTGGTAGGCGCGATCGAGAAAGCCAAACAGGCAGAACACCGGAATGGCGACGACGGCATAGGAGCGAATGCGATCCCACAAGGCGCGGCCACGGTTCCCCTCGAACCACAGAACGAGCAGGACGAAAAGGACGCCGGCGAGGAG
>Ga0207695_10008466_pt1 | contig 12875 bp, 12 predicted proteins | sample KBSC54metaG_FD_184354 | JGI IMG/M metagenome (GOLD analysis project Ga0207695, IMG submission 184354) | Corn rhizosphere microbial communities from Kellogg Biological Station, Michigan, USA - KBS C5-4 metaG (SPAdes) (version 2) | ecosystem: Host-associated > Plants > Roots > Rhizosphere > Soil...
GCGTCGAATTCGCGCCGGAAAATGTCGAACACATCGGTGGGCGGCGTGTAGGGGCGCTGGGCCTGGAAGCGATTCATCATGAAATAGACCGCATCGTCGCGCACCCATTCCACCGGCAGCTCGATCACGCCGCTGGGTTCGCCGTCCAGAAGCAGCTCGTAACAATCTTCGTCCGCCATCAGCGAAGAATCATAGAGCAGCCCCATCTCCTTCTGGATCCGCAAGGTGGAAGGGCTGAAGTCCCAGGACGGAGTGCGCAAGCCCACCGGTCGCTTGCCGGTGATCTTGGCCAGCGTGTCCGAAGAGCGCAGCATTAGATCCAGTTCGTCTTCATAAGACAGTCCGGAGTTCAATTCATGAATCCAGCCATGGATGCCGATCTCATGTCCGGCTGCAGTCAGCGCCCGTTGCTCTTCCGGATAAATCAACGCCGTCACCGCCGGAACATAGAACGAGGCGCGCACATCATGGCGCGCCAGCAAGGCGGCGATACGGGGCACGCCGACCCGCGCACCATACTGGCCCCAGGACAGCCGCCCGATCGATTTGCCGCCGTCGCGCAGTTCGTTGGTTTCGTGATCGGAATCGAAGGACAGAGCGAAAGCGCAACGGGCCCCGTCCGGCCAACTTTGCGGCCGCAGTGCCCGGCCCGCGCGCGCCTGATTGAGAATACGGCGCCAATGGGCTTCGGACCATTGCCAGGGCTGCATGTCCTTATCCGTCATCGCGCGCTTCCTTCAGCGGCAGGATCACCGCCAGCGAAATGGCGGCACATCCGGCAATATAGAGAACCGGCGACAAGGGCGATCCCGTAACCTTGACCAGCCAGGTGGAAATATAAGGCCCGAACCCGCCGAACAAGGCCACGGTCAGGCTATAGCCGGTGGACATCCAGAGAAGGCGTGATGCGGACGGGAAAATCTCCGTCACCGCCGCCGGCGCGCCGCCCGAATAGATCGCCGTCAATAGCGCGAAAATGATTTGCGCCAGCACGATAGGGCCTGCGCCTTCGCTGTTCACGATCAAGAGAAATAGCGGATAGGACAGAAAGAGAAAGCCGCCTGCCCCGGCCAGCAGCAAGGGCTTGCGCCCGATGCGGTCCGCCAGCGTGCCGAAAAAAGGAATGGTGACGGCCAGGACCAAAAGGCTGAGGGCATTGGACCACAGCGCCGCCGCCGGCCCCAGATGTGAATAGCGGGCAGTGAAGACAGGCATGTAAGTGAGAATGGCGTAATAGGCCACCGTCCAGATCACGATAATGCCACTCGCCTGCGCGGCCAGCCGCATCCCGCCGCGCAACGTTACCGGCTTGTCCTGGCGGGCAACGAAGACCGGCGTCTCCTCCACATAGCGCCACATATAAAAGCCGACCGGCAGGATCAGCACGCCCAGAAGGAATGGAATACGCCAGCCGAAATCCGCCATCTGCGTCTTGCTGAGGAAACTGCCGAACAGCGCGGCGACGCCGGATCCCAGAAGCATGCCACCCGCCACGCTGGATTGCTGCAGGCTGGAGAAAAATCCCCGCCGCCCCCTGGGCGCCCACTCATAGATAAAAGCGGTCGAACTGCCCCATTCGCCGCCGGCGGAAAATCCCTGCAGCAACCGGCAGAACACCAGAAGCCATGGCGCCAAGGCGCCGGTCTGATCGCGGCTCGGAACCAGCCCGATCCCTGCCGTACCCAGGGCCATCAGAAGAATGGTAAGGAGGAGCGCCGCCTTGCGGCCCTTCAGGTCGCCGAAGCGGCCGATCAGGATGCCGCCCAGGGGCCGGATCACAAAGCCCAGCCCGAAGGTGGCGAACACCGCCAGCAATCCGGTCAGCGGATCGTCCTGGGGGAAAAACTTCGCCGCGATATAGGGCGCCATATAGGCGTAGACGGTGAAGTCGTACCACTCCAGCACATTGCCGGCAGCGGCGGCGAGAATGGAACGCCACAGTCCCGCCGCGGCCCGCTCCATCCCCTCGCCCCTTTGCATTCGCTGATCCGCCGACCTTCGAGCCTATATCAGCTTGTTCCGCCCAGGAAGGCCGCTACCAGCCGGGTCCCGCCACCTGTCGCGTGGCGACATTGAATCGGTTGAAGACATTGGTGAGCGAAATCATCAGCAGCAACGAGGCAAGCCCCTTCTCGTCGAAATGTTTCGCCGCTTCATTCCATACCGCATCCGGCACCGGATCGCTGCGGTCGCTGAGCCGCGTGACGTTCTCGCTCAAGGCCAGAGCCGCCCGCTCCGCGTCGGTGAAATACGGCGTATCGCGCCAGGCCGACACTGCAAACAGCCGTTCGTCGGTTTCGCCCGCCTTCTTGGCGTGCTTGACGCCGCCATCGATGCAATAGCCGCAGCCATTGATCTGGCTGGTGCGCAGATGGACCAGATGGCCGATGGCGGGGGGAACCCCGCCCTTGGCCGCGGCGGCATATAATGCCTGAATCGGCGCCATCGCCTCGGGCAGCACAACCGCCGGATTCTTCATTCGCGCTTGCATGACTTGTCTCCTGTTCCATGCGGAACCGCCGTCACATCCGGCGGCCCGGTTTCGTCGATTGACTGACGGAACGGGACGGAGAAATGTGACCGATGGACGGAAATAAAATTCCGGCAAGGGAATTCGAGGCACAGCGGCCGCAATTGCGGGCGGTGGCCTTCCGCATGCTGGGTTCGCTCACCGAAGCCGACGATGCCATTCAGGAAGCCTGGCTCCGGCTGCAATCCTCGGAGGTCGACCAAATCGAGAACCCGGCCGCCTGGCTGACCACGGTCGTAGCCCGCATCTGCCTGGACATGCTGCGAACCCGTAAATCGCGCCGCGAAGAACCGTTGGACGCAGAGGGCCGAATTCTGCCCCGCGCCAAGGCCGATCCGGAACAGGAAGCGTTGCTGGCCGAAGCGGTGGGCTTGGCGCTTCTAGTGGTTCTCACCCGGCTGGATCCCGCCGAACGCATCGCCTTCGTGCTGCATGACATGTTCGCCCTGCCGTTTGAGGATATTGCCCCCATCGTGGACCGTTCGGTGGAGGCCGCACGGCAACTCGCCAGCCGGGCCCGACGCCGGGTGCAGGGAAGCGAACCGCCTGCCGCCGAACTCCCCAAACAACGCGCCGCGATCGAGGCGTTTCTTACCGCATCGCGTGCCAACGATCTTGGTGCCCTGGTCGCGGTGCTGGATCCTGATGTGGTGCTCCGGTCCGATGCAGCAGCAGTGCGGCTGGGCGGGCCATCCGAACTTCGCGGCGCCGATCAGGTGGCGCGCATGTTCGCAGGCCGGGCAACCGCGGCGCGCGTTGCGCTGATCGATGGCGCGCTTGGTGCTATCGTCGCACCCAACGGCAAATTGCTACTGGTACTGGCCGCCACAGTGGAAGGTGGCCGCATCACAGAACTTCGCGCCATCGCCGACCGCGCCGTTTTGCAAAGCTATGAACTGACGGCGCTGTCCTAACGCACGCCCGAGAAGAAACTGTCGAAGATCGGGGTCACGTCCTTGGGCGAGGCCGCTTCCGCGGCATAAGTGAATGTCCCCTTGGCGGACATTTCCCCCGCAGCGCGCAGAAAGGCACCCAGCGCCGCGCGTTGCAGCGAACTCCCCACGCTGATCCGCTTGACGCCGATCTTGGACAATTCCTCCAGGCTCAGCTGCGCGCCCACCAGGCCCATCACCACATTGACCGGCCGGTCTACCGAAGACACCACCGCCGCGATCTCCTCGCGCGTTTTCAGCCCCGGCGCGTAAAGCACATCCGCGCCCGCTTCCTGGAATATCTGCAGCCGCTTGATGGTGTCCTTCAGATCGGGCCGGCCCCAGAGATAATTCTCGGCCCGCGCCGTCAGGGTGAAGCGAAAGGGCAACGACCGCGCCGCCGCTGCCGCCGCGGCAACACGTTCTGCCGCCAGACCGATGTCATAGATGGGTGCGTCGGAGCGCCCGCTGGCATCTTCGATCGAGCCGCCACAGATACCTGTTGCGGCGGATAGGCGGATGGTCTCCGCCGCCTCTTCCGGCGCATCGCCGAAACCATTTTCCAGATCCGCATTCACGGGAAGATCCGTCGCCCCCACGATATCGGCGGCATTGGCCAGGGTCTGCTCGCGCGTCAGGCTGTTGTCTCGCTGACCGATGGAAAAGGCATATCCCATGCTGGTGGTGGCCAGCGCCTTGAACCCCATATGCGCCAGGATGCGCGCCGAACCGCGATCCCAGGGGTTGGGAATGATGAAGGTTCCCGGCGCCTGATGAAGCGCATGAAAGGCCTCTGCTTTTGCCTTCATGTCCGGAGATGCGTTTGCCATGAGAAGGGTCTTTCGTGACAGAGGAGCGGTTTGGGCGTATGGAAGCGAAAATTTTCGCCAAGCAGGTTAGTCGTTTGAACGAGCTGGGAAAAGTCTTCGCCATCGCGCCGATGATGGACTGGACCGACACGCATTGTCGCGTGCTGCACCGGCTATTGACCCGTCGCACCCTGCTCTACACCGAAATGGTGACGGCGGACGCCATCCTGCATGGCGACCGCCAAAAGCTGCTGGGCTTTGATGCCTCAGAACATCCCGTCGCCCTGCAATTGGGCGGTTCGGAGCCCCGCGCGCTGGCAGATGCCGCACGCATCGCAGAGGATTTTGGCTATGACGAAATCAATCTGAATGTGGGGTGCCCGTCCGACCGGGTGCAGTCGGGCCGCTTCGGCGCCTGCCTGATGCGCGAGCCCGCGCTGGTCGCTGATTGCATGGCAGCCATGCGCCATGCCGTGTCGCTGCCCGTGACCGTCAAGTGCCGCATCGGGGTCGACGACCAGGATCCGGAAGAAAGCCTGCGCACCCTGATGGCGATGTGTGCCGCGGCCGGCGTGACGCGTTTTGCGGTGCATGCGCGCAAAGCCTGGCTGGATGGGCTGTCGCCCAAGGAAAATCGCGATGTGCCGCCCCTGGACTACGATCTGGTCTATCGGGTGAAGCGTGAGAATCCGGGCCTTCAGATCACGCTCAATGGCGGCATCCAGACCCTGGATCAGGCCGAGGCGCATCTTGCCCATGTCGATGGCGTGATGCTGGGCCGCGCCGCATACCAGAATTCGGCCATGCTGCTTGAAATCGATACACGCTTTTATCGCGACGCGCCCCGCGATCTGGATGCCGCACTGGCGGAATGGTGTCGCTATGTGGAGAGCAAACTGTCGGAAGGCGTTCGTCTTGCCAGCATGACCCGGCACATGCTGGGCATGTTTAATGGTCGCCCCGGCGCGCGCGGCTTTCGCCGTCATCTCAGCGAGAACGCGCCGCGACGCGACGCCGGCATCGCGGTGCTGCGCGATGCTTTGGCGCTTCTGTCGCCGGAATACGAAGCCGCCTGAATTATTTCCTGGGCGTGATCAACGCGTCCAGCAAAGCCGGCTTGCTCGCAACCCGCTCCAGATGCGGGTAACGCAAACCGCCGTGATATGGAATCGGCACGGTGCGGAAACTGTTGTTGCGCTTGATCAGAAGCTGGATCGGCGCCTGATCGGTTTTCGCCTCGGTAATCGCATCCTTCAATTCGTCTGCGCTGTAATCGACGCCATTCACCGCTACGATCTCATTGCTCAGGGAAAGGCCGGCCTTGAAAGCGGGGCTATCCCAGGCGACGTCGGTGATCCGGCCCTTATTATCCACCGTCAGGCCCAGCGAATAGGAGAAGCTGTCCTGCTTGCGGCGGGCATCGTTGGTCTGGGTCCGTTCGGACGGCTTGTCGTTATAGACCAGCTGATAGCCGCCCCTCGCCACGCCATCCAGCGGCGGGTTGGGCGCCAGAGCCAAACGCGCCTTGAGGAACCCGGCCCAGTCATAGGGCATCACGTCATTCAGCGCCTTGACCACATCATCGAACGTATAAGTGACCGGAACAAAGCTGCCGTCATTGATACCGAAGAACGCGCGGGCAAAATCGTCCAGCGACTTCTGGCCCTTGGTCCGTTCGCGGATCAAAGAATCTGCGTCCAGCCATACCAGCAGACCTTCGTTGTAATAATCCTCGCTGCGCTGATAGCTGCGCCAGGGGATGGGCGCCCGGCTGGCGATGATGGGATCGAGCGTGGTGTCCTCCAACGGCCGCCACAACCGGCCCGCCAAGGTGCCGTAATAGGCGGCCTGGTCGGCGAAGGCATCCAATGCCTGCTGCTTGGTCCAAAGGCCGGACCGCGCCGCCAGCACGAAACCCCAGAACTGAGTCTGACCTTCATAGACCCATAACAGGCTGCCACGCATCGGCACATTATAGTTGGGCGTCCAAAGATCGGCGGGGCGACGGAATTTGCCGTTCCAGGAATGGGTGTATTCATGCGCCAACAGATCGCGGCCCGTGCTGCTCTTGTCCCAATGGGTGAAATATTTCTCGGTGGTGACGTCTTCGCTGGACTGATGATGCTCCAGCCCCTCGCCGCTCACATGCGCCGACAGGCCCAGCAGGAAGTCATAATGATCGTAATGGTGCGAGCCGTAGAGCTTGTAGGCCTGCTGCACCAGCGCCTTGTGCGGCGCCAATTGTTCCGGGGAAATCTTCAGCTGGTTGGGCCGGTCTGCCACCACATCCATATGCACCGGCACCTTGGCGCCGGGATCCAGATCAACCCGGGAGAAATATTTGCCCGCCAGAAGCGGTGAATCTACCAAGGTCTCCAGGGTCGTGGTTTTGAAACGCCCGCCCTCGCCTTCCAGCGCGGTGCCGATCTGCCAGCCAGTTGGGAATTTCACTTCGGCCTGCACCGGAATGCGGCGAGCAAAATAACCGGCGGGATAAAGCACCACCGCGTTCCATTCCAGATTGACGATCGTATCGGTGGCGATGACGCGGCCTTCACGCTCTTCCACTGGCGAGAGATATTCAAAATCGACCGTCACATCGCGCGCGCCATTGGGCACGTCGATATGAAAGGCAAACATGTCCGCCGTATCGCGTTCCCACGGCACCACCGCGCCACTAGCATGAACAACAAGGCCGGCGAATTTGCTGATCGGACCGGAAGGTGAATGATTGCCCGGCAGCCAGCGGGGATAGAGCAGCACCATCGGGCCGGACTTGGCCACCGGAATGACCTCATGCACCCGCATGATGCCTTGTGCCGGCTCTCTTGCATCGACCGTCAATTGGATGGTGCCGCCGGGATAGGGAATATCCTGCGGTGCCGGAATCGGAGGCGGCATTGGCAAGGGCTGCGGTCCGGGATAGCTCGCCGAGGTGCTCGGCTGGGCGTTCGCGCCCGCCGCCATCAATGAAACCAGAATGACCGGAAGAATGCGCCGCATGCCCGTCCCCGCCGTTGGTGCGGGGCGGAGACTAGCAAGCAAAAGATGGGCTTGAACAGCGGCGATCAGATCTTCTGATCGTATTCGCCGACTTCCGGATGCTTGGAAAGCCGCGCATCGATATCGGCAAACATGGCCCGCATGTTCGATTCGGAGACCGGGCTTTCCACCACCACCACCAGCGAAGGCTTGTTGGAGGAGGCTCGCACCAAGCCCCAGGTCCCATCCTCCAAAGTGACGCGGACGCCATTGACGGTGACCACGGAGACGATCTTCTGGCCCAACAATGTTCCACCTTTGGCGGCGAGTTCGGAATAATCCTTCACCAAAGCATCGACCACGGCATATTTTTTGTCGTCGGGGCATTCCGGTGCCATGGTGGGCGAGCCGAAGGTTTTGGGCAGACCATCATACAGAGCCGACAATTTCTTGCCGCCCGCGCGATCCAGCATCTCCAGAACCTGGATGCCCGCCACGATCCCGTCGTCATAGCCATGGCCGACGGGCGGATTGAAGAAGAAGTGGCCCGATTTCTCGAAGCCCGCCAGCGCCTTTAATTCGGCGGTGCGGCGCTTGATGTAAGAATGGCCGGTCTTCCAGTAATCGGTCTTGACGCCCCGTTCCTTCAGCACCGGGTCGGTGAGATAAAGCCCGGTCGATTTCACATCGACCACGAACTGGGCATCTTTGTGCTGCGCTGACAGATCGCGCGCCAGCAATACGCCGATCTTGTCGGCGAAGATTTCGCGGCCGGTATCGTCCACCACGCCGCAACGATCGCCGTCGCCGTCAAAGCCCAGGCACAGATCCGCGCCCTGCGCCCTCACCGCATCGCCCATGGCATGCAGCATGTGCAGGTCTTCGGGATTGGGATTGTATTTGGGGAAAGTGAAATCAAGATCGGTGTCCATGCCGATCACTTCGGCGCCGATGCGGCGCAACGCTTCGGGAGCAAACGCGCCCGCCGTGCCATTGCCGCAGGCCGCAATCACTTTGATGGGGCGCGACAGCTTATGCCCCTTGGTGACGGCCTCAAGATAGGTCTCACGCATGTCGGGCACCGCGACGTAAGAGCCGCCGGGCCGTTCCTGGCTCAATCCTTCCAGCACGATTTTCTTGATCGCATTAATCTCGTCCGGTCCAAAGGTGAGCGGACGCTTGGCGCCCATCTTCACGCCGGTCCAGCCATTCTCGTTATGACTGGCAGTCACCATCGCCACGGCCGGGCAATCCAGCGCGAATTGCGCATAATAAGCCACCGGCGATAAGGCCAGACCGATGTCATGCACCTCGCAGCCCGCGCGCAGCAGACCGATGGTCAATGCCTGTTTGATGGAGAGCGAATAGGCGCGGAAATCGTGGCCGGTCACGACTTTCGGCTGAACCCCGATCTGGTGCAGATAGGTCCCCAGGCCCAAGCCCAGTGCCTGCACGCCCAGAAGATTGATCTCCTTGCCGAACAACCAACGCGCGTCATATTCGCGAAAGCCGTTGGCGGTCACCAGCGGCAGATTCTCGTAATCGGCGGTATTGGGCTTGAGGTCCGAGCGGGGCTTGATCATCAGATATCCGTGAACGGGTGCGGGTTTTGTTTTAGCCGCCCAGCCTTCTCGCCTCAACCCAGACGCCTCAACCCGGCTCATGCGGGCCCAGGCTGCCATCGCGGCGCTCAAAGCGCGGATTAGCGATGTCGAAAGTGTCATAACCACAATGGGGACAGGGCTGGATCAATGCACCTTTGCGCATATGCGTCACCTTGTGACAGCGTTCGCATCGATAATCGGCGCTGTCGCGCACCGTCTCGCCCACTTTCTCCGTCATATTTTTCTCCAGGATTAAGGTAAACTCATCATCGCAACGCGGATGCTGCCGCCCCGTTCCGCCAAAGGCGGCGTTTCCGGGAATGGTTTTTAGAGCAAGACATGGACAGGAATTTTGCCGACTTCGCCGCCCTGCTGGGATTGCCGGACTTTCAGCCCGGCTGGGTTTGGCTGGTGGGCGCCGGGCCGGGCGATCCGGGCCTGATCACGGCGCTGGGCCTGCACGGGATCGCCCACGCCGATTTCATTTTATATGACGCCCTGGTCGATGAAACGCTGCTCAAGGCGGCGCGGCCCGGCGCCGGAATGATTTTTGCCGGCAAGCGCGCAGGCGTGCGTTCCTGCAAGCAGGAAGACATTTCCAATCTGCTGGCGGATTTGGCGCGGGAAGGTCATCGCGTGCTCCGGCTCAAAGGCGGCGATCCCTTCGTCTTCGGCCGTGGCGGTGAGGAAGCGCAAAATCTGGCACACGACGCAATTCCATTCCGGATTGTGCCGGGCATCACCGCCGGTATAGGAGGCCTCGCCTATGCGGGAATTCCGCTTACCCATCGCGACACCAACGCATCGGTGACGTTCCTGACCGGTCATGGCGCCGACGGACAATTGCCGCCGCATGACTGGAAGGCGCTGGCCAAAGGATCGCCCACATTGGTTCTCTACATGGCGCGCAAGCAAGCCGGCGCGATTGCCGAAGCGTTGATTGCGGCGGGGCGCGATCCCCGCGAAACCGCGGCGATCGTAGGCAACGCCACGCGTGCCGATCAGCAGGTGATCGTCACAACGCTGGAGAATCTGGCGGCCGCGGCGGAGCAAAGCCCCGCCACATCGATCATCGTGATCGGAACCAATGTCCGGTTGCGCAGCGAGCTGGACTGGCTGACCCGGACCGCCGTCACTTTGGATCCTTCCTGAGACCGGCAAGGCGCGCGGGAAGTTCGTCCATGATCCGACGGCGCTCGGCATCCGTGAAAGATGCCCATCCCGCGATTTCCGCCAGAGTGCGGCCGCAGCCCAGGCACAGGCCCGCGCCAGGTTCGTAGGAGCAGATTTTCACGCAGGGGCTTTCCATTCCACCCTTCCTATCGCGGGTGCGGGCGCCGATAAAGCCCAGGACCGGGGCCGGTTTCTCAAAGGCCGATCATGGTCTTAACCGGGGTTTAACAGCGATTGCCTATCATTGCGCTGCCCGTGGGGAATCCGTGTCGCATGGCCAAAGCCCAATTCCACAAGAACCAGCGTGTCTATGTGAAGCCCGTCGGCACATGGGCTTTGATCGAGCATGTGGTGCCGCATTGGGCCAAGGGTCTCGATGAACCCATCCGCGTCCATTACGATGTCGGCTTGGGACGCGAATTCGCCGCCGAAGAATTGCAGAGCGAAGAACCCATGAGCGAGACGCCGGTCGGCAGCGGCCCGCGCTGGCGCGTGATGCGGGCCCGCAACAAATGGCAGCCCGCGGAAGACTGCGCCCGTCATCCGGTGCCGGGCACCTATCCGGTGGTGATCACCGGTGAAGCGGAATGGGGCGGCTGGCGCGTGCCGGGCGCCGAATATGACCTGGATCCGCAAAAGGTGGAGATGCAGGCGCGGCTGATCGCCAGCGCGCCGCAATTGGCGGCTTTCGCCACCGGTCTGGTGGAATGGGCGCGCAAATCGGGCGAGGATATGCCCAACGCCCTGGTCGAACTGGCACACAGCGCGCAGGACATTCTTGCGCACGTCAAAGGCCAGGGCTGACACTACTTTCATGGATTCCGCGACCGAAGGAAAACGTGTCTCGCCTGCCATTGCGCGGTTGGCGGAGGCCGTTGACTTTGCCCCCCACCACACGGCGGCGGAAATGCGGGAGTTCGCCACTCTGCGGCACATGGTTGTCTTTCTCGCCGTGCTGGCCGGCTATGCGGCTCTGACGGTACTATTGTTCTGGCAGGTGTTGCCGCACCTTTCGTCTGCGCTGCTGGGCCCACCGGAAGATAATCTGAACGACTTCTGGAACAGCTGGTATGTGCTTCAAAAGCATCCTGGGGGATTTTTCTTCACCCACCTGCTTCGCTATCCGGAAGGTGCCTCACTTTACTATCACTCCTTCGCCTATCCGCAGCTCTTCACCGTCTGGGTTTTGAGCAAATTCTTCGGCACGTTAATTCCCACCATCATTCAGCTGCAGAATTTCACAATCCTCGCCTCTTTCCCTTTGGCTGGCGCGGGCGCCTTTTACCTCTGCCGCTATTTGGGCGGCGGCATAATCGGCTCGGCGGCAGGCGGATTCATTTTTGCTTTCAGCCCCTGGCATGTCGGGCAAGCCATGCATCACATGCTGGGCACGGGCGTCGCGTTTCTGCCCTGCTTCGTGCTGTGCTACCTGCAGGCCCTAAAGCGCCAGAGCTATCGCTGGCTGGCCTCGGCATCCCTATTCTATGCCCTGAGCGCGCTGTCCGGCTGGTATTATCTGTTCTTCTGCTTTTATTTTCTCGCTTTTCATATTCTGTACCTGCGTGTTCATCACCACGCTTGGCCTCGAGGCTGGAATTTGCTGGCACCGGCTCTTTGCCTGGCTGGCGCCGGCGTAGTTCTGCTGCCGCTCATTTTGCCCATGCTCGTGACCGGCTTCAGCAGCAGCGCATATCAACCTGGCAGCAATATCTTTGTAGCCGACCTTCTCGGATATACGGCCTTTCCGCCAACCCATGCCCTTGCCTTCCTGGACGAGAATTTGCTCCACCGTTTCACCGGTGGACCCTGGGAAGCCACGGTCTATCTTGGTTTGGTCAATCTCGCACTCCTGGGCTGTGGGCTTTGGCGCACACAAAGGAGTGAGCGCCGGGTTCTGTGGTACGCCTTGGGCGGCATGATATTTTTCGCGGTGCTGGCCAGCGGAGACGCACTGCATTGGATGGGCAATACGCTTCCCATTCACATGCCTGGTATCGTGCTCTCCAAACTCCCATTCTTCGCCAATGTCCGCTCGCCGGCCCGCGCCATTGTCTTCGTCTACCTTTTTATGGGCATCGGTGTAGCCGTCACAATCGCTGCAATTCTGAAAAGCAAAAGGACAATTCTCACAGGAATCGTCCTAGGCGTGGCTCTATCTTTGAGTTTGATCGACTTCTTCCCGGCAACCCTTGAAACTACTGCTGTGTCCTGCAGTCCGACGCTCTCTATCCTGGCTCACGACCGCGACCGGAATTTCGGCGTGTTGGATCTTCCCTATGGCTATTCCGAAGGAAGTTTCTACATGGCGCAACAGGCATGCCATGGCCGCTCAATCGCCCAGGGCACCCTCGCCCGCCAGTTGGCGCCAACGACCGCAGATCATTTGAATATTGGGGACCTTGCCAAGCAACGGCGCCAACTCGCGGCCGCGAAAATAAAATATATCTTGCTGCACCGTCCCCAGGGGACACTTTTCTCCTGGCTTCCCGAATATGACGGGAAGCCAGAAACCTACCGCCAATTCTACCCCGTGGTAGCGGATAGGCCGGACATGACAATTCTGCGGGTTTATTGATTCCATACTCCGCCCGGTATTGTATTCTTCCGCCGCCAAGCGGATTCTTCCCGCAACCAGTGGATGCGACCTCAAATGCTTAGAACCGAGCACCCGTTCGTGAGTCTGGTCGTACCGGTTTTCAACGAAGAAACTTCGATCGACATCTTTCTCGAAACAATCGAACCCATCATCGCCCGGCAGGAATACGCATACGGAATCCTGTTCGTGGACGATGGCAGCCGTGACAAAACATTGCCCGCATTGCGCGCAGCGAAGATGCGTAATCCA
>Ga0207695_10008467_pt1 | contig 12874 bp, 10 predicted proteins | sample KBSC54metaG_FD_184354 | JGI IMG/M metagenome (GOLD analysis project Ga0207695, IMG submission 184354) | Corn rhizosphere microbial communities from Kellogg Biological Station, Michigan, USA - KBS C5-4 metaG (SPAdes) (version 2) | ecosystem: Host-associated > Plants > Roots > Rhizosphere > Soil...
ATTTGACCATGCCTTTCATGACGTGCAACATCCCGTCGGGCGACGGCACCCAGCAAACGAGCATGTAGGTGCCAGGCTCGAGCGTCATCGTTCCCTCGGCACTCTCGCCGGCGCCCGCGGTGTTTGGTCCGCCGACGTCGATCGCCCACGCAGGCATCTTCAGCGCCGAGCCCCATGATTTCATCGCCGTGATGAAATCGGCAGGTGTCTTGCCTTCTGAGAGTCTTACGATCCAGAGGTGATGCGGCTCCTTCCCGATGTTCTGCAGGCGGAAGGTTGTCGTACCTGACGGGATCGAGGCGGGCGCGTCGAACTTGAAGTCGAGTGCTTTGACGTTGACGACGTGCGGCAAGTCGGCGGCCGCCGCCAACCTCTGAGCGGCGAGCGGTGCGACGACGACGCTCGCGAACGCGCCGGCTATCAGAAATTTCTTATTCATGGTCGGAGCCCCCCAGAGCTCAGGCGTGTGATTCCGCGCGGAGTATACCGAGCGCCCGGGCCGAAAACGGCGAGGGATTCCCTTACATGCAGTCCGGTCTCTGCCGCAATATTTCGACGCTCGACCGGCACGTGGTCTGTCTTCAACGCGACGATGGGAATGTTCGTCGCCATCCTCGCGCTCGAAGCCTGGCCGATGATGACGCTCCTTAGTCGCGCAGGTGGACTGATGGTCCACGCCGCCGATTCCGCCGAGCGATTTATTGTGATGTATGCCCATCTCGATGGATGCTGACGACGGTTGACGCGGGGCGGTCGCTGGCACAGCGTATGGCTTACATCTTTCGGCGATCCGGCGACATATGGAACGGCGTGACCTACTTCGCGCGTTCGGTGCGGCAACCGCGCTCGCGTTTCTTCCACACGATGCCGTCGCGGCTTGGGCGCGTGTCGCGACGGGACTTCGTCCCTCCAATGGTCTGAGCGACGCACAGCTCGCGCTAGTTGGAGCGGTGGCCGACACCATCATTCCGCGAACGGACACTCCCAGTGCCACGGACGTGGGCGTTCCCGCGTTCGTGAACGTCGTTGTCGCGGAGAACTATTCCGACCCTGATCGCACGGCGTTCTTCTCGGGACTCGACGCGATCGAGGCGGAGGCGAGAAAATCCGGCGCCGCATTCATCGATCTTGCACCCGCCGCGCGCGCCAGCGTGATCGAGGGACTCGAGAGCGCGACCGATCGTCGCGCAGAACCGAATCGCACGTATTGGCGGCTCAAAGGCCTGATCGTACACGGCTACTTCACGAGCGAGCCAGTCATGAAGAACGTGCTCAAATTCGAGGTCATGCCCGGCAAGTTCGACGGAGCGGCGCCAATGCCGCAGAAGACGGCGCACGTCGAAGGAGGACACGCACATGGTTGAGACGACGCACTTCGACGCGATCGTCGTCGGCTCCGGCATTAGCGGCGGCTGGGCGGCGAAAGAGCTGACTGAACGTGGACTCAAAACGCTCGTGCTCGAGGCGGGCGGACCTGTCGATCCCAACACCGACTTCGTCGAGCATGTGCAACCATGGGAGATGCACTTCCGTGGTTTGGGCGATCGCAAGCAGCTCGAGCGCGACCATCCGGTGCAGCGCGGCTGCTACGCGTGCGACGAAGTAGGTCACAAGTTCTTCGTCAAAGACGCGGAGAATCCGTACACGAATCCGAGCGACGCGCCGTTCAAGTGGTTTCGCGGACGACAGGTCGGCGGTCGTTCGATCACCTGGGGGCGTCAAGTCTACCGCTGGAGCGATCTCGACTTCGAGGCTAACGCGAAAGACGGTCACGGCACCGACTGGCCGATCCGCTACAAAGACATCGCGCCATGGTACACGCACGTCGAGCGTTTCATCGGCGTCACTGGCGCGCACGAGGGTCTCGATCAATTACCCGACGGAGACTTTCTCCCACCGATGCCGATGACCTGCGTCGAAGCAGATGCGCGGCCAAAGATCCTCAAAGCATTCGGCGGCGAACGCATCATGACGATTGGCCGCGCGGCGATTCTCACGAAAAATCACAATGGCCGACTCGCGTGTCACTACTGCGGACCGTGTGAGCGCGGGTGCGTCACGCATTCGTACTTCAACAGCCTCGGCTCCACGCTGCCCGCGGCGCGCAAGACCGGCAACCTCACGCTGCGCCCGAACAGTGTCGTCGCCGAAGTCCTCTACGATCCGAAGCACGGTCGCGCGCGCGGCGTTCGCGTCATCGACGCGCAGACCATGCAAGAACGTGAATACTCGGCACGGCTGGTCTTTCTTTGCGCATCGACGATCGAATCCGTTCGGCTCTTGCTCAACTCGAAGAGCGCGCGCTTTCCCGATGGTCTTGCCAACTCGAGCGGCACTCTCGGTCGCTACGTGATGGACCATCATTACGGATCGGGCGCGTCGGGAACCGTTCCCGGCTTCACCGACAAGCGAACGACCGGTCGTCGCCCGAACGGCATTTACATTGCGCGCTTTCGCAACGTGAAGACTCAACATCCCGACTTTCTGCGCGGCTATGGGATGCAAGGCGGATCTGGCCGTTCGGGTTGGGGACGTGGATCGAACATGCCCGGCTACGGTGCGGCGTTCAAGCAATCTCTCATCGACGATCTCGGACCGTGGTCGTTGTCCGCGTCTGGATGGGGTGAGACGCTGCCGCACGAGGACAACCGCATCACGCTCGATTCCGAGGTGAAGGACAAATGGGGCATTCCCGCCGCGCACATCGAGGTGCGTTGGCGCGACAACGAGCGCGCGATGGACAAGGACATGATGACGGCGATGGCCGAAATGCTCGATGCGGCGGGGTGCAGTGATATCCGAACACATGGATCGGACAATCCGCCAGGTCATTGCATTCACGAGATGGGCGGCGCTCGCATGAGTCGAACGGCAAGCGATGGCGTCGTCAATCGGTGGAACCAGGCGTGGGACGTGAAGAATCTGTTTCTCACCGATGGTTCGTGCATGGCGAGCTCCGCCTGTCAGAATCCGAGCATCACGTACATGGCGCTGACCGCACGCGCGGTGGCGCACGCCGTAGCATCGATGAAGCGGGGCGAGGTCTGATGCGCGACATCTCCCGTCGTGAAGCGGTTGGGGCCATTGGCGCCGTCGCCGCCGCGATGACTCTTACACCGCGCTCGGTCCTAGCGCGATCGATGGGCGGTGCAGCGTCGGCGTCGCGGCTCAAGCAATCTGTGTCGCGCTGGTGTTACGGTCGGATTCCTCTCGACGATTTGTGCGAGGCGGCGAAATCGATCGGCTACAAATCGGTCGAGCTGCTCGACGAAGCCGACTGGCAGGTCCCGAAGAAGCACGGTCTCGAGTGTGCGATGGCGAATGGCTTCGGTAAAATTCCGGTCGGATTCAATCGGCCAGACAATCATGACAAGCTCGTCGCCGACGCCGAAGTGATGATTCCGAAGGCTGCGGCCGCCGGCGTGCCGAACATCGTGGTCTTCAGCGGCAACCGTGCTGGGCTCTCGGATGGCGAAGGCATCGCGAATTGCATCGCGGGCCTCAAGCGCGTAACACCGACCGCCGAGCGGCACGGCGTGACACTCTGTTTAGAGATGCTCAACAGCAAAGTCGATCACAAGGACTATCAGGCGGACCACACGGCGTGGGGTGTGCAAGTCGTGCAAGGCGTTGGTTCACCGCGACTCAAGTTGCTCTACGACATCTACCACATGCAGATCATGGAAGGCGACGTGATCGCGACTATCCGCGCCAACTTTCAGCATATTGCGCACTTCCATACAGGTGGCGTTCCCGGCCGCGCCGAGATCGACGAGACGCAGGAGCTCAACTATCGCCGCGTGATGCAGGCCATCGCGGACCTCGGCTACACAGGATTCGTCGGCCAGGAATTCGTCCCCAAGCGCGATCCTCTCACGTCGCTCAAGCAGGCGTATGAGATCTGCGACGTCTAAGAAACTCGGGTCAGAGATTGGGGTCAGACTCCAACCGATCTAATTGGGTTAATTGGAGTCTGACCCCAATTCGCCTATCGCTATTTCCCCGCAACCAACGACGTGCCAACATCGCGCACGCATGTGTTCGCGGCTGCTGACTGTTGGTCTGCCATGCACGGCGGCGCTCCGTTGATCAATGCATCGACCCAGTCGCGCAGTCGGACGCCGTCCACCGACGTGGTGTAGAACTGCGGCCGCGGAATCATCGTGTGCACCACGCCCGGTACCGTGAAGCTTCGGAACGACGGCACGTCGCGTTTGATCGCCGCATAGTTCTGTGCCAAGAGTGTCGACACCTTTGGCGACGAGGGGTCGACAGTTCGCAGGTAGAACGACTGAGTGGAATCCTCGGCGCTGTTGATTTCCGCGACCGAAATCCGCGACGACGAACGCGCGGCAAGTCCGTAGAGACCCGGATAGGTCAACGTCGCCGAGTCGAGTCCAGGCAGCGCGTTGAGCGAGCGCAGGAATGGCAAGCCGCGCCATGACCTCGTAATACCGGACGCATCGCCGAATGCGCCAGACCCGTCTCCGAGTGCCACTACGCGTGCTCGCGGGTAGTGCTTCGACATGACGGCGGCATAGACCGGTGTCGGAACGGAGCCGGCACTCTCACCTGTGACCAGGATCGTCCGCGGCGACGGCACGTGCGCGAAGGCCCAATCGATCGCCGCCATAGCGTTCGCGGTGCCGCTATGATGAATCTCGAATAGATGTGCCGAGTCCGTCCGAGAAGCCGGGATGTCGTAGGCGACCGTTCGCGCGCCCAGGTGAAGATCTGCCGTGCAATACGGCACGAACACCTTGGTGTAGCCACGGACAGGGTTTTCCGGGTTCGCGGGATCGAGCAAGCCGGCGCGGTACGGCTGTTCGCGGTCGGCGACCGCGGGTTTGAACATGCGAACCTTGCTATGTGGATCACAGGTGGCGGCATCCCAACATCCACCGCCGCCCTGGAAATAAATCATCAGCTTTTGTGGATCGCCGATTTCGACGAAGTACGCGTACGGAGTGCCAAATGCACACGTCGTGTGCGGGCCCCCGGCAATGCGGTTCCACCCGGGCTGCAACGAACCGAGGGACGCGATCGGGCCTTGTCCGGCCGGTCTGGTGTGACCGCAACCGAGAACCAAGCCAATGGCGATCACAATCGACGCGCGTCGAGAACTGGCGGGTGTCTTCATGATTCTCCGGTGTGGTCTCGAGGGAGAATGCAGCGCAAACACCAAAATGGGAACGGGCCCCGACCATGCGGGGCCCGTTGACGGCTCATGGAACGTTAGCGTTTCCTGTCGCCTCGATCGCCATACCCAGACTTTGACGCCGTTTTCGCTTTGCGCGTCCGATCCTTGGAAAGCGAACGTCCGGTGTCGTCGGACTCGGTGAACTTGCCTTGCGCATCGCGGCGAACGTACCGCTTGTCGCCGTTGGGCGCGATCGTCTCCCGTTTGCCGCTTCCTCTTTTCCCTGCCATTGCTTCCACCCTCGGTTGAATTCCTTTGGGGTGGACTGCAAACATCTGACCGCGATTACGATTTGACGAATCGGAGCGCGACAGAATCGATGCAATAGCGTAAGCCAGTTGGACGCGGGCCGTCGTCGAACAGGTCGCCCAAGTGCGCGTCGCAGCGAATGCACGTCACTTCGCTCTCGGTGTAGCCTCCACTCGGCTTACCGTGATGCACGTTCTCCTCGGCGATCGGTTGCCAGAAGCTCGGCCAACCGGTGCCCGAGTCGAATTTGGCCGCGGAACTGAAGAGCGCGGTGTCGCAGCAAATGCAACGGAACAGACCTTTGTCATGGAGATTCCAATACGCACCCGTGAACGCGCGCTCGGTGCCCGCTTCTCGAGTGATGTGAAACGCGAGTGGGGAGAGCTGCTTCCGCCAATCCGCTTCGGCCTTCTCCACTTTCGGGACGCGCACAGTTCCCTGGCGTTCGCCGGCGTCGGAAAACTGAACGACGAGCACGTCGGCGCGCGCCATCGCGAGGAGGCGTTGTGGTCGCGATGTGACGGCGACGGCGGCGGCAGCGAGCACGAATTCTCTGCGTGTGAGATCCATGATGGTGTTCCGAAGGCGGTAAAGACTTGGACTCGAGCCTCGAGATGAGAAGACTGACGCCGCCTCGCAGGCTGAGCAAGCGGCCCCGTGCGACGTCAGAGCGCCGGATGCTTCAGATGCCAACTCGTGTGCGTCTGGTATTGGTTCGCGACTGAGAGAATCTTGTCGTCGTTATAGAGGTTCCCGGCGAGCACCGCGCAAATCGGCTGCGGATTGTAGACGACTGGCTCTGCCGCCGCGCGGCCGGCCGTCGTATCTGCGCCGCCGCGTCCGCCGCCACCGCCGCCGCGTCCGGCCGGCGGTGATTCGAACTTGTACGGGACCACAGCGCACGGATGCCCCGTTTGCGCATGCAGGCCAACGTCCCATTGCCCTGAGCCGGCACCCGCCGGCACGTACATATCGAAATCCTTGAGCAGCTCCGCCATTTGCGAGATGAGGATGTATCTGCGCCGCTGTTGTTGGACGAAGTCCATCGCGCGCGGAAATCGTCCTGGGGCCCAGCGTGTCAGTGCGGCCATTCCCGTCGGATTTCCCGGATCGCCACGCGGCCCGCCCGCTCCGCCGCCACCGCGGCCGGCGCCGGGCTGTGGCTCCGGAATCGACGAGAGGTCGATGCCGAGCTCCTTGGCTTTGGTTTGGACGTATTTGTCGAACGCCGCCGCGTATTCGACACCATTCACACCGCCGCTTTGCCACTGCGGACGCGGCCCGATCTCTTTTGGCGTCGCGCCGAGCTCGCGCAGCTTATCGACGAACTCTTTCGGCGCGTTGGCGTCGACGCCGAGGCGTACTGAGGCGAGCTTGATGTTTGGATCGAAGCGAAACGGCGTCGTCACCGTTCCCGGATCTTTTGGATCGGCGCCGTGGATGACGTTGAACACCATCGCGCAGTCTTCGATGCTGCGGCAGATCGGCCCGACGCGATCCTGCGACCACGCGAGCACCATTCCACCGTAGCGACTCACGCGACCGAACGTTGGACGCAGCGCGCTCAGTCCGCACTCGCGCGCCGGCGACACGATCGAGCCCGATGTCTCGGTGCCGATGCCGAATGCGACGCAGCCTGCCGCTGTCGCCGACGACGGCCCGGCTGACGATCCACTCGACCCGCGGCGAATGTCCCACGGATTGTTCGTCCGGCCGCGATACCATTGATCGCCCGTCGCGAAGAGACCAGTGGCGAGCTTAGCCATCAACACGGCGCCCGCATTGCGCAGGCGAACGACGACTTCCGCATCGTCGTCGATCACGCGGTTCTCGTAGTCCTTCGAACCCCAGGTCGTGCGGGTGCCTTTCGTCGAGAAGAGATCCTTGACGCCGTAGGGAATCCCGTGCAGCGGACCGCGAGACTTCCCCGCTTTGAGCTCGGCGTCGGCGCGCGCGGCTTCCGCGAGCGCCGGCTCCTCCATGATCGTGACGGCGCACAATAACGTCGGATCGAGCCGCTTCATTCGCTCGAGATAGATCTTCGTCAATTGCGTCGACGTGATCTTGTGCGCGTGGATCAGCGCCGAGAGACGGTGCGCGGGCAGGAATGCGATTTCGTCGGGCGATGTGGGGACAGGCCCGGTCCACGGCGCGACGGTGAACGTCGATCGTTGAAACGCGGCGGCGCCATGCTCATGGATCATCTTCTCCATCAGGACGCCAGTTCCACCCGGGTAGGGCTGGAACGTCCAAGCGACCGGTTCCCCGTTGCCCAGCATTGGCAATGGTTCTTGTGGAGCTTGCGTACCGGTAGTCGGTGCTTGTGCGAGCACGCGCGATCCAAATCCGAATGTGCTGGCCGCGGCGGTCACGAGCGACCAGAACAAAAAATCGCGGCGCTCGATGCCGGTCGAGGCTTGCACCGCATCGGCAACATCACCGAGGTCGGTCTCGGTTTGTTCGAGCCATTCGAGGTTTTCACGTACGCTCATGGTCGGATCGGGTCGGAGGGGAGAACGCGAAGCATACGTCGGCGTCCGGAGTCGTCAAGCACGCGACGCGCGGCGGCGGCGGCTCTCGCCTTACAGCGCTCTGGACGTGTCATTCTTGGCAGCGCACGAAGTCGCTCACTCCCTCGCATGCATCGACGCACGTTCCTCACTGCCGGCGGCCGCGCGGTCGCTGGCCTCGCCATCACCGGATGTCTGCCGAGCATCGGAACTCGGTCGTCGCCGAGCAGGCGTCGTCCAGTCGAGTTGGTGCCGGTGGACGTATCCTGGGATCGCATCATTCGCACGACTGTCGGCCTGCGCCCACATCGTGACAGCGGGTTCGTCCTCAGGGCGGATCGGCTCGATGAGAAAACGGTAATTCACAATTACGGCCATGGCGGCGCCGGATATTCACTCTCGTGGGGAACCGGCATGCTGGCCACCGAGCTGGCGCTCGCGCACAGTGAGCGTCGCGCGGCGGTGATCGGCTGCGGGATCGTCGGACTCACGACGGCGCGTCAGCTCCAGCGACATGGGTTCGACGTGACGATCTATGCTGCGTCGCTGCCACCCGAAACGACCTCGAACATGGCATGGGCGGCATTCACACCGGTGTCCGGTCTCGTTTCCGCGGAGCGACGCACACCGGAGTGGGATGCGCAGTTCCGCCGCGCTGTGGATATCGCGTATCGTCAGCACCAACTGTTGGCCGGCGCTCGATATGGCGTGTCGTGGATCGACGATTACTCGCCGATCGCCAACCCAAATGGGCCGCGCCGACGCAACGCGGTGAGCGGCGACGAAGCTGGAACAGGGTTGCTGGCGCCTGAGATGACGATCGGCCGAACGATGCTCGGACCGGGCGAGCATCCATTCCCGACGCCATATGCTTCGCACAGCTCGACTCTGCGCTTCGAGCCGTCGATCTATCTCGACGCGCTCATGCATGACGTGCTTTCGTTCGGTGGGCACATCGTCGTTCGCACGTTCGACACGCCGCGCGATCTCATCTCGCTGTCCGAGAATGTCCTCGTGAATTGCACCGGCCTCGGTTCCAAAACGTTGTTCGGTGACGACGAATTGGTGCCGGTCAAAGGACAACTCACCGTGCTCGTTCCGCAGGCTGACGTCACGTACACCGCGGCCGGCATGATGCCACGCAGCGACGGGATCGTGCTCGGACACGTCGCGCAGCGCGGCGTGTGGTCGCTCGACGTCGACGAGGCGGAGCGGAAACGAGTCGTCGACGCGGCGATCGCGCTCTTCGGGCAGATGCGGGCGCCATGAACGCTATCCGCTGGCGCCGTACCGAGCTCTCTTCCGCTCGAGGACTGGCCGCTCGAGATTGTGGGGAATCCCGACCCCATCAGAGGCCCCAGAATGCGCAAACCCATTGTTGTCGCGTTCGCAGCAGCGATGATCGTCCCGTCCATCGCCAGCGCGCAGCGACAAGCAGTCGTCCCGCCAGGTATGAGCGCATCGGCGACCTTGACTCCTGGCATTCGCCACGGCGACGTCATCTACACGTCGGGACAGCTCGGCGTGTCACGCGACGCGCCGGACAGCACCATTCAGGGCCAGACCAAGAAGGCGTTGGAAAACGTCAAGGCAGTCGTCGAAGCCGGCGGAAGCACGATGGCGAACGTGCTCAAATGCACTGTCTTCCTCGTCGACGTGAAGGATTTCGGGGGAATGAACTCCGTGTACAGCACGTTCTTCCCAAAAGAGCCGCCGGCTCGCTCGACCGTGGTCGTGGCGGCCCTGGTCAGCGCCGCGGCGAAGCTCGAGGTCGAATGCATCGCCGCGGTGCCGAAATGAGCGCCGGCTAATCAGAGAAATCCGATAGGCTACCTGCCGGCGCGCACCGTTCGCACGCCGAACACCGGCGCGATACGTGCGCCGGTCGCGGATTGGAAGCGCACCGTCACCCTGCTCTTCCCGGCGACGAGTGCCGACGGCAATGCATATTGCGCGTCGAAGAAGCCGATCGCTGTCGGATTGGGCACGAACGACGCGACCGGACTGCCGTCGACGAGAATTTGAAAGTTGCCGGCGGCCGGCGGCAATCCGAGCTCGTTGAGATACGTCACCACGAGCGTCGTGCCCGCGCTCGGATCGATGGGCAGATCGTACGAGAACCAGCCAGTGCCTTCGCGATTGGCGCGGCCGTTGGTCCGGCGCACGGCGCGATTGGCCGGATCGCTCTGATAGTTGAACTCGCGTTCGGGCTGCGAGTCGCCGACCTGCACGAACGCAATCGTCGCCTCCTCGAGTTTGCGGACGCGTTCTCGCTCGGCGGCAAGCGCGGCGACGCGCGCGTCGAAATCCGACGGCGTGACGACGTCGAAATACACACTGTACGTGCGGCGATGCGTGCGATAGAACGGCGTGAGCGAGACGTCGGTCGGCGCGGCGGGATGCGTCACAAAGCGTGCGACTTGCGTTGCGCGGAAATCACCCGTGCGCGCACCCGAGGGAACGACCCACTGATCGAGTGGTTTATCCGCCGAGACGAGCACTGGAATCGGCGTCTCCGACGCTGCGTTGCGTTCTTCCCGCCCTTCGCGACGCGGGCCGAGATCGCCCGCCAGCACGAGCGGACCCCACATGATCGCCGCCACGCTCTTGTTGTCCGGGGTCGGCTCCAAACGCACTGATTTCGGAAGCGTGAGCTCGATGGTGTCGCCCGATTTCCACGTACGATTCAGCTCCACGAAGGAGCTTGGCTGAGGCGACGCATCCTCGTTACCCATGTTGCGCCCGCCCGCGGCGCCGGCGCGCAGGCTCGCGAGCGGAGGAATCGCGACGCTGTCGCCGTTCACCTTCACCGTGAACCCGTCGCCGGCCCAGCTCGGGCGACGCACCGCGAGCGTGAACGCGGCCGGCTTCGGCATGGCGAGCGTGATCTTCGCCGCGCCGCCGTCTGGAAAATCGGTGTCCATTCTGAGATTGACACCGGCCGTCGTGAACTGCGCCGTCGACGGAACGAACAGATTCACCCACAGTGTGTCTGGCGACTCGTAGTAGAGACCATCGCCATGCAGCGCGTGATTCTCCATGCCCGTTCCGACGCAGCACGTGAAGCTCTCGAGCATATTCTGATATTCTTGCTGCACTCCGCGGCCGACCGGCACCATGTACGACGTGCGGCCTTGCTCCGGCTCGATCGACGCGAGCACGTGGTTGAAGAGCGCGCGTTCGTGGAAGTCGGCGTAGAACGCATCGGGGCGAAGCGAAAACAGCCTGCGCGTCAACTTGAGCATATTGTAAACATTGCACGACTCGCACGTCCGCCCGTCGACGCGTGAGCTCAGCTGATCCGGATACCCGAAATATTCGGCGAGTCCATGGCCGCCGGTGGCGTAACTGTGGTGCTCGGTGACGCGGTCCCAGAAGAATGACGCGGCGAGAATGTCGCCCGTGTCGCCGACGTACACGTAGCGAGCCGCGGATCCGACGAGTTTCGGGATCTGACAGTTGCCGTGTTTACCGGCGAGGTTGTCCTGCCCGCGTTTGAGTGCGTCGGTGAATGCACGATGCTCGAACTTGTAAGACAGATTCAGCCAACGCTTGTCGCCGGTGTCGGCATAGAGATCGGCGAGGACTTCGTTCATTCCGCCATGCTCTGTGAGGAGCATCTTCTGAACCTGCGCATCGTTGAGCGGCGCAAGAACGCCGTCCGCCCACGCGGCGAACTTTGTTTCCACCTCCAGCGCCGTCTTGTTGCCGGTGTGACGATACGCGTCGCGGAGTCCGGCATACGTCTTGTGCAACGTGTACCACGGTGACCACAGTCCGTTGAGGTCGAACCCGCCGGAGCGGATGTCGCCCTTCGACAGTGCGGCGAACGCCTCTCGGAGCCCTTCGAGCGCACCGACGTATCCATCGCCATTCTTGTCCTGTACTTCCTTGAGCTCGCGTACGAGATAGTCCGCTCGCTGCTTGAACCGCGCGTCGCCCGTTGCGAGATACATGAGACTCACCGCCGACAAATGGTGTCCGGCAATGTGCCCGGTGAGATTGCGGCCGCCTCCATCCCAGCCGCTGTACGGTTGCGCCTTTTGGGCAAGGCCCGCGCGCGCGCGATAGTACGCCATCATGCGGTCCGGCTCGAGCTCGAGCAGGTACTTCGCATCGTCGTCCTGCGCGGTCTTGAGCGGACCGCCAAGCACGCGAACCTTGCTGAGATGCAGCGGCCGCGCGCGAATCACCTTTTCCTCGATCGCGCGCGCTTCGGCGGCAGCCGCCGCGCCGCGTCCCGCAATCGCCAGAGTTTCGGCGGCAGCACCATGAGCCAACGGGCCCAGGGTGAGCGCCGCGGCGGCCGAAGCCGAAGCCTGCAGGAAATCGCGTCTCGTTGAGGGCATGGTTTGATTGTGGAACCGGGGGACCGTAGACGCAAGCGGGTGCTGGTTCCTGGTTGCCGGTTGTCGGCAACAACTGACCCCGTCCCTGGCGACCAGTAACCAGTACCCAGCAACCCGTATTACTTATCCTCATGGCCACGCCCGACGTCGACTCGCTCTTTCTCGCCTTCCAGCAGGCGGTCGCCGGGCGTTACTCGCTCGAGCGCGAGCTCGGCCGCGGCGGAATGGGCGTGGTCTATCTGGCGCGCGAAGTGCTGCTCGATCGACCGGTCGCGATCAAACTCTTACCGCCAGAGCTCGCCGCGCGTCCAGAACTGCGCGACCGATTCATGCGCGAAGCTCGAACCGCGGCCCGCTTATCTCACCCGTACATCGTGCCGATCCACGCCGTCGACGAGATCGGCGGCTTCGTCTTCATCGTGATGGCGTACGTCGACGGTGGCACGCTGGCGCAAAGACTCACGGCGCACGGACCTCTGCCGGCACACGACGTCACGCGCATCATGCGCGAAGTCGCATGGGCGCTCGCCTACGCGCACGCGCAAGGAGTCGTGCATCGCGACATC
>Ga0207695_10008468_pt1 | contig 12871 bp, 5 predicted proteins | sample KBSC54metaG_FD_184354 | JGI IMG/M metagenome (GOLD analysis project Ga0207695, IMG submission 184354) | Corn rhizosphere microbial communities from Kellogg Biological Station, Michigan, USA - KBS C5-4 metaG (SPAdes) (version 2) | ecosystem: Host-associated > Plants > Roots > Rhizosphere > Soil...
CGACACGTCGAGCAGCTGGATCTCGAGATGCTCGTCGGTCTCGAGGCGCCGCGTGAGCATCCACACGGACCGCCACGCGGCTTCGACGGCCTGGAAGGCGCGGGTGTGCAGCACGCCGCGCATTGCGTTAGTCATCGCGCGATCCACGCGCGCGAGCAGCGCGTCCTGCCGCGGATCGGCCGCGGCCACGAGGTAGGGTTCGATCGCGCGCCGGATGAGCTGCTGCAGTGCATCCTCCGACGGCTCGGCCGCCGGGGCCGGCTCGCCGAGGATGGCGTCGAGCACGTGGCCCGGCGCGGGTCGAGGCGGTGATGGCGCGGCGCTCTGGCCGGTCTCGCCGGTGAGGTCGGAGGCCGCGAGCTCGCGCGCGGCACTGGCAAACGTCGCCGGGTCGGCGAGCCGCGCGCGCATCGTACGCAGCGATTTGAACAACGGGAGCGCGTCGTACAGCTGATCGGGGTGAAAATCGTCGATCGACGCGATCCGAACGATCACGTCGCCGTCGGCGCCGCGCTCGAGCAGGATTTCCGGCGCGATTTGAGCGATGACGTCGTCGACCGTGTCGCGATCGACGGCGATCGGACGGCGAGCCGCGAGCGGCGCATGCGACGCGCCGGCACGCGACCTGTCCCCGCTGAAATCGCCCAAGACGAGAATGCGGAACGGCGTATCATCGTCCGGCACCATGCCGGCGCGCGCGCGTCCCGCAGTGACGTCCAACTCGATGTGTGCTCTGCGTTGGTGATCCGACATCAGATATAGCAGGAGAGACGGACAATCTCGTCGCACGATGACGAGTGTCAAGGTGGACATCGACACGAGACCGGTGCTGGTACAGTTTTGGGCACCGATTCGTCGCCGAACTGACAATTCGTCACCGCGATAGTACTTTAGGGCGCCATGAGACAGATGCAGCCGGTCCTCTGGACGAAGGGCGTGCTCCTGAGTCCCCAGCACCTGCAGACGCAGGATCGCTTCCTCGAGGACCTCATCCAGTTCCAGCTTTCGGGCCTCACCTACTGTCCGTGGGGCTTTCACCGGTTGGAGATCGATCACGAGGCGCTGGCCGCGGGATCGTTCGCGATTTCGCAGGCGGCCGGGATTCTGCCCGACGGATTGTTGTTCGATCTACCGGTGAGCGACCCGGCGCCGGCGCCCAAGGTGCTCGACGCGGTGTGGGAGCAGGACCAGACGGAGTTGGACATCTATCTCGCGGTCCCGGAGTATCGCACGAGCGGGCACAACGTCGCCGTTGCGGCGGGCGACTCGAGTGCGCGCTATTCGGCGGAAGTGCTGTTGCGTCGCGATGAGAACACCGGGCTCGCCGAGAAGCCGATCCAGGTCGCGAAGAAAAACTTTCGGCTGTTAGTCCAGGGCGAGTCGCTCGAGGGAAACTCGACGCTGCGGGTGGCGCGCGTGCGCAAGTCTGCCACGGGCGATCTGTCGCTCGACCCGCAGTTCGTGCCGCCGCTCATCGACATCGGCGCGAGCGATTTCATCATCGCCATCGCGCGCCGGCTGGTGGAAATCCTGTCGGCGCGGAGCAGTGCGCTCGCGGGCACGCGCCGGCAGAAGAATCAGAGTCTGGCGGACTTCAGCATCGCGGACGTCGCGAGCTTCTGGCTGCTCTACACGATCAACACGTACTTCCCGCAGCTCCGTCATCTCTACGAGACGAAGCGCGGGCATCCGGAAGAGTTGTTCAGCGCGATGCTCTCGCTTGCCGGCGCGCTCACGACGTTCTCGACGATCGTGCATCCGCGCGACCTGCCGGCGTACGAGCACGACGATCTCACGTCGTGCTTCTCGAAGTTGGACGAGCAGCTTCGCATGCTGTTGGAGACGGTGGTGCCGTCGAACTGCGTCTCCCTGCCGCTGCGGCTGGTGCAGCAGTCGATTTATGCGACGGCGCTCGACCAGGACAAGTATTTCACGGCACCGCAGTTGTATTTATCGGTGGACGCGAACATGAGTCCGGCCGATCTCATTCAACGGGCGCCGGGGTTGATCAAGATTTCATCGGCGGACCGGATCGATCACCTGATCCGCCAGGCGCTGGCGGGCGTGCCGCTCACGTATGCGCCGAACCCGCCGCCGGCGGTGCCGGTGAAGGTGAGCTCGCACTATTTCCAGGTTGGCAAGAGCGGTAGCGAGTGGGAGGCGATCATGCGGGCGCGGAACCTGGCGGCCTATGTGCCGTCGGATTTTCCGAGTCCGCAGCTCGAGCTCTTGGTCGTGCTGCCACCACAGCGGTAAGGCGAACTACAGGCGGACAATCCGGACAAATCCGGACAAATCCGGACAGAAAAGCGAAAGGCGGACTACAGGCGGACTACAGGCGGACAAGGCCAGACAGGGCCGGACGGAAAACCGAAAGGCGGACTACAAGGCGGACAAGGCCGGACAGGGCCGGACGGAAAACCGAAAGGCGGACTACAGGCGGACAAGGCCGGACAAAGAACCGAAAGGTGGGTAGGCGCGGAGAGAGGCGGATGAAGCCGGCGGCCGGGTAAAAGGAGATGCTGGATGGATTAGCAGGGAGCTGAACACATCGGCGGCGACACGATGGTAGTCATCGTCAGGTCTGACCTTTCTTTCTGGTCGGCGCGCCCAGCTGTGTCCGGTCTGTCCGCCTGTCAGTTATGCGCGTGATCCGTCCGCCGTTCACTGTTTTTTGTCCGGCGCTGTCCGGGCTGGTCCGCGTCCTGTCCGCCTTTCGGTTTTCTGTCAGGCGCTGTCCGGCCTTGTTCGGATTATCCGCCCTTCACTTCTTGATTATGAAGTATGCGATCAGCGCGATCGCCAAAATGACGATCACATTGAGCGCGATCACCAACGGCAGGTAGGATGGTTTTCGCGGTTGGAGCTGCTGCGCGGCCGCGGTTGCGTTAGGCATAGCGGGCGGCTGCGCGGCGCCGATCGCGGGCGCTGCCGCGGGCGGCGTCGCCGAGCTCAGGATGCGGGTGAATTCGCTCGGCACGTGCGACGGTTGGCCGGAGGGCGCGGCGAACACCGGCGGCGGCAGCGTCGGCACGGGAATCATTGGTGGTGTCGGCGGCGTCGGCGGTTGCGGGATGCCCGAATGGCCGGGCGCAGGCGGCACGGCGCCGAAGTTAGGCGAAGGCGGTACGGCGCCGAAGTGCGGCGCGGGCGGCGCGATGCCGAAGTTAGGCGCGGGTGGCACCGACGGCGCGCGCGGGATCTGCGGCGTGGGCGGCATGGCCGGCGCGTGCATCGACGGCATCGGCATCGCGCCGAGCCGCGGCTGCGGGATCACGGGCGCCGGCGGCGGCGGAGGGGCGACCGGACGCGGCTCCGGGGCTCGGGCGATCGGCGCACTCATCATACCCGTCGCGCTTGCAGATCCCGGTGAGGGTGCGGCCGGAGGAAGCACGCTCGGCATCGGCACGAAGGGCTGGGGCGGCGCTGCCGATGGCGGCGTCGGCATGGCCGGTCGCGGTGGCTGCGGCATCGCGCCGGGCGATGGCGGTGAGTACAGTGGTCCGCTCGGCGCCGAACGCTCGGCGGGAGACGAGAAACCGCCCCCCTGAAAGATGCGCGTGAACTCGCCGGGCGCGGGCGGCGGGGGAGGTGGCGGGGGCGGCGCCGGCTGAGCGACTGGTGGCGCGGGAGGCGGTGCGGCGTGTTGCACGGCCGGCGGAATCGGTTGACTAACGCTGACCGGCGGCGCGGCGGGACGCACCGGAGCCGGCGGCGGCGGGACGAACGGCGGTTCCGCTTGACGCGCGGGCGAGACCGGCTGCGACGGCGCCGCGGGCGGACCGCCGGTCATCGAATTGAAAAGACGTGTGAATTCGCCGGCTTGATTGGGTTTGGGCGCAGGCGGCGCGGGCGGCGGCGGCGGCGGCACCACCGGCGGAGCCGGTGGTGGTGCCGGCGGCGCCTTGGGTGTCGCGGCGACTGGCGCGATGGGCTGCGTCATGGCGCCGGTCGCGCTCGCCGCCTGTGGCGGCGGAGCGACCGGCGGCGGTGATGGCGGCGCAACCTTCCCCGCGGCGCCGCCACCCGCCCGAATCGGCTGCGTCGATCCCGCGCGAGACGGCGTCTCATCCGGACGCCGCATCGTGACCTTGATCTGCTTCGCCGGCCCATCGCCAGGCGCCGGCGCGCTTCGCGTGTGCGACGAAATCCACACGTCGAGCGACTCGAAGCCCTGCAGAAACTGCGTGACCACGACCGGATGGCCTTCGATGTCCAGGAGCTCGATCACCTTGAGCCGCTCGACGTCGGGCAGCGCGCGCACGCGCGCGAGCATGGCGTTATTCTCGTCTGTGGTTCCGACGAGATAATGCACCATGACGACTTTGCCGCTCGCCACCGCCAACGCATTGAGCGTGCGGACCTTCCCGTCGGCAACCGGCTTGAGAAGCTGATAGCGTGCGCTGAACTCGGCGCTTGTCATCGACTAGTGGTGGGTCATACGTTAGGGCACTCGCGCCGCCAGGTAGCCTCGTGCGGCTCGGGCGGACGACAGCACACCGACTTCCTCACCCGAATCGTCTACAATAGCTGGCAACGCATCTCACGCGCAAACCGATTCGGCCGTCTCACCGGCGCCGTCTCGATCCGCGTGGCCGAGTCGAGCGATACAGGCTCAGGACACTCATGACGCAACTCTCCAGAGTGGTGTGGCGCGAGGGCATGCACCTGGCCCAGCACCACTTCCAGGCGCAGAACCGCTACTTCGAGGACTCCATTCAGTTCGCGGTGTCGCATCTGTTCTTCGCGCCGTACGGACTGATCGGAAGCGAGCTGGATGCGAACGCGCTGCGAAACGGAACCGTTGCGCTGATCCACGCGCGGGGCGTCATGCCGGATGGGATGCCGTTTCACATTCCCGATGGAGACGCGGCGCCCGCGCCGCTGGCCATCGGCGAGCTGTTCTCGCCCACCGCCGACGCGCACGTCGTCTACTTGACGATCGCGCCGTATCGCCGTGACGCCGCGAACTGCCTGCCCGCCGATGCGGTCGGGCGCGACGGCCGGGGCGTCCGCTACGTCTCGGAGCCGCACGTGATGCGCGACGAGACCACCGGGCACGACGAGAAGCCGGTGACACTCGGCCGCAAGAACTTCCGGCTCGCGCTCGACAGCTCGCTCGACGATGGCGCCGTCTCGCTCGCCATCGCGCGCGTCCGGCGCGACGGCAGGGGCAGCTTCGTGTACGACGCGGACTACATTCCGCCGCTGCTCCAGATCGGCGGCAGCGACCGCCTGATGACGACGCTGGGCCGGCTGGTCGAAATGCTGGACGCCAAGAGCGCTGCGTTAGGCGCGGGCACCGGCCGCCAGTCGTTAGGCGACTGGGCCAGCCGGGAAGTCGCGATGTTCTGGCTCATGCACGCCGTGCACTCTGCGTTAGGCCCGCTCCGGCATCACCTGCAGGTCAAGCGCTCGCGCCCCGAGCAGGTGTACGCCGAGTTGTCGCGGCTGGCCGGCGCGCTGTGCACGTTCTCGCTCGACGCGCATCCGCGCGCGCTGCCGTCGTACGACCACGACCATCTCGACGCCTGCTTCGACGCGCTCGACCGCCACATCCGCGCCAACCTCGACATCATCATCCCGACCAACTGCGTGTCGGTGCCCTTGCGTTCCACGTCGGCGTTCATGTACACCGGGCCCGTGAGCGACACGCGGTGCTTTGGCCGCGCCCGCTGGTTTCTGGGAGTACGCTCGAGCGTCGGCGAAGCCGAGACCATCACGCGCGTGCCGCGCTTCGTGAAAGTCTGCTCGGCCAAGTTCACGCCGGAGCTGGTGAAGCGGGCGTATCCCGGTCTCCCGCTCGAGTACGTGCAGACCCCGCCGGCGGCGATCTCGCCGCGCGTCGACGCCCAGTATTTCTCGATCAGCAAAGCCGGCCCGTGTTGGGACACGCTCGTCCAAACCCAAGAGATCGGCGTGTACGTGCCCGACGCGCTGTCCGGCGCCGAGGTGCAGGTGCTCGTGCTGCTCGAGTCGTGATTGCGCCGCACCGCGCCATCGAGGATTTTCGCTGAATGACGATTCCCGTCCCGATCGTTGCTCCGCCCGCGCCGGCGTCGGCGCCCGTCGCGCCGTCCGCGCGCCGCGGCCAGCTCGCGCTCGCGATGCAGGAAGTGCTGACGGCTACCGTTAGGCTGAGAGCCAACCGCCAGGTCGCCGCCGATGCCGACTCGTTCCGCGCCCACATGAAGCAGGTGATGGGCGCCGCCGAGCAGCAGGCGCGCCAGGCCGGGTACGCGGACGAGGACGTGCGGCTCGTGCTGTACGCCGTCGTCACGTTCCTCGATGAGTCGGTGCTCAACTCCACGCAGCCGATGTTCGCCGATTGGCCGCGCAAGCCGCTCCAGGACGAAATCTTCGGCGGGCATCTGGGCGGCGAACTGTTCTTCCAGAACCTGCAGTACCTGTTGGCCCGTCCGGATTCCGAGGATGGGGCCGACGTGCTCGAGGTGTTCGAGCTCTGTCTGCTGTTGGGCTTTCACGGGCGGTACAGCGCGAGCGATGGCGGCGAGCTGCACGCGCTCATGTCGCGCGTCGCCGAAAAGATACAGCGTATCCGCGGCCCGTCCGGCGAGCTGTCGCCGTCCTGGAAGCCGCCGGCCGGCGACATCCCGAGCGCCGGCGGCGACGTCTGGTCGAAGCGGTTAGGCATCGCCATGATCGCCGTGTTCCTCATCGCCGCCGCGCTGTTCGGCATCTACTCCGCATCGCTCCGGTCGAGCGTGGCCGCCGTGCACGACGCCGCCGCGCAGGTGGCCCGGTGAGCCCGTTCGGCCTGCCTCTTTCGCTCGGGTCCCGCCATGTCGCGTAAGGCGAAAATCTGGGTGATCGCCTCGGTCATCTATCTGGTGTTCGTGGTCGTCGTGTGGTTCGGCGCCGCGGCGTTGCATCTCAAGGCGTCCGATGTCTGGGTCTTCCGGTTCGGGCTGTGGGTGCTCGGCTTCGTTGCCGCGGCGTTCATCGTGTGGTACCTGTTGCGGCAGCTCGCACCGGCGGCGCCGGGCAAGACCGACGACATCGACGCCGCGATGCACGCCGCGCGCGCGCAGCTGGCCGCGTCGCGCGCCGGCGGCAAGGCCGCGGGCACGCTCGCGCGGCTGCCGATGGTCATTCTGTTAGGCGCGGAAGGCAGCGCCAAGACCACGACCATCGTGCGCTCGGGCCTCGAGCCGGAGCTGCTGGCCGGCGGCGGCGTCTCTCGCGATGAGACCGTCGCGCCGACGAAAGGGGTCAACGTCTGGTACGCGCGCGACACGGTGTTCGTCGAAGCCGGCGGTCCGCTGGCGGCGGATCCGGGGCGGTTCGCGCGCCTCATCCGCTACCTGCAGCCGCGGCGCCTGGCGGCCGTCCTCGGCGGCGGCGCGCAGGCGTCGCGCCTGGCCCTGGTGTGCGTGAGCTGCGACCACCTGGTCCAGCCGGGGGCGAGCGAACAGGCGGTTGCGTTAGGCCGCATGCTGCGGGAGCGGTTGAACGAACTGGCACGCGGGTTGGGCATTCGGCTTCCGGTGTACGTCCTCTTCACCAAGGCGGACCGGATCGCGTACTTCGCCGACTACGTGCGCAACTTCTCGAACGAGGAAGGGCGCGAGGTGCTCGGCGTCACCCTGCCCGCGGACGCCGGCGCCGCCGGACTCTATGCGGACCGCCAGGCAAAGCGCATTGCTGAATCGTTTCAGCGGTTGTTCGTCTCGCTCGCCGACAGGCGGCTGCAGGTGCTGGGCCGCGAGGCAGCCGTGGAACCCAAGCCGGGCGCGTACGAGTTTCCGCGCGAGCTTCGCAAGACGGGCGCGGTGGTGACGCAGTTCCTCGTCGAGCTGTGTCGGCCGAGTCAGCTGCAGGTGAGTCCGTTCCTGCGCGGATACTACTTCGCGGGCGTCAGGCCCGTGTACATCAACGACGCCGCTCCGGCCGCGGCCGCGGCGGCACTGCAATCGCGCGGCGAGGCGCGCTCGGCCACGGCGGTGTTTCGCGCCGAGCAGATGGCGGCGCAGGCGCGCACGGCGCCTGCCGCGGCCGCGACGCGCAAGGTACCGCAGTGGGTGTTCCTCGGGCGGCTGTTCACGGATGTTGTGTTAGGCGACCGCGCCGCCATGCGCGTGACCCGCGGCGGCGCCCGGGTCAACACGCTGCGGCGCGTCGCGCTCGCGGTCGCCACCGCGGCCGGCGTCGTGCTCGCGTTAGGCTTCACGATTTCCTGGTCGGGCAACAAGCAGCTGGCGGCCGACACGGCCGCCGAGACGCACGATGCGATGGCGTTGACGCTGGCCGGCTCCGGCGCTCCCCCGGTGGAAACGCTCCACAAGTTGGACACGCTGCGGGCGCAGGTGCAGATGCTGCGCGACTACGATCGGAACGGGCCGCCGAAGCATCTCGAGTGGGGATTGTACACGGGCGGCGCGCTGTTGTCCGATGCCCGGCGCGCATACTTCACGTCGTACGACAAGCTGTTGTTCGAGGATACGCGTGGCGCGCTCGAGTCCGCGCTGCGCGCCGTGCCGCCGGCGCCGCGCCCGACAGACGACTACGGCAGCACGTATCGCATCCTCAAGGCGTATCTGATCACGACGACGAACCCCGAGCGCAGTACCGAAGACTTCTTGTCGCCGGTGCTGCTCACCGAGTGGTCGGGCGTTCGCGCGCCGGACACGGCGCAGAGCCAGTTGGCGCAGCGCCAGTTCGCGTTCTACGCGCGCGAGCTTCCGTTAGGAGACCCGTTCAGCTTCGCCGCCGACAGCTCGCTCGTCGGACGGGCGCGCTCGTTTCTGCGCCAGTTCACCGGTATCGAGCCGATCTACCAGGCGATGCTCGCCGAAGCGGACAGCGGGCACGCCGCCATCCAGTTCAACAAGATGGTCCCCGGCTCGGCGGCCTACGTGCTGGATCGCGTCACCGTGCGCGGCGCGTTCACCAAGCCGGGCTACGCAGCGATGCAGCGTGCGTTAGGCAGCGCGGACCGGTTCTTCCAGGGCGAACGCTGGGTGTTGGGCGACGAGCCGCCGAGTCTGGTCGACAAGACCAAGGCGCTGGCCGACCTCCGCGCGCGCTACGAGAACGACTACATCGCCGCCTGGCGCGAGTATCTGCAGGGCGCGAGCGTGACCCGGTACGGCAACGTGAGCGACGCCGCATCCAAGCTCGCGCAGCTGTCGGGCAACCAGTCGCCGCTGCTCGCCCTGATCTCGATCGCGTCGCAGAACACGAACACGGATACGACGATCGGCAACGCGCTGCAGCCGGCGCACGCCGTCGTGCCGCCCGGCCAGACCGACAAGTTGATCGGCCAGTCGGTGCAGGGCTACATGGCCGCCCTGCTCACGCTGCAGGGTTCGTTAGGCCAGGTGGCGACGGCCCCGCCCGGGCAGTCCGAAGGCGCCATCGCCAACGCGACGCAGAACGCCAATGCCGCGCGCGGCGAAGCACAAAAGCTGGCGCAGAGCTTCGTCGTCGGGCGCGAGCCCGCGGTGGCGACCGCCATCCAGCGCCTGCTCACCGAACCGCTGGCCAGCATCGATCCCTATCTGCGCAACTACGGCGCCGGCCAGCTGAACGGAAAAGGCGAGTCGTTCTGCGCCAGGAACGCGACGCTCTTCACGAAGTATCCGTTCAACGAGCGGTCGCCGATTCAGGCGTCGCTCGATGAGGTGAGCACGGTGTTCAAGCCGGGCACGGGGTCGTTGTGGACCTATTACAACGATGCGCTCCAGAACGTGATCCAGGCCCAGGGCAGCACGTTCGCGCCGAAGTCGGGCGGTACGCTGAACGTCAATCCGGCCTTTCTCTCGTTCTTCAACCGCGCCGCGCAATTCTCGGCGGCGATTTTCCCGGCCGGCTCCAACGAGCCCCGCCTCACGCTCAGTCTCACCAATTACCTCATGCCGCAGAGCGGGCGCCTCCGCGTGGTGGGCGATGGACTGACGGTGGACTACGCCGCCGCGGTCAAGCCGCACCAGTTCACGTGGACGTTCCAACCGTCGGGCGAAGCGACCATCGCGGTCGAGCAAGGCAGTACCTGGGCGAACGTCGCCAGCTTCCACGGCACGTGGGCGGTGTTCCAGTTGTTCGGCGCCGCGGCCACGTGGGAACCGACGGCCACCGACTATCGCGCCGAATGGAACATCCCCGGCAACGGCGCCGGTGCGAAGGTCGGGCTCGACGTCGGTCTGAACAACGTGCCGCCGGTGCTGCGGAAGGGATTCTTTTCCGGGTTCTCGTGCGTGAGCCGCGTGGTGCAGTAGACCGCCCATCGCCGGCCACGTGCAGCGTTGGTCCGCAACACGACGGGCCGTGTCCTACCGACGGCCCGCGTGCGTCGTGCGCGCCACCAGCGACTGGAAATTCGTGATCGCCTCGAGCGTCCGCGCGTCCCGATCGGGGCTGTTCATGAGCACGAGCACCCGCCCATCGGGACTCATCGCGTGGTTCCACGCGAACGCCGAGAGAAACGACCCTTCGATCAGCAGCGTCGGCTTCCCGGTGTGGAAGCCGCCCGTCGTGGTGACGGGCACGCGGTAGTAGCGCGAGCGGTCGCGGTACACGATCGCTCTGCCGTTAGGCATCCAGAGCGGCATGTCGCCCTGCTGGGCAATGTGGTAGACGGTGCCCGTCGGCGGCAGCGGGGTGACGTCCACCGAGCCATCGTCGCCGCCCCACGACAACCACCGGCCGTCCGGGGAAAAGCTCGCCGCCGTGCCGACGCCGCCGGGCACGCGCGTCGACGTCGTGTCGGGGCCCAGCGACCGAAGATACAGATCGTGCCGGCGCCAGTCCGAGAACACGAACGACTTGCCGTCGGGCGCCACCGTCATGTACGACGCGTTGGACAGATGGAGGTTCGTCCACGCGCCCGTGTCCAACGACTGGATGCGCGCGCCGTAGTTCAGGAACTGCACCGGGTCGAACAGGCCGATCATGAGCGCATGGCCGGACGGGAGCCACGACGCCGGAAACGCGCGATAGTTGCCGTCCACCGGCACCTGCTGGCGGACGCCGGTGGCCATGTCCATCAGCATCACCTGCCATCCGCCTAACGGATTGCGCACCTGCACGGCGAGCCGGGTGCCGTCGGGCGAGACGCGCGGCTGCGTGTAGGGTCCGCGGGGGAACGGCAGCGTATCGAGATGGCCGTCGGGCGAGACGAGGGCGACGTTCACGTAGAGCTGATTGGCGCCCGGGACGTAGGTCAGCGTCCCGTCGCCGGAGATCGCGTACTCGGCGGCTCCGAAGCCCGCTTCCATGCGCACGCCGGTGACGACGGGGACCGCTTCGCCTAACACTGCGCGGCGGGCGGCGTCGAACGGCATCGCCGACAGCTGGCCGTCGCCCGTGGCGTACACGAGGTAGCCGCCGCGGATCCACTGCGGACTCGCACCGAACAAGAGGTCGGATTGTCGCACCGAGTCGAGTGCCAGCACGCCGCGCTGCGTGATGGCGAGCTCGGATCCGTTCTCGAGCGACAGGAGCGCGAGCTGCCCGGAGCTGAGCTGCCCGACGAGCCAGCGGCCGCCCGGAAGGGCGCCCGGCGTGCCGAATTGGGTCGTTAGGCGGGTGACGGAATCGGCGCCGCCGCCCGCTGCGGCCACGCGGTGCAGCTCGAAGCCGTTTCGCTCGAAGACCACGATCTCGTCGGGCGTCACCCACACCGCTCCGGTCACGCTCGCGACCTGCGCCAGCGTGATTGGCGTTCCCCCCGTCGACGACACCTTGCGGAGCAGGTTGCCGCTGACAAAGCCGATCCACGCCCCGTCGGGCGAATAGAAGGGATCGGACGCGCCGTCGCTGCCGGGCACCGCCGCCTCGTCGCCGGTCTCCGCGGATCGCAGCACGAGCACGGTGGTGCTGCCCTGCGGGGCGACGTACGCCAGCTGCTTGCCGTCGGGCGACGCCGCCATGGCGCTGTACCAGCCTCCGGGGGTCGACGGACCAACGAGCGCGATGCTCTCGTTAGGCGGCAGGACGATGTTCCAGCGGTGCGGTGTCGTGTCGACGGGGGGCCGCCGGAGCGACGCGGCGAGCGCACCGAGCCCGAGGCCCACGATGAGCGCGGCAGCGAGCCCGAGCAGCATCGGACGCCTGCTCGCCCGGCCGCCCACGACGCCCGGCGCCGGCGCCGTGAGCGCCGCGCGAAATTCCGACGCCGTGGCGAAGCGATCGGCTGGCAGTTTCTCGAGCGCCTTGCGCACGCAGGCATCGAGCTCCGCGGGCACGGTCCGCCGCTGAGCATGCAGGCTCCGCGGCTCCTCCGTCATCACGCGCGCGACGATGGCCTGGGCCGTCGGGCCGGAAAACGGCGGCTCCCCGGCCAGCATCTCGTACACCACGCAGCCTAACGCATAGATGTCGACGCGCGGCGTGAGCGCCCGGTCGCCCATCGCCTGCTCGGGGGCCATGTAGGCGGGCGTCCCGAGACTCAAGCCGGTTTCCGTTAGGCGGACCGCAGCCGGCCCGCCGCTGGCCGCGAGCGCGATGCCGAAATCGGCGACCACCGCGTGCCCGTCCTGCAGGAGGATGTTCTCCGGCTTGATGTCGCGGTGGATCACGCCATGCTCGTGCGCGTAGCCGAGCGCGTCCGCCACTTCCGAGGCGATCCGTACCGTGTCGCCCACCGACAGCTGCCCCTCGCGCTCGAGGCGATCTCGCAGACTCACCCCGTTCACGAACGGCATCACGTAGAACACCGTCCCGTCGATTTCGCCGGAATCGTGCAGCGCGAGGATGTGCGGGTGCTGGAGCTGCGCGGTGGTCCGGATCTCGTGGAGAAAGCGCTGCGCGCCAACGATGGCCGCCAACTCCGGTCGCAGCACTTTGAGGGCGACGGGTCGATCGTGGCGCACATCGTGCGCGAGGTACACGGTCGCCATGCCGCCACTGC
>Ga0207695_10008469_pt1 | contig 12870 bp, 13 predicted proteins | sample KBSC54metaG_FD_184354 | JGI IMG/M metagenome (GOLD analysis project Ga0207695, IMG submission 184354) | Corn rhizosphere microbial communities from Kellogg Biological Station, Michigan, USA - KBS C5-4 metaG (SPAdes) (version 2) | ecosystem: Host-associated > Plants > Roots > Rhizosphere > Soil...
CGAGAACGAAGGCATCGCGCGCGCCGGCGCCAAGATGGTGACGGCCGTGGCCTGCGCCAACGTGCCCAAGTTCACCGTGATCATCGGCGGCTCGTTCGGCGCCGGCAACTACGGCATGTGCGGCCGCGCCTACAGCCCGCGCTTCCTGTGGATGTGGCCCAACGCGCGCATCAGCGTCATGGGCGGCGAGCAGGCCGCCAGCGTGCTCGCCACCGTGCGCCGCGATGGCATCGAGGCCAAGGGCGGCCAGTGGTCGGCCGAGGACGAGGAGACCTTCAAGGCGCCGATCCGCGACCAGTACGAGGCCCAGGGCCACCCGTATTTCGCCAGCGCGCGGCTGTGGGACGACGGCGTGATCGATCCGGCCGACACCCGCCGCGTGCTCGCGCTCGGCCTGAGTGCCAGCCTCAACGCGCCGATTCCCGACATGAAGTTCGGCGTGTTCCGCATGTGAGCGCGGCGCGTGAAATCGTTCAGCCTGCTGTCATCGACCGCCGTGTCGCCGAGGCGATGATCCGGCAGTCACCCACTTCGCCCGATCCGACATGACTCGTCCGCCCGCATTCATCCTCCCGGCCGTCGCCGCGGCACTCCTGTTCGCTGCCGTGCTTCCGGCGCACGCCCGCAACGATTCCCTGCGCGAGCCCATCGACAAGGCGATGGCCAAGAAGCGCACGCGTGAGTCCGTCGGCGACCTGCCGCTGCGCTGGGGCAGCGCCAGCGCCAAGGACGTCGACCTGATCCCGGGCGAGATCGAGGCCACGGGGGCGGCGAGCATCGTCAGCGACGATCCGCACCGGCGCGAGCATCTCACCGACGACGAGGCCTGCCTGGCCGCGTTCGAGGACGCGGTCGCCAAGCTGGCCGAGCAGGCGCGGCATGTGAACGCGGCAGCGGTGGTGGGCGTGGTGTCCGCATTCAAGGGCGAGGTCGTCGACGATGCGCGCAACTACGACTGCCACGCCGGAGCCGCGAAGTCCTACGTCACCCTGCGCGGCCGCCTCGCGCGCACGTACGCGGACGCCAGCGCGCGCCCGCTCCCGCCTGCGAGCGGCTTCGCCGCGCTGGACGACGTCAAGGCGGTGCCGATCAGCGCCGCCGGCCAGGAACGCTACGCGCACTTCCTGACCCTGCCCAAGCCACGCGCTTTCGTCGTCTACGAGGACGGCAGCTGGCGCTTCTACGCGAAGGATCCGGAGGCGATGACCAAGGCGCTCGACTACTGTGCGCGCCAGGGCAAGCGTTGCTGGCTGTATGCAGCCGACGACCGCGTGGTCTGGAGCGCCGATGTCGACAAGCGCGTGGGCACCGCGGCGCAACTGGGCGGCGACGCCAAGGACGAACACCAATGAGCCGCCTACGGCCATGCCGGCCGCTCGTCCTGCGCGGTGCGCTCGCCGTTGCGGTGTCTGTGGCTGCAGGCGGCGCGCAGGCCCGCGACAACGTCCTGCACCTGCCCGTGGCCGGCGCGCTGGCCGATCCTGCGGTGCAGGCCGTCGTCGGCGCGACGCCGCTGCGCTTCGGCGCGTCGAGCGCAGCGGGCGCCGACCTGCTGGCGCCCGACGTCCGGATCGACGGCAGCGCGCAGCCGCTGCGCGAGGACCAGACGCGGCGCGACAGCCAGGCGCCCAGCGACGAGTCGGTGTGCCAGAAGGCGTTCGTCGACGCGATGACCCGCCTCGCCAGCGCGGCGCGCCAGGCGCATGCGGCGGCGGTGCTCGGAATCGTCTCCGACTACAGGGGCCAGGTCCACGACGACGCGGCCAACTACGAATGCCACGCCGGCAGCTTCCGTTCGTACGTGTCGCTGCGCGTGCAGCTCGCGCGCTCGCTGCCGCACGCGCTGCCGGTTCCGCCGGCGTCGGGCTTCGCGGACGCGAGCAATGTCGACGCGGTGCCGGTGTCGGCCGCGGGCAAGGATCGCTACGCGTATTTCCTGACCCTGGCGCGGCCGCGGGCGTTCGCGGTCGCCGAGGACGGCAGCTGGCGGTTCTGGGCCGCCGACCCGGATGCGATGACCAAGGCGCTCGACGATTGCGCCCGTGCCGGCAAGCGCTGCTGGCTGTATGCGGTGGACGATCGCGTGGTGTGGAACGCCGATGCCGGCAGGCGCATCGGCACGTCCGCCCAGCTGCGTGCCGGCAGCGCCGGCGCCCAGGACGAGCACCAATGAGCGCCGCCGTGCCGCGAGCGCGTGCCCGGCTCGGCAGGGGATTTGCCCCGCCAGGCCATCGGGCCGCGACCGCGGCCGCCCGGCAAGAAAGGACCGAACCATGACCACTGCTCGTTTCCTGAAGTCCCCGGCGCGTGCCGGCGCCGTCGCGCTCGCCGCCGCCGCGACGCTGGCCGCGCTGTGCGGCCCCGTGCAGGCGCGCAACGTCCGCCTGATGGAGTCGGTGCCGGACACGGTCCGCCTCACGCGCACCCACGAGATCCTGGGCAACCTCGACCTGCGCTTCGGCGGCGACACCGCGCGGGGCGCCAGCATCGTGCGCCGCGACGTCGTCGTGAAGGGCGTGGGCACCACCAAGGTCAAGGACGTCGGCGACGACGATCGCGTGCGCCCGTCCGACCACGACCTGTGCGCCCGCGCCTTCGAGGACGCGCTGACGCAGCTGGCGTTCGCCGCCCGCGGCGCGCGCGCCAGCGCGATCGTCGGCGTCGTCTCCAACTACGAGGGCGTCGTCTTCGACGACCCGACCCACTTCGAATGCCACGCCGGCGCGCTGAAGGCCGCCGTCACGCTGCGCGCGCAGCTCTCGGTGGGGCCCGCCGCGCCGCAGCCGCAGGCCGCGGTGCCGGTGCTGTCGCCGCCGCCCGCGCCGGTCGCGCCGCCGGCCCCGGTGCCCGTGGTCTCTCCGCCCACGCCGGTCGACGTCGTGCCGCCGCCGCCTCCGCCCACCTTCCAGCCCCTGCCGCCGGCGCCCGCGCCGGCGCCGAACTGAGCGTCGCCGCGCGCGACGTCCCTCCGATGACCGCCACCCTGCAGATCTCCCGCGACGGCGACGTCGCCCGCGTCTTCCTCGACCGGCCCGACGTACGCAACGCGTTCAACGACGCGGTGATCGCCGAACTCAGCGCGGCCTTCGCCGGCTTCGCGGACGACCCCTCGCTGCGCGCGGTGGTGCTGGGCGGCCACGGCAAGGCCTTCTGCGCCGGTGCCGACCTGTCGTGGATGCGCGCGATGGCCGACTACACGTGGGAACAGAACCGCGCCGACGCGCAGGGCCTGGCCGACATGCTGTATGCCATCTGGTCGTGCCCGGTGCCGGTCATCGGACGCGTGCACGGCGACTGCTACGCCGGCGGCGTCGGCCTGGCCGCGGTATGCGACATCCTCGTCGCCGCCGAGGGCGTCCAGTTCTGCCTCAGCGAGGCGAAGCTGGGCCTGCTGCCGGCCACGATCGGGCCGTACGTCGTCAGGGCGCTCGGCGAGCAGGCCTCGCGCCGCTACTTCACCACCGCCGAGCGCTTCGACGCCGCGCGCGCCCACGCGCTCGGCTTCGTGCACGAGGTGGTGCCGGCCGAGGCGCTCGACGCCAAGGTCGACGAGCTCCTCGCCGCGCTCGTGGCCAACGGCCCGGCGGCCGTGCGCGCGTGCAAGGCGCTGGTGCACGACGTCGCCGCGCGCCCCGTCGACGACGCGCTGCGCGCCGACACCGCGCGCCGCATCGCCGACATCCGCGCCAGCGCCGAAGGCAAGGAAGGCGTGCAAGCCTTCCTGAACAAGCGCAAGCCGTCCTGGCTGGGCGGCTGAACGCGCCGCGACCGCGATGACCAACGACCTCGACACCGCGCATCTCGTCGCGCTCGCCGCCGCGCTCGGCTGGGCGAGCGGCGTGCGCCTGTACCTGGTCGTGTTCCTCACCGGCCTGGCCGGCGCGCTCGGCTGGGTGACGCTGCCGCCCGGGCTTCACGTGCTCGAGTCGCCGCTGGTGCTGGGCGCGAGTGCCGTCCTCGCGACGATCGAGTTCGTCGCCGACAAGGTGCCCGCCGTCAATGCGTTCTGGGACGGCCTGCACACGCTGCTGCGGGTGCCCGGCGGTGCGGTGCTGGCGGCCGGCGTGTTCGGCGGCGACCAGGCGCAGTGGACGCTGGTGGCGGCGCTGGCCGGCGGTGCGCTCGCGGCCACCAGCCACGTCGCCAAGACCACCACCACCGCGTCGCTCACCGCGTTCCCCGAGCCCGTCACGCACGCGGGCGTGTCGCTGGTATCGGACCTGTCCGTGCCCGTGATGCTGTGGCTCGCGTTCGCGCATCCGGCGCTGTTCGCGGCGGCGTTGGTGGTGGTCCTCGCCTGCATGGTGGGCGTCACCGTCGTGCTGTTCCGTTTCCTGCGCGCGCTGACGCGGCGCCTGCTGGGTCGCCCGGCCTGAATTCCTGATCGAGAGAGATCCTCATGTCCGACAAGATCCTGATTGCCATTGGCGGTGACGCCGGACGCGAAGCGTCCGGCGCGGCGCGGCCACATTGCATGGCGCCCGCAGCACACGCCGGCGATTTCACCGCGGAGACGCAGCATGTTTGAAAAGATCCTGATCGCCAACCGCGGTGAGATCGCCTGCCGGGTGGCCGCCACCGCGCGCCGGCTCGGCGTGAGGACGGTCGCCGTCTACTCGGACGCCGACGCCAACGCCCGCCACGTCGCCGCCTGCGACGAGGCCGTGCGCATCGGCGAGGCCGCGCCGCGCGACAGCTACCTGCGCTGGGAACGCATCATCGAGGCCGCCAAGGCCACGGGCGCGCAGGCGGTGCATCCGGGCTACGGCTTCCTGTCCGAGAACGAGGACTTCGCGCAGGCCTGCGCCGACGCCGGCATCGCCTTCATCGGCCCGCCGCCGTCGGCAATCCGCGCGATGGGCCTGAAGGCCGAATCGAAGCAGCTGATGGAGAAGGCCGGCGTGCGGCTGGTTCCCGGCTACCACGGCGGAGACCAGGATCCCGCGCTGCTCAAGCGCGAGGCCGACCGCATCGGCTACCCGGTGCTGATCAAGGCGAGCGCGGGCGGTGGCGGCAAGGGCATGCGCATCGTGAACTCGGGCGACGAGTTCGACGCCGCGCTGGCATCGTGCAAGCGCGAGGCGATCAACAGCTTCGGCGACGACGCGGTGCTGGTCGAGCGCTACGTCACCCGCCCGCGCCACATCGAGATCCAGGTGTTCTTCGACACCCACGGCAACGGCGTCTACCTGTTCGAGCGCGACTGCTCGGTGCAGCGACGCCACCAGAAGGTGCTCGAGGAAGCGCCGGCGCCGGGCATGACGCCGGAGCGCCGCCGCGAGATGGGCGACGCCGCGGTGGCCGCCGCGCGCGCGGTGAACTACGTCGGCGCGGGCACCGTGGAGTTCATCGTGGAGCAGGACGGGCCGAGCGGTGCGCCGGGCCGCCCCAGGCAAGCGAGCGCCCCCTCGGAGGGCAGCGAGGCGCAGACGAGCGCGGGGGTTGGCAATTTCTACTTCATGGAGATGAACACGCGCCTGCAGGTGGAGCACCCGGTGACGGAAGCCATCACCGGGCACGACCTCGTCGAGTGGCAGCTGCGCGTGGCCGCCGGCGAGCCGCTGCCGGCGACGCAGGCCGACCTGCAGATCCGCGGTCATGCGATCGAGGCGCGCATCTGCGCCGAGAATCCCGACGCCAACTTCCTGCCCGCCACCGGCACGCTGTCGGTGCTGAAGTGGCCGCAGCACGTGAACTTCCGCCGCAGCGAGGCCGGCACGAGCGAATCCGCGGCGGTGCGCGTGGACACCGGCGTGAACGAGGGCGACGCCATCACGCCGTACTACGACTCGATGATCGCCAAGCTCATCGTGTGGGGCCAGGACCGCGCGCAGGCCCTGGCGCGGCTCGACGCGGCGCTGGCCGGCACGCACATCGCGGGCGTCGTCAACAACGTGGCCTTCCTGCGCCGCACGGCGCGCACCGATTCCTTCGCGAACGCGAACCTCGACACCGCGCTGATCGAGCGCGAGCGCGCCGCGCTGTTCGGCCAGGCGGGCCTGCCGCTGGACGTCGTCGCCGCGGGCGTCGCAGCGCGCACGATCGCGCTGCAGGACGCGACGGTCGACGCCGACCCGTGGTCGCGCCGCGATGGCTGGCGCATGCATGGGGCCTCCGTCCGCCGCTTCGATCTCGAATGGCAAGGCGAGTCGCTGGAGGCGCTGCTGGAATCGCGCCACGACGGCGGATCGGTGCTGACGGTGGCCGGGCACGCCGTGGCGTTCGAATCGCGCGCGCTCGGCGACGACCGCTACGACGTCACGCTCGGTACCGGTGCCGATACGCGCCGCGTCGCGCTGAGCGTCTACCAGCTCGGCGAGCAGGTGAGCGTGTTCGCGGCCGGGGGCAGCGCGCAGGTGACCGTCGTCGACACGCTGTCGCACGCCGGCGAGGGCCACGCCGAGGCCGGGCGCCTCACCGCCCCGATGCCCGGCAAGGTCATCGCCTACCTCGTCAGGAAGGGCGACGCCATCAAGACCGGACAGCCGCTGGCGGTTCTCGAAGCGATGAAAATGGAGCACACCATCGCCGCGCCGCGCGACGGCACCGTGGCCGAGCTGCTGTTCGCGCCGGGTGACCAGGTCAGCGAAGGCGGCGAACTGTTGACGCTGGAGTGATCGAGATGTCCAAGCTACCCGAGTTCGTGAAGATCGTCGAAGTCGGTCCGCGCGACGGCCTGCAGAACGAGAAGAACCACGTCCCCGCCGCCGACAAGATCGCGCTGGTCGGGATGCTGCAGGATGCCGGCCTGCGCGAGATCGAGGTCACCAGCTTCGTCAGCCCGAAGTGGGTGCCGCAGATGGCCGACGCGCTCGACGTCATGGCCGGCATCGCGCGCAAGCCGGGCGTGCGCTACTCGGTGCTCACGCCCAACATGAAGGGCTGGGAGGCCGCGGTGGCGACGAAGCCGGACGAGATCGTCGTGTTCGGCGCGGCCAGCGAGGCGTTCAGCCAGAAGAACATCAACTGCTCGATCGCCGAGTCCATCGACCGCTTCGCCCCCGTCGTGGCCGCGGCCAGGGCGGCCGGCGTCAAAGTGCGCGCCGCGATCTCGTGCGCGGTGGGCTGCCCGTACGAGGGCGAGGTCGCGCCCGCGCGCGTGGGCATGGTCGCGCGCATGATGCGCGCGATCGGCGTCGACCACGTCGGCGTGGCCGACACCATCGGCGTGGGCACGCCGCTGAAGGTGCGCGCCGCGATGGAGGCCGCGCTCGAACACTTCCCGCTCGCGGAGACCAGCGGCCACTTCCACGACACCTACGGCCAGGCGCTGTCGAACATCCACGAATGCCTGCAGATGGGCATCGCCACGTTCGACACCAGCGTGTCGGGCCTCGGCGGCTGCCCGTACGCGAAGGGCGCCACCGGCAACGTCGCCACCGAGGACGTCGTCTACCTGCTGCACGGGCTGGGCATCCGGACCGGCATCGACCTCGACAGGCTCGTGGACGCCGGCGCCTTCATCTCCCGGCAGATCGGCAAGCCCAACGGCTCGCGCGTGGCGCGGGCGCTGCTGGCCAAGCGGGCCGACCCGGCGGCGGTGTGCGCATGAGCGACGTGAACGACCGCCCCGAGGGCTTCCAGCGCGTCTCGCAGGCACTGCAGCGCCTGGGCCATCCGCACGCGCCGACCTACCTCGACATCGCCGCGCGCACCTCGCAGGAGGCCGCGGATGCGTTGGGCGTGGCCGTCGGCCAGATCGCCAAGAGCGTGGTGTTCCGCCGCAAGTCCGACGAGGTCGCGATCCTGGTCGTGGCCTCGGGCGACCGCCGCGTCGACGAGAAGAAGGTGGCGCAGATCGTGGGGCCCATCGGCCGGGCCGATGCGGAGTACGTCAAGGCCAAGACGGGCTTCACGATCGGCGGCGTGTCGCCGCTCGCGCACGCGACGCCGGTGGTGACGCTGATCGACCGCGAACTGTTCCGCTTCGACCAGGTGTGGGCCGCTGCAGGCCATCCGCACGGCGTCTTCCCGATGACGCCGGCCGAGCTCGAGAAGCTCACCGGCGCGCCCGTGCACGACGTCGTGCAGGCGGCGACGTGAAAGGCAGTATGGCTTTCCCGTCGAGCCAGGCGCGGGACGAGCGCCAGGCCGCCCCAGGCCGACCCGCGGTCCCCTCGGGGGACGGAGCGCCGCACTCGGTGCGGGAGGAGCGCACTTGACCCGCGACGGCATCGAGCACGCGCCCGACAGCGCGCACTTCGCCGCGCGCCTGGCCGAGATCGGCGATGCGAGCCCGGTGCCGTCGCCGTGCGTCAACATCTGCAAGATCGATCCGTACACCGGCGCCTGCCACGGCTGCCGCCGCACGCTCGACGAGATCGCGGCGTGGAGCGCGCTCGCCGACGCGGACAAGCGCTGGGTCTGGCAACAGCTGCCCGGACGCGAGCCGCCGATCTAGAGGGCCTGCCATGCAACGCGTCATCTTCGACTTCGACATCGTCTCGCCGTACGCGTATCTCGCGTTCGAGCGCCTGCCGTCCGCGCTGGAAGGCGTGTCGCACCACGTGGAGCACCGCCCGCTGCTGTTCGCCGGCCTGCTCAAGCACTGGGGCAACACCGCGCCCGTGGCCGTCGCCCCGAAGAAGGTCTGGCTGTTCCGCCAGTGCGCATGGATCGCGCAGCAGGAAGGCATCGTGTTCCGACCGCCGACGCCGCATCCGTTCAACCCGCTCGCGCTGCTGCGCCTGCTGGTGGCCAGCACGCCGGCCGGCGGCCAGCCGAACCGGCGCGCGGTCGAGCTCGCGTTCCGCCACGTGTGGGCGCGCGACGGCGGCGACCCGAACGACGCGGCCGCGCTGCAGGCCGTCACCGAGGCCATCGCGCCGGTGCGCGATCCGGCCGGCGCCGAGGTGAAGGAAGAGCTCCAGGCGCGCACCGCCGAGGCCGCCGCGGCGGGCGTGTTCGGCGTGCCCAGCTTTCGCCTCGATGACGGGTCGCTGTTCTGGGGCACGGACTCGATGGCGATGCTGGCCGACGCCATGCGTGTGGAGCAGGGCGGCTGACACGGTCGGCCCCGCACGCCGCGCGGGCGATGGCGCGGCCAGTGTTTACCCGCGCGATGCTCCAATTTTCCACGATGAGGAACGCGGCATCCGCGTTTCCCCTCGGGTTGTAAGTTTCGAATAAGTCTCGCGTCAGACCTCAGTCAGAGGGCGGTCCCACGATGGGCGGCAGGCACCTCCTGTCGAGGACGGTGGCCGCCATCGACTACAGGAGACAACCCCATGGCAATCAGCACCGCGGCCGGCAGGCCGGCGAGCACCGCGGCGAGGCCGATGACGGGCGAGGAGAAGAAGGTCATCTTCGCCTCGTCCCTCGGCACCGTGTTCGAGTGGTACGACTTCTACCTCTACGGATCGCTCGCGCCGATCATCGCGGCGCAGTTCTTCTCCGGGCTCGATCCGTCCGCCGCCTTCATCGCCTCGCTGCTGGCGTTCGCCGCGGGCTTCTTCGTGCGGCCGTTCGGCGCGCTGGTGTTCGGGCGGCTCGGCGACATGATCGGCCGCAAGTACACCTTCCTGGTGACCATCCTGATCATGGGCATGTCGACCTTCATCGTCGGCGTGCTGCCCAACTACAAGGCGATCGGCGTCGCCGCGCCGATCATCCTGATCGCGCTGCGCATGCTGCAGGGCCTGGCGCTCGGCGGCGAGTACGGCGGTGCCGCGACCTACGTGGCCGAGCACTCGCCGCGCGGCAAGCGTGGTGCGTACACGTCGTGGATCCAGACCACGGCAACGCTGGGCCTGTTCCTGTCGCTGCTGGTGATCATCGGCGTGAAGTCGGCTGTCGGCGACGACGCGTTCAAGGAAAACTGGTGGCGTGCCCCGTTCATCGTCTCGATCCTGCTGCTGGCCGTCAGCGTGTGGATCCGGCTGTCGATGAACGAGTCGCCCGCCTTCAAGAAGATGAAGGAAGAGGGCAAGACGTCCAAGGCGCCGCTGACCGAGTCGTTCACGAAGTGGGGCAACCTGAAGATCGTGCTGCTGGCGCTGTTCGGTCTCGTGGCCGGCCAGGGCGTGGTCTGGTACACGGGCCAGTTCTACGCGCTGTTCTTCCTGACCAGCTCGCTGAAGGTCGACGCCACCACGGCGCAGTACATGATCGCTGCCGCGCTGGTGCTCGGCACGCCGTTCTTCATCGTGTTCGGCACGCTGTCGGACAAGATCGGCCGCAAGCCCATCATCCTGGCCGGCATGGTGCTGGCCTGCGCGACCTACTTCCCGATCTTCCACGCCATCGCCGGCGCCGCGAACCCCGAACTGACCGCGGCCCAGGCCAACGCGCAGATCACGGTCAAGGCCGACCCGGCCACCTGCTCGTTCCAGGGCAGCCCCGTGGCCCGCGAGGTGGACTTCACGTCGCCCTGCGACATCGCCAAGCGCGCGCTGACGGCCAATTCCGCCAGCTACGCCAACGAGGCGCTACCGGCCGGCTCGCCGACGGTGGTCACCGTCGGCGACAAGACGCTGAACCCGCCCACCGGCTCGCTGATGCCCGGCGGCTACAAGTTCGACGAGGCGTCGGGCAAGGCGATCGGCGCGTTCAAGAAGGAAGTCGGCGAGACGCTCAAGGCGGCCGGCTACCCGGCCAAGGCCAAGCCCATCCAGGCCTTCAGCGGCCAGTGGTTCACCGTGGTGGGCCTGCTGTGGATCCTGATGATCTACGTGACGATGGTCTACGGCCCGATCGCCGCGATGCTGGTCGAGCTGTTCCCCACCCGCATCCGCTACACCTCGATGAGCCTGCCGTACCACATCGGCAACGGCTGGTTCGGCGGCCTGCTGCCCTCGGTGACCTTCGCCATGGTCGCCCAGAACGGCAACATGTTCTACGGCCTGTGGTATCCGTTCTGGATCGCTGCCGTCTGTTTCGTGGTCGGCCTGCTGTTCGTCAGGGAAACGAAGGACGTGGACATCTACGCCCGCGACTGAGCACACCGAAGCACTCACCGAAATGGGCCCCGCGTGGGCCCATTTTCATTCGTGCAAATGCAGCCGGGTGGCGATTCGCACCGCTTTGACGCGACTCAGGCACGACGGCGCCGGCGAGTGCAAAATGGTCCGTCACCCCGGCACCCGAAGACCGGCGGGACCCTCGTGCGGCGCGCTGCCGCGCGGTCGGCGAGGCCGGGCATGCGCGGCGGCCTCCGGTGGACGGGGCGGCCGCGACTGCCCCGGTGGCGGGTAGGGCAGGAATGACGGATCAGGAACTCGACGACGACCTTCGCTCGCTCGACCATGTGGCCGAGGAGCGCGGCGCGGCGGCGTTGGACACGATATGCGCCGCGGTCCGGCGCATGCGCGACGACGGCGACTTCGACCGGCTGATGTGGGCGCTGCCCCCGCTGGCGCGCTCGTACGCGCTGTGCGAGAAGTTCGAGGAAGCCGAGGCCGCGGCCAACGAGGCGCTGGCGCATTTCCGCGTCAACGGCTCGGTGCGTGGCCAGGCGTTCGCGCTCAACGCGCTGGGCGTGGTGGCCGTGCGACGCGGCGTGCCGTCGCGCGCGCTCGAGGTGGCCGGCGAGGCCGTGGTGCTCGCGCGCGCCGCCGGGGATCCGATCCTGCAGGTGCGCATCGCCAACACGCTGGGCATCGTGCTCAACGACATCGGCCGGCTCACCGAGGCCGTGCAGATCTTCGAGGAGGGCCTGCGCGCCGCGCGCGGCTTCCAGGGCGAGGCGGTCGTGCTGCGCCTGCGTTCGAACCTGTCGCTGGCGCTCGGCCGATGGGCGCTCAAGGAGCACGACGAGCGCCTGCCCGAGGCGATCTGGCGGCCGCGGGCCGAGCGCGCGATCGAGCTGATGCGGCCCACCCTGCAGGCCTGGCGCGAGCAGGAGAAGTGGAACGAGATCTGCAACGCGCTCGACCACCTGGCCATCTCGCACATCGTGCTGGGCGACCTCGCGGCGGCGCACGCGTCGCTGGACGAGGCCGAGTCGCTGATGGACGAATCCGCGGCGCACTCGATGGTGTTCTTCAGCTGCGCCCGCGCGCGCGCCCACCTGCATGCCGGCGAGCCGCAGCTCGCGCTGCAGGCGCTCGAGCGCGGCCAAGCGGCTGCCGACAGCCGCGGCGGCCACATGCACATGGACGAGCTGTTCCGGTTGAAGTCGCTGGCGCACGAGGCGCGTGGGCAATGGCAGGACGCCTACTTCGCGCACAAGCGCTTCCACGAGCTGCGCGCGCGCCTGGTGCTCGATCGCGCCGAGCAGCAGGCCTCGGCGCTCGCGGTGGCGCTCAACACCGAGCGCGCGCTGCGCCAGGTGACCGAGGAGCGCGACCGTGCGGAGCGCGCGCACCGCGAGGCGCGCAACGACCAGCTCACCGGCCTGGCCAACCGGCGGCGCTTCGACGAGTTCCTGGCCGGCGTGCTGCCGCGTGCCAGCGCCGAGCATCCGGTCTCGCTGGTGCTGGTCGACCTCGACCATTTCAAGTCGATCAACGACCGCTACCGCCACCTGGCCGGCGACGCCGCGCTGCGCTGGGTCGCGAAGCACCTGCAGGCCCAGTGCCGGCAGACCGACCTGCCCGCGCGCCTGGGCGGCGACGAGTTCGCGCTGGTGCTGTCCGCCCCGCTGGCCGTCGCGCACCAGGTGTGCACGCGGTTGCGCGTCGCGGTCGCGGAGCGGGCCGCCGACTTGCCCGCGGACGTCACCATTCGCCTGAGCGCCGGCATCGCCGAGGCCAGCGCGCCGTGCGACGCCTTGCACCTGTTCAAGCGCGCCGACGAAGCGCTCTTCGCGGCCAAGGCCGCGGGGCGCGACGCCGTGCGCGACGACCATCCGGACCCCCGCTGCGAATGACGCACGGGCGCCCCTCACACCTGGACTCCCATCGATGACCACCGACCTCCAACGCGGCCTGC
>Ga0207695_10008471_pt1 | contig 12867 bp, 15 predicted proteins | sample KBSC54metaG_FD_184354 | JGI IMG/M metagenome (GOLD analysis project Ga0207695, IMG submission 184354) | Corn rhizosphere microbial communities from Kellogg Biological Station, Michigan, USA - KBS C5-4 metaG (SPAdes) (version 2) | ecosystem: Host-associated > Plants > Roots > Rhizosphere > Soil...
ATCGAATCAAAAACATCATTGAAGCCTGGCATCAATGCGTTATTTCGGTTGTTGTTGAATTTAACTAAGGTCATGGCCTTTTCTCCTTTAAATTGCTTTAAAAAATAGTTGAACAATAATTAATTAAACCTTTAAAGCTAAAACAACCCTTGTGCCATATGCTAAATTCTGAAAATATTTCAGTCTGAACCTGAAATATTTTCAGCGGGGTGCCAGATTTTCAGTGCGCGGCCCCGTTTTATTTCCATCCAGGTTGCCCGGACGGCCAGGAGCGGGTTTCGCGAAATAAAAAAAAAGCCACCTGTTTATCGGCGGCTTTTTCTTTGTTTAAACACGGTTTTATCAGTTCCTATCCCGATCGGTATCATTTTGCGATCCCTGGTTTCTGCGTTCAGTATCCTCATCTTCGCTTTCACCGCTTTGCCAATCTTCGTTGGAGCGTGATGATTGAGAGTCGTTGCGAGGAAGCCTGCTACCCGTTATTCCATTAAAAACTCGCCGACAGGGACATCTAAAATCGACGCAATCTTGAACAATGACTTTACAGTGAGTTCCGTATGTCCAACTTCGATTTTGGAGTAACTGTTTTGTGAACAGCCCATCCTGGCGGCCATGTATTCTTGTTTATAATTCTTTTTTAAGCGAAAGAACTTGATCCGGGATACAATTCTATCCAAAACAATTCCCAATTCATCACGATTCATAATTAGCTTACGATTTTTAAGAGAGCCCGGATTTCAAGAAGGGGATTTAAGTCGTCATACACCAGCTGATACCTAATAATGGTCATTAAGTTTTTAAATTTTAATAGCCAGGGGGTTTAACAACTTTCAAACTGGCTTCTGTGCTTATTCGTAGTTCATATAATTAACGACAACCAATTATATAAAACAATTTTACATGAAAACAGAAAATTCAGAAATGGCCGTTCAAACGACCATGGCCAGACGGTCATTCCTGAAGTATGCCGGTGCCGGCGCAGCTTCAGTAGGACTCCTTGCTGTAGCAGGCTGCCACAAAGATCATGTTATGCCACACGGGGGCATTGACATCGGCAGCGGAGATTACGGAATTCTAAATTACGCTTATGCGCTCGAGCAATTAGAGGCTGCCTTCTACCTCCAGGTTGCGCTTACGCCCTACAGCGGCATTACACAAGCTGAAACAACCTTGCTAACAGACATCCGCGATCATGAGGTTTGTCACCGCGAGTTTTTTAAGGCGGCATTAGGCGCTAAAGCTATTCAGTCGCTTACTACTGATTTCAGCAAGATCGATTTTAGCAGCCGTGCATCGGTTTTAGGTGCGGCAAAAGCATTTGAAGATACGGGCGTACAGGCGTATGACGGTGCGGGATACCTGATAGAAAATTCAGCTTACCTGACCATTGCCGGTAAGATAGTTTCGGTTGAAGCGCGCCACGCGGCATTGATCCGGAATTTGCTGAAAGACGGCGATTATGCCGGTCCGGATATGGTTGACAGCAACGGTTTAAACAGCTCCTTAGCTATCAAGCAGGTGTTGCCTATTGCCAATATGTACCTAAAAACGAAAGTGAGTGCGTCCAATTATGATTACATCGCTTATTAATCCACATCACCATGAATTTATTTACCATTATAGAAGAAATAGAAAAAGTTGATCCGGAAGTGAATGAGCGCCTGAGCCCTCGTCGCGATGCGATCAAAAACTTTACCAGCTTCGGCTCAAAAGTAGCCATTGCTGCTTTGCCGTTTGCATTGGGTTCCATGTTTAAAAAGGCTTACGCCGGCGATATGTCGACAACAACTGACGTAATTGGCGTGTTAAACTATGCGCTTACGCTGGAATACCTGGAGTCTTATTTTTATAACCAGGGAACAGCGGCTTCGGGTTTGATACCGGCTGCCGATGCCAGTTATATTGCTGACATTACTGATGATGAGAATCATCACGTAACTTTTCTGCAAACCGTCATTACTTCGTTAAAGGGAACGCCTGTATCACAACCCACTTTTGACCTGACCGCAGGCAATGGGAGCGGTAACGGACCATTCAAGGACGTTTGCTCCAACTACCAGACTTTCCTTGCCGTTGCCGAAACATTTGAAGATACTGGTGTACGTGCTTACAAAGGTGCTGCGCCCGCTTTACTGGGTAACCAGATTGTGCTGACAGCTGCATTATCTATTCATGCAGTTGAGGCTCGCCATGCTTCGGCCATACGCCAGTTGCGAAGGAATAAATACGGAGCATCTGTTAAGCCCTGGATCACCAGTACAGCGGGTACAGGAAATGATACAGGTATTTCATTGGTTAATGCCAATTATGCAGGAGAAGACAATGTGATGCAGGGAGGTGTGGATGTATCTAAGCTGCCTGGAGCAACCAACGGGAGCACCATAGGCGTAGCCGCTGCTACTGCTGCATTTGACGAACCTTTAGATATGGCTTCGGTGCTGGCCTTATTATCAGGCAGCTTTATTGTAGCGCATTAATAGTGTGAGTGATCCTTCATGTGTGTTTGTGCCGAAAGCTGTAATGGCTTTCGGCTTTTTAAAGCAAATAAATTAACACAGTTGTCTATTCATTAACGATGAGCAGATTAGCACTTTTTTTATTTTTAATTTTTTCCCAACTGGTATCTACAAACAATAAGCATCAGCCAATCTCGCTTAAGGACGAACGGTTTACCTTTATACCTCAAAAGTTTTATATTAATCATGAGGCTGATGCGCGCAGCAACCGCAGCGAAGTTGCCATTTTGATCCAAAAAAATAAAAAAGATCCTGTAGCCATCGATCTGAAACACGGTGCTGTCGAATCGATGAAGAATTTTCTGGATCATAACCTGCACCGTGATACCACATTGCGTCCCATCCTGGTCACCATCAAAGAATTTAAGATAACAGAGACCCAATTACCGGACGGCAGAATCCGTGGTAATTTGAAGGTTTTCTTTTCTTTTTCGTCCCAGCTTAGTTATCAAAATAAACATTTAGTAGATTTCAATAAGGAGTATTATTATAACCGGCAAATTGATAAGCCCATTAATGCCGAAGCTAAGTTAAGAGGAGGGATCATGGACGGGCTAACCTATTTTAACGATTGGATGAATCGTTAGCAGAGGTCTCTCAATAGTTTTTCCTTGTGCTGTTTTATTTGCAAAGTTTGCGATTCGGTGTTATCTTCATTGCTTATGGGACAACTATTACGCATTACGTTTAATAACATTGATTATAATTATCAGATTGTCAATAGTGGGCCGGTAAACCGTGAAACACAGGAAATAACTGTGCAGATACATGGCGAAACTTTTACACTTGTACGGCAGCAGGGGCAATGGGTACCCGCAGAAAATGATGAAAGCCAGCCACCCGGTCTGCTTGCTGAAATCGGACGTGTACTTACACTTCGTTACCGCATCTGAATTAAGCTATCATGGAGCTAAATGAATATGAAAATCAGATGCTGGATACATTGCTGGCAGCTTTCGGGCCCGGTAACGAGCTGACACGCGCCCAGGTGCTTGACCTTTTTGGCGGAGACGAAACATTAGCCACAGCGATGATAAGCTTCATTATCAGCGAAGGTTTCATTGCTGATAAAGGAGACAAACTACAACGTCAGGCAAAAGCGACCTCGTTCCTGCTGAACGGAGGTTTTACGGGCAAAGCCTCTGTATCCAATTCGCCGTCATGGCCGGCCTGGGATCAGGAAGCCTTTCTTAAGAAAAATACAGAACTCCAAAACGAAACCCTGCGGCTACAGCGCACTCTTCGCGACAAAGAATCAGAATTCAGTGTCATGAGCCAAAAAGCTGCTTCCGCATCATTTTATCAAAAGGCGTTCTACGCCTCAATCATCCTACTTGCCCTGCTTATTTCCTGGATCATTTGGTTATTGAGTCACAATTAATTTTTGCGATAGGATTTAAATTATAAATAAATAAATATTTGTAAATTAGCGAGTTAGGGAGGGGATATGAAGAAAGAAAAGAAGAGCTACCAGTTTATTAATGCGCAGACGGACAACGTGATCGGCTACTTTTCTGCGCCAGATGGGGAGCGGAAAGTACGATTCTTAAACGGCTGGAGAAAAAGAGGCATGAAATCGCAGTAAAAATCGGTCTGTATATTGAACAGATTTACTGGAGAAAACAGGACCTGGCCTGAAAAAAAGCCCGGTCATATGCGGGAACCGGGCTTGTAGCATAATTACCAATGGAGTTTAGTTTAGTTTTGAGCCTCGCGCCCTTTTAACCTTATCAATTTCTTAACAACCAATTAGAAACTTGGTTTTCAGGATTTTATATTTATTCCCGATTCACAATAAGTTTTCATTTTCATGGAGAGCCACAGCCGATTCAACCGCGACCACGCGCACTAAGAAACCACTTAGTGCGATTAGATGATCCCCACTATCGAAAAATCCAACTCCTAAAAAATCAGGATGTTTGTAATAATCTCTTTGATAGAACAGCTATAGGCGGAAATATGATCCTAGCTTTAAGGCCCGTTATTAAAATCTGAATTCTCAAATAAATCGTTTATATGCTATAACTGCTTTATTGACAGGCAGCCTGATCTACTTGAAATCCGGTTTTCATACCTAGTTCAAATGCAAATTTATTTTAACCAATTTTAAATGACTATTATTTTCAGGGCAGTGTGCAGGCAGGAGAATGTCCATCATGTCACTAAGCTTTGCAAGGAAGCAGGGGTCAACATGTATCATGCTTTGGATTTTGAAAACATGCGATATTTTAAAGATCTCAAATTAGTGCAGGATTGGATCACCGCCGGCGACGATTCTAATGACAAGGTCACCATATTTGGAATGACGACCCTGGAAAATGCCACAGCGGCAAAGGAGATGGTCGATTTATTCAACAGGCAAATTGACCACCGGTTTCCCGTCAGAACATTCATCATGACGGAATAAATTATTGCATTTTTATTTTAACCGATCTCGTCAAACAATTCTAATAATTGTATATTCAGCAACTGTAGTTTTTGGATATTGCCGAAAATTTGTTTGCGCAGGAAGGAAAGCCGTTTTGCATTCCAGGTTTCTTGCCCGGGATGATCACTTAACAAGTCTATAATTGGGACTTTCAATTCGGCGGCTATCCGCAACAACCGCGAATAGTTCACGTCCGTCAGGCCGGCTTCGATCTTCGAATAGGCGCCAGGGCTCATGCCTAATTTTTTTTGCCAGCTCAACCTGCTCCATGCCCTGTTTAAGCCTGAACATCCGCATCCTGGCACCCGCAATCTTGTTTATGTCCCGTTTTGCAACCTGTTTCATTCCATGGCCCCGCTAATTACAATGTCGGTGCCAATTCGGAATTAAAATTGATTTACTATAAGGTTAGATATTTGTCTTAGACAACACCATGCAAATGCTGGATCCTGGTTTCCAGTACGTCCAGGTCAAATGGTTTGGGCATAAACGCACTTGGCCTGACTGGATCGCTAATTCACTGATGCCGGAAGATGCGGAGAATGATATTACCGGGATATGTTATTTTTTTACAGGGCCTGCAACATATCACGGCATGCCCTGTTGTAAAGCGAGGTAATACGACCAATTATGGCAACCTATTTACGAAAGTACCCATTTTATCTTAAAGCAACGGTGATCATCTTCGGACTGGTGCTTACCGTCTATGTCTTAAAAGTGCTCAGCGGCATCCTCATCCCCGTGGCCTGCGCTATTTTGTTTGCCGCCCTGCTCAATCCCTTATTTAACCGGATCTGCCGCCCCGCCTTACCACGCGCCGTGTCCGTATTAATAACCGTGCTTATCGGCATGATCATCGTCGGGTCTATCCTATACCTTTTGTGGACGCAGATCGCGCAGTTCAGCAGCGCCTTCCCGGTATTTAAGACCAAGATCAACCTGCTGATCCAGGAACTTGAAAAATGGATCAGTCTGCATTTCGGAATAAGCACCGAAAAACAAGTGTCCTTTATAAAAAATGCACTGGATAGCGGGCAGTCTGCCCTGGGCAGTACGATTGGTACTTTTTTAACGACGCTCAGCCTGGTGTTCCTAATCCCGACCTACGTCTTCATGTTGCTTTATTACAAAACGCTCCTGCTCAATTTCATCTACGAGATATTTGCCGAAGAAAATTATAAAAGGGTTGGAGAGGTGCTCAGCCAGACCAAAAACTCCATACAGAGTTACATGATCGGCCTGCTCATTGAAATGGTCATCGTATCCGTTTTGAATTCCGCCGCCTTATTGATCCTCGGTGTTAAATATCCGATTTTGATCGGGGTGATCGGCGGCTTCCTGAATATGCTGCCGGTAGTCGGGGGAATTGTAGCGATCGCGCTCCCGGTATTGATCGCGACCGTTACTTCCGACGGGTTTTCTACGCAGTTCGGCGTCATCATCGCTTACCTCGTTATTCAATTTATTGACAATCACATCATTTTCCCACGCTTCGTATCGGTAAAAGTTCAAATCAATGCTCTCATATCGCTGATCGCCGTCTTCCTGGGAAATGCCTTATGGGGAATTGCCGGTATGTTCTTATCACTCCCGCTGATCGCCGTGGTCAAAATCATATGTGACCATATCGATGAGCTTCATCCCTGGGGGAAATTGCTGGGCGACTCCGTGCCAACAAAGCATCTTGGCCAGCTTTGGGGCAGAAAACGGCGGAAAGCAGTGCTCGAGCCCGCTCAGGCCGATGGCTAAGCCCAATACAAAAACATGAACAACCATTTCTACCTGAAAACATTATTTATTTTGCCACTATTCATAGCCGGGCCCATTACCGGGTTTGTCCTTGCACAGGTAAAAACAGAAGAGCAGCCCAAAACGCCCGAGCAAACAAAAACTGTTACGCAAGCAAAGGTCCAGGCTGCCCAGGTCAATAACTTCGTACAGCGATTTGATGATAAATTTTTGATCAACCTGGCTTTGCAGCGCAACGACGGCGAAACAAAAAAAATGCTGTTTATATCAAATTCACTGGCCTATGTTTCTTACAGCATCCCCGCAGGCCTGATGATCGGCGGTATCGTAAGACATGATCCCCGGATGCGCCAGAATGCTTTATTTGTAGGCAGCAGCGCAGCGGTCACCTTAGGAACGACCTTGCTGCTAAAAACTATCTTTAAGCGGCGGCGCCCATTTGTTCAGAATTTAAAGATCGTAGCAGTTTACAATGCGGGCAGTACGTCTTTCCCTTCCGGCCACACCTCGACAAGCTTCTCTGTTGCAACCGCTTTGTCAGAGGCATACCCGAAATGGTACGTCATACTTCCTTCTTATTTATGGGCCGGCACGGTAGGCTATTCCCGCATGTACCTCGGGGTACACTATCCCAGCGATGTTTTTGGTGGTGCGCTATTGGGAACTGCCACCTCAATGACGTTAAGGCCGGTTTTCAGGTAAGAAAACAGCTATGCCCGGAACGTACTTGTACGCATTCAGTTATTTTTCGCATTGGTTATAATGTTTTTCCCGCGTTTACCAGATACGTACCCTTTGGTCTTCCGCTTTATAATTCTTCTCACCCGGTTTGACATCAAATGCCTTGTAAAAAGGTTCGAAATTCATTAACGGCCCATTCACCCGCCACATAGCCGGTGAATGCGGATTAGTATTCACATAGGTACGCAAAAACGCATCCCTTGTTTTCACCCGCCAGATCCTGGCCACCGAAAGAAAGAAACGCTGGTCAGGGGTAAAGCCATCGATCTTTTCAGAACCCTGTCCCTGCGGCGTCATTTTGAAAGCATCATAAGCAATCGCTACACCGCCATTATCAGCTGTATTTTCACCTAAGGTTAACTCGCCCTTCACATGGACAGTGTCGAGAACGGTAAAAGAACTGTATAAAGCGGCTAATCTTTTCGTTCTTTCGCTAAATCTTTGAAAGTCTTCCTTTGTCCACCAGTTTTTCACGTTCCCGTCTTTATCAAACCGCGCGCCCTGGTCGTCAAAAGCGTGTGTCATTTCATGACCGATCACCATCCCGATACCGCCGTAAATGATGGCATCATCCGCCGTAAAATCAAAATAAGGATATTGCAAAATACCCGCCGGGAACACAATCTTATTAACCGATGGATTATAATAGGCCGTAACCGTAGCCGGGTCCAAACCCCATTCAGTCTTGTCAACGGGTTTACCCAATTTGGCTAGCTGGAACTGGTACACGTTCTGATTAAGCGCCAGGATATTTTCAAAGTATTGCGTTCTTTTGATCTGTACCTCCGAATAATCCCGCCACTTATCCGGGTAACCAACATTCTTAATGATCGCATAGAGTTTTTCTTTAGCCTTTAGCTTCGTGCTATCACTCATCCAGTCCAGGTGATTGATCCGGTTCTCAAAAGCCTTCTGAAGGTTGTTGACTAAACCAAGCACTCGTTTTTTAGCATCCTCGTTAAAATAACGTTTAACATAAAGCTGTCCTAAAGCCTCGCCCAAATAGCTATCCACCTGCTCTGTCATGATCTGCCTGCGCGGTTTCTGCTTTGCCTGCCCGTTCAGTTCTTTATTAAATTCAAATGCCGCATCCACAAAAGGTTTACTCAATGTTTCGGCGTAAGTTTCCAGCGTACTGGCTTTCAAATAGATTTTCCATTGATCCAGGCTTACCGCTTTCAGCAGCGTGTCCAGTTTATTATAATAAGCTGGTTGTGCCATATCAACCGAATCGGTTGCAGCCCCTAAAGCTGAGAACAAAGACTGCCAGCCCAAAACCGGTTGTGTTTTTGCCAGCGATGCAACCGATAATTTGTGATAATTGGCATCCACATCCCTCAGCTCAATATTGGTTTTATGAGCCGCAGCGAACTGCTTCTCCAAATTATAAACGATATCGGCGTCTTTGGCCGCTTCTGCATTATTGCTCCCGGTCAGTTGAAACAGTGTGCGGACGTAATTCTTATAAGACTGCTGAACATGCAATGTAGCCGAATCTGTTTTGAAATAATAATCCCTGTCAGGTAATCCAATGCCGCCCTGGTATACATGAGCGATGTTGACCGCGCTGTTTTTATTGTCCGGCCCGACACCAAAACTGATGATCGAACCGTTGCCTGATCTGAGTTCGGTAGCCACAAACTTTAGCAATGAAGAAATATTATTTATCGTATTGATCCTTGCAAGTATAGGCTTTACCGGCTGAAAACCCCGCCCGTCGATAGTTGCCAGGTCCATCCCCGATTCATAAAAATCACCAACTTGCTGCTCAATACTTCCCGCGATATTCTTCGCTTTTGAAACGCTGTCCAGGATACTTTGCAATAATTTTTTTTGCGGGATATTCAGGAAAGAGTAGGAGCCCACTCCTGATTGATCGCCGGCGATCTTCACCGTATCATACCATCGGCCATTCACATAGCGAAAGAAATTATCGCCCGGTTTGGTTTGCGGGTCCAGCCCGGAAACATCAACAAAACTTTTTTTCTGCGCGCCTGCGTAGTTTCCAATACTTGCAATTGCAGCAGCCAGGCAGAGGCATAAGATTTTATTCATAAACAAAGATTTGGCTAAAGGTATAGGTTGCGGTCCACTTTTTCAATGTTATCACATGAACAATTTACTATGTTGCTTGTCTTATTATCCGGAATGTCATTCATAAGTACCGCATAATTTATAATCCTTTTGTTTTTAAAAAAACGCTGGCAGCGTATCAGCCTCTTCGTGTTCGCCGGCGTCATTATCCTGTCGCTCATTTTCCTGCTGGTGATCAATAGTATCCTGGAACCTATCGCTGAGCGAAAACTCAAAGATGCGGTCTTTACCGCCAGCGATGGAATCTACCAGCTTTATATCGGTCACCTTAACCTCCACCTGTTCAGCGGCAATGCAGAAATCGAGGGCATCAGTCTCATCCCTGACACCCAACTCTTCCGCAAGCGCCAGGCAACCGGGCAGGCCCCGGCCGAGCTTATTACCCTTTACGTAAAAGAGATCCAAATAACCGGGGCGCATCCTTTCCGTTACCTGTTTAAAAAGCAAGCCGACATTGTTTCGATCAGGTTTAAAAACCCCGAAGGCACCCTGAGCCAGTTCCGCGAAACCAGGAAGAGTTCAGCCCCGCCAAAGACGATCTACCAGAAGATCAGTGGTGAAATTCAGCGCATCAGCGTGGGGCAGATCGGGCTGGAACATATCCGGCTCGTCTACCGTGATCTCACCGGGAGTAAACCCGCCAGCACCAGCTTCAGCGAACTTAGCCTGGAAGCCAACGGCCTGCTTATCGATTCAGTCACCCAGCACGACAGCACCCGGACACTTTATTGCCGGGACATTATCACGGAGATCAAAAACTTCAAAAGCAGTACCGCTGATGGAAATTATCGCTATAGTGTAAAATCAGCAAGGTACTCAACACGATCGCAGCGTTTGGAAGCTGTGGGCCTGGTTGTTCAGCCCCTGCCACGGGAAACCTTTTTTGCCCGTACAAAGGACGACCGTTTTAACCTCGATCTTCATACGTTAACGCTGCAGCGCTTTCGTTTCCGGGATTTTCAGATGGAGAAAAAACTGGTGGCCGGAAAAATAGAACTGGAGGGCGGGGCTTTTGACTTATCCGGTAACCCGCGCGGGCCAGTCGCTAAAACCGACCGGGTAATCACGTTCCCGAACTACTGCCTAATACACCTGGGGTACCCCGTACGGGTCGATACCTTGTCGATCGCGGGAATGGAGATCAGTTATCACGAAGTGAACAGTCAATCCGGGAAAACGGGCATGGTACGTTTTAGCCATACCGCGGCGCGCTTCCTCCATGTCAGTAATGGCTCTGCTGCCAGTCCGGCCATTTCCCGGGTCAAAGTTAGCTCCAGTTTCATGGGTGCCGGGAAGCTCGAACTCAACGCAGAATTTAACTTAAAGGACCCTGCTTATGGTTACCGGGTTTCCGGGCACTTAGGGCAGCTGCCGCTGACGGCAATAAATCCTGTTGTGATGCCGCTGGCATTGGCGGAAATAAAAAAGGGACAATTCAATAGCCTGGACTTTGATCTGACCGGTAACCGCAAAAGCGTACGCGGCAGGGTGAAGGCCCTATACAGCGGTCTGTCTGTCAACTTACTCGGATCGTCGCCCGGAGAAGCTTATCATCAAAAACCGCTCAAAACTTTGGCGGCCAGGGTATTCGTGATCAAATCTTCCAACCCAGATGCGCCTGGCGAGACACCCCGCAATGCGCGGGTGATCTTTTTACGCCCGAAGAATTTCCCGTTTTTTAAAACGTTATGGGTCTCCCTGCTGAAGGGGCTCAAACCCTGCGCCGGGATGGGGGATACCCAGAAACAAGCGGTTCCAAAACCCCTGACCAAAAAAGAAAAGCGCGCAAAAGAAAAGGCGCTAAAAAAAGCCCTGAAGGAAAAAAAGAAAGCCGATAAGGCTTATAAGAAACAGTTAAAAAAGCAGAACCGCCAAAACGGGTCCTGACAAGGGCCGTCTGGCGCCTGATTGCCGGAAAGTTCCAAAGCAAACATTCCATCACCAGGGCAGTTGAATACTTAAGGGGACCTCATGAAAAAACCATCGAACTTCGGCTTGATACCGGCTACTGTTATTATCGTGACATGGCTCTCTTCAACCATCCTCCTCATGAGTTGGCATTTCAGCTGGTACAACCCCTTGGTTTACCTGTTCGTCTTTGTACAAATGCACTTATACACGGGGCTTTTCATTACAGCACACGATGCCATGCACGGGACCGTTTCTTCAAATAAGCCATTGAACAGGCTGGCAGGGTACCTCACTGCCTTTCTTTACGCGGCATTCTGGTACCCCAAACTTTATGCTAACCATCATAAACACCACAACCATGTCCATACAGCTGATGATCCCGATTACCACCATGGCAATTTCCTGTCCTGGTATACCCGTTTTATGAGAAATTACCTTTCTGCCTGGCAGCTCCTAATCATGGCAGCCCTGTTCAACCTGTTAAAACTTTGGGTACCGCAACCCAACCTGCTGCTGTTTTGGGTAGCCCCTTCTTTGATCAGCACACTGCAGTTATTCTATTTCGGAACTTATCGCCCGCATAAAGGGGAACACGCGAACCCCTACCATTCCGGCACCCAACCCCGGAATCACCTAGTTGCTTTTTTTTCCTGTTATTTTTTTGGTTATCATTACGAACACCATCATTCCCCGGCGACGCCCTGGTGGTTGTTGTGGAAGGCGCCATCGCCATCCCTTCCCCTTAGCAGAAACAACAAGTTTACCAGGACCAGCGACATACCATAAAATATATCCTCCAGCGGGATGGTCAGCAGCCGAATGCCCATAATGCCGCGGGGATCGTACCAGACGACCGGCGCCGCCAGCAAAGTGCCTGTCAGTAAACCATTAACTACCAGGAAAGGTATCAGCAGCAGCGCATACACCAGGTAAAACCTGGGCAGCCATTCCGCTTTACTGATAAAGTACGCCCAAAAATGCAGTGCAGCTAATAAAGAAAAAGCGACCAATGTATACCTCCGATGATAATTCAGCAAGCCGATAGCGCCATATAATGCGACCAGGATAACCACAACGATACCCCTGTTTTTCTTGCTGAACCGAATGTTTTTTACCGGGGGAAAAACGAAAAAAGTAAATATGCAGGCGTAGGGAATACAAATAAAAAACAGTATTTCCTCTAAAGGCAGGTTACCAAGGTACACGCCCGTGATATAGTCCCGGTTGAAACCCCAAACCCCCAGGCGGGTAAACCACATATCCCACAAGACGAAAATACATGCTGTGATGATCATGGCCGGAAACACACTTCTCCATCTCCTGTAAAAATCTGAGCGGGGAGGGAACGACAAATATAATGGGCCCAAAAGGGTAAACAGGTCGATCACCAGGTAAGTGAACCTTGTCATAGTTTCCCAGTCACCTCAT
>Ga0207695_10008474_pt1 | contig 12866 bp, 11 predicted proteins | sample KBSC54metaG_FD_184354 | JGI IMG/M metagenome (GOLD analysis project Ga0207695, IMG submission 184354) | Corn rhizosphere microbial communities from Kellogg Biological Station, Michigan, USA - KBS C5-4 metaG (SPAdes) (version 2) | ecosystem: Host-associated > Plants > Roots > Rhizosphere > Soil...
GGATGATTTCGGACGCCGCAAAAATGGGGCATTACTGGCGCGGAGGGATGGGGCGTTGATGACGCGAATGAAGCCTGGAGTGGTCGCGGCGATTGCGATCATGAGCATCGCGATTTTCGCGGTTTCGGGGTTGCCCGGATGCGGCGTCAAGAGCGCGCCGGTTGCTCCCGAGTATGCGCGACCCGAACGCATCTTGAGCCTGCGTGCTACCGCCGCGGTTGACGGCATCAAGCTGACCTGGCAGCGCCCGACCCGCTACAACGGCGGCCATGCGATGCGCGATTTGAGCGGCTTCGTGCTGATGCGCGCCGAGGGCGACGGCCCCATGACGGCGCTGGTCAATATCCCGGTGACCGACCAGGAACGCTTTCAGGTCGAGGATGAATTCACCTACCTCGACGGTGAGAGCCGGATGGGCGCGCGCTATCGCTACACCGTGATCGCGCAGACCCGCGACGGCTATAACAGCGAGCCGTCCAACGAGGTCGAGTTGACGCGGGTCAAGCCGCCATTGGCGCCCAATCCCGACACCTACCGGCTGCCGTCACCGTCTCCGTTGCCGACCGATACGCCCTGACGCCAGCGGTTCGCGTCAGCACTGCGGTCGGCGCGTGCCACCACGTCTCGCAGTTTCATAACCACGGCGGTCGGCGGAGCGTTTTTTCACGCGGGCCGGCTGTGATAAAAACGACGGTTACCAAAGGGTGTCGCGAGACCGCGTGACGGACTCGTAGCGCCTCATTCCACCAGGACACGGATGAACTACTTTACTTACAAGGACAACCGGTTATTCGCCGAAGATGTCGCGATCGACGCTCTCGCCGCGCGCCTCGGCACCCCACTCTACGTCTATAGTGCGCGGACTTTGCGCCGCCACTACCGGGTTTTGAGCGAGGCCTTCAAGGGCACCGACAGCCTCATCTGTTTCGCGATGAAGGCGCTCTCGAATTTGAGCATCCTCAAGCTCTTTGGCGATCTCGGTGCGGGCTTCGATATCGTTTCGGTGGGGGAGCTGATGCGCTGTCTGCGCGCGGGCGCGGACCCCGGCAAAATCGTGTTTTCGGGTGTCGGCAAGACCGACGAGGAGATCGAGGCCGCGCTCAAGGCGAAGATACTGATGATTAACGTCGAGTCGCGCCCGGAGTTGCATCGCGTCTCGGCGGTCGCGCAGCGTATCAATCTGCAGGCGCCGGTCAGCCTGCGCGTAAATCCCGACCTCGACCCGGGGACGCATCCGCATATCTCCACCGGCCATCGCGACAGCAAGTTCGGTATCCCGCTGTCGCAGGTCAACGAGTACTACGCGGAAGCGCGCGGGCTTAAGAACCTGGAGCTTGCGGGGCTGAGCACGCATATTGGATCGCAGATCACCGAGACCGCGCCGTTCGCGGAGGCGGGCGAGAAGGTGGCGAAAATCGTCGCCGGATTGCGCGAACAGGGGATCGCGCTCAAGTACCTCGACCTCGGCGGCGGACTCGGCATTCCGTATCAAGAGGAACCGCCCTCGCCGGCGCAATATTCGGCGGCGCTGCTCGCACCGCTGCGCAATATCGGTCTCAAGATCATCATCGAACCGGGCCGTGTGCTGGTCGGCAATGCGGGCATCCTGGTGACCAGGGTGCTTTACGTTAAGGAGACCGACGTCAAGCGGTTTATCGTGGTGGATGGCGCGATGAACGATCTGATTCGGCCGGTGCTTTACGAGGCATATCACGATATCGTGCCGGTGGTGCGCCGTGCGGGGGGCGATCGCCAGACCGCTGACGTCGTCGGGCCGGTATGCGAGAGCGGCGACTTCTTCGCGCGCGAACGCGATCTGCCGGCGGTCGATTCGGGCGACCTGATCGCCGTCATGAGCGCGGGTGCCTACGGCTTCGTGATGGCCTCGAACTACAACAGCCGGCCGCGCGCGGCCGAGGTGCTCGTCGAAGGCACCGTTGCGCACGTGATTCGCGAGCGCGACAGCTTCGAGGACATCATTAGAAACGAGAAAATTGTGAACCTGAAGGGTGGGCCAGATGCGTAGGCGCAACGAGAAAATCGGGACGCTCAAGGGCGGCCCCGATGCGTAAGCTCGCCTTCACCAAGATGCACGGTTGCGGCAACGACTACATCTATATTGTCGCCGACCGGATACGCCCCGCCGACCCGGGCGCACTGGCGCAACGCCTCTCCGATCGGCACTTCGGCATCGGTGGCGACGGACTGATCCTGCTATGCCCCTCGAAGTCCGCTGACGTGCGCATGGAGATGTACAACGCCGACGGCAGCCGCGGCGAAATGTGCGGCAACGCGATCCGCTGCGTCGCACGCCTTCACATCGAATCCGGTGTGCGCAAGAATCCAATCGTCGTCGATACCGATTGCGGCCCGAAAACCATCGAGCTCAAACTCGACGACCACGGCCGCGTCATCGCCGCCACCGTCGATATGGGCGCGCCGATTCTCGAGGGCCGCGATATCCCCGCCGATCGCGACGGCCGCGTGATCGACTTCCCGCTCGAAGTCGCCGGCCGCGAATATCGCGTCACCGCGGTCTCGATGGGCAATCCGCATTGCGTGGTCTTCGTTGAGGACGACGGCGTCTTCGGCCTCGACGACGCCGAGTTCGGGCGGCTGGGCCGTCAGTTCGAGCACCATCCGTTCTTTCCGCGTCGCGTCAACACCGAGTTCATCCTGCCGCTCTCGCGCGACCGCCTGAAGATGCGGGTGTGGGAACGTGGCTCGGGCGAGACGCTCGCTTGCGGCACCGGCGCATGCGCGGCGCAGGTCGCGGCGGTGCTGACGAATCGTACCGATCGCGCCGCTACCGTGGAACTGCGCGGCGGCAATCTCGAAATCGAATGGCGTGAGCGGGGCCCTGATGCCAACCATGTCTTCATGACCGGCGAGGCAGTTACGGTCTTCACCGGCGAAGTTGAGGTCGGCGACGCCGAGTTGGTGTCCGCCTGATCGGCGGGAGGTCGGAAAAAACATGTTCAACGGCGCAATATCGGCGATCATCACTCCGTTCCGCGATGGCGCGGTGGACGAGAAGGCACTGCGCGACCTGGTCGAATGGCAAATCGAGTCGGGCATCGACGGTATCGTCCCATGCGGATCGACCGGCGAGTCCGCCACGCTGACCCACGCCGAACACGAGCAGGTGATCAAGCTGGTGGTCGAACAGACGCGCCGGCGCGTGCCGGTAATCGCCGGCACCGGCTCCAATTCCACCGCCGAGGCGATTCGCCTGACGACCTTCGCGCGCGAGGTCCACGCCGACGGCGCTTTGCTGATTTCGCCCTACTACAACAGGCCCACGCAGGACGGCATCTACCGCCATTACAAGGCAGTGGCCAACGCGGTTGACCTGCCACTGCTCGTTTACAACATCCCGGGGCGTACGGGATCGAATATCGCGCCCGAAACCTTCGCGCGCCTGAGCGAGGTCAAGAACATCGTCGGCATCAAGGAGTCGTCGGGCTCGATGGATCAGTGTTCCGACATTCTGAAGCTGTGCGGCGATCGCCTGACCCTGCTCTCGGGTGACGATCCGCTAGCCGTCCCGCTGATGGCGATTGGGGCGAAGGGCGTGATCTCGGTCGTGACCAACGTGATGCCTCGCGAGGTCCACGAGATGGTCGCGGCCGGTCTCGCCGGCGACTTCGAGCGGGCGCGTGCGCTTCACTATAAGTTGCTGCCGCTCACCCGCGCGCTCTTCACCGAAACCAATCCGATTCCGATCAAGCAGGCCTGCGCCTTCATGGGCAAATGTACCAACGAAATGCGTATGCCGCTTGTCCCGATGACGCCGCCGGCCGCCGAAAAACTGCGCGCCGCCATGAAAGAGCTACGCCTGATCTGAAGAGGAAGAAAAAGAGATGTGAAACCTTTAGAAGGGTTTCACACTTCCCACGGTGAATGAAACAAGTAGAACGCCAGAGAGGATCGCAGATCTCGGCGGTGTCACCCTGAGCGTAGCGAACGGGTCCCGGATCCGGGATTATTCGTTACACTCAGAATGACAAGGCGGGTTCTTGATAATTGTGCGGAGCTCTCTGGCCTGCCTGGAGCACTGAAATGATCGACGAGACCAATCAGCAGGTTGACGAGAAGAATCGCTGGCGCACGGAAACCCCCGGCCACGTCGGATGGCAGCGCACGGCGCGTCCCGACGATCCCGACCGCTATCTGATGATCTCGGCGGATTGTCACGTCAACGAACCGAGCAAGCTCTGGTGGGAGCGTATCGACGAGAAATTTCGCAATCGCCTGCCGCATATCGAAGTCGATGCGAAGGGCGACCAGTGGATGGTGGTCGAGGGCTATCAGCGCTCGCGGGTGCGCAAGGTCTCGAAGAACGATGCGCCCAAGGGCGGCGAGGATCGGCTGCGCGGCAACGCCGGACGCGACCCGCTTGATCGCATCCGCGACCATACTCGCGATGGCATCGACGCGGAGATCGTGTTCCCGAACAAGGGGCTTGCGATGTTCGCGACGCAAGACCCGGAGTTCGGGGCCGCTCAATGCCGCGTTTGGAACGATTGGGCGTGGGAGACCTACGGTCCTTACAACGATTTCATGTCGCCGATGGCTGCGATCATGACCGCCGATCTCGAACTGGCAACGGCCGAAATCAAGCGCGTCGTCAAGATCGGCTTTCGCGGCCTGACGTTGCCGTGCAAGCCGGTGTGGGGCGCCCATGACGCGCGCCATCCCAATTACAACCTGCCGATCTTCGATCCGCTATGGGCGTTGATCCAGGATTGCGACTTGCCGGTGACTTTCCACGTCTCGACCGGACGCGACCCGCGCGCCGCGCGCAGCGCCGGCGGCGCGGTGATCAACTACGCGGCGCATTCGCTGTCGCCGACTATCGAACCGGTCGCGAGCCTCTGCGCATCGGGCGTGATCGAGCGCTTCCCGAAGTTACGCTTCGCCGCGATCGAGTCCGGCATCGGATGGGTGCCGTGGGCGCTCACCGCGATGGACGAGGCGTATCGCAAGCATCACCTGTGGGCGTTCCCCAAGCTGAAACATCTACCGAGCGATTATTTTCGCAGCAACGGCGCCGCCTCGTTTCAGGAGGACCCAGCCGGTCTCGCGCTCGCCGAGAGTTTTAATCTGGTCGATAATTTCCTGTGGGCCAACGACTATCCGCACGCCGAGGGCACCTGGCCCCATTCGGCGGAGGCGATCGAACGCGAGATGGGCCATCTCGACGAAATTCAGCGTGCGAAGATCCTCGGGCTGAACGCGGCGCGCATCTTCAAGTTCGACATCGACCTGCTGCTCAAACGCCGCCAACTGCCACGGATGGCAGACCACTGATTTGCCCCATTTCCCATCGATGGACAAAAATCAGGGGCCGCAATACTCTAAGGGTGCTCAAGCATCGACGTTCCTACGATTCAATCGAGCTTATGGAGGTAAGCAATGATCGAGGAAACCAATCAGACCGTTGACCCCAATAATCGTTGGCGGCTCGAAACGCCTGGACACGAAGGTTGGAAACGCTCGGCGCGCCCCGGCGATCCAAACCGCTACCTGATGATCTCCACTGACTGCCATTGCAACGAGCCGTCCGGCCTGTGGGCCGAGCGGATGGACGAGAAGTATCGTAAGCGCCTGCCGCATATCGAAACCGACGAGAACGGCGTCAAGTGGATGATTTCCGAAGGCTGGCAGAAGTCGCGCGCCCCTGACTTTGCGTTCAAGTTCGAAGGCGAGGATCTGGAGCGCAACAAGTCCGGCTATGATCCGAAAGAGCGGATCAAGGATCATGCGCGCGATGGTATCGACGCCGAGATCATCTTTCCCAACAAGGGCCTGCTGATGTGGGCGACGCAGGACGCCGATTTCGGCGCGGCGCAATGCAGGGTTTACAACGACTGGGCGTGGGAGACCTTCGGCCAGTACAACAGTTTCATGTCGCCGATGGCCGCGATCATGACCTCCGACGTCAACCTCGCGATCGCCGAGATCGAGCGCGCCGCGAAGATCGGATTTCGCGGGCTCACGCTGCCGTGCAAGCCGATTTTCGGCAACTACGACTCACGTCATCCGAACTATAACTTGCCGATTTACAATCCCATGTGGGCGGCGATCCAGGACTGCGACCTGCCCATCACGTTCCATATCTCGACCGGACGCGATCCGCGCGCGGCGCGCAAGGACGGCGGTGCGGTCATCAACTACGTCTCGCATTCGCTGTCGCCGACCATCGAACCGATCGCGAACTTGTGCGCCTCCGGCGTGATCGAGCACTTCCCGAAAATTCGTTTCTCGGCGATCGAATGCGGCATCGGCTGGGTGCCGTGGGCGCTCGACGCGATGGACGAGGCCTACCGCAAGCATCACATGTGGGCCTTTCCCAAGCTGCCGAAAATGCCGAGCGAATACTTCCGCAGCAACGGCGCGACCACTTTTCAGGAAGACCGCGTGGGACTCGATCTCGCGGTGAAGTACAACCTGATCGACAACTTCATGTGGGCCAACGACTACCCGCATCACGAGGGCGTGTGGCCGCATTCGGCGGAATCGATCGAGCGCCAGATGGCTCATCTCACCGACGAGCAGCGCGCCAAGATCCTCGGCCTCAACGCCGCGCGCATCTTCAAGTTCGACGTTGACGCGTTAATGCGCCGCCGCGACAGCGCGATCAACTGAGCGCGATCGTCGCTGCGATACGAAACGAAAAGAGCCGGTCCCTTTGGGGGCCGGCTCTTTTTATGGAACGTGAATGGTGGATTAATCAAACATCAGCACAGTGCGTGCGACCTCACCCTTCTTCATCGCCGCGAACGCGTCGTTGACGTCCTCGAGCTTGCCGCGCTTGCTGATCATGTCGTCGAGATTGAGCCGCCCCTGCAAGTAGAAATCGATGTAGCGTGGCATATCGATACGGAAGCGATTTCCACCCATCATGGTACCCTGGATCTTGCGCTCGGTCAGGAACTTGGGACCGTCGAGCGCGACCTTCTGCCCGACCGGGATCATCCCGATAATCGTCGCCATACCGCCGGGCTTGATACAGTCGAAGCACTGCTCGGCGAGCTTCGCGACGCCCACCGCTTCGAACGAGTAATCGACGCCTCCGCCCGTCATCGTGTTAATCGCCTCGACGGCGCTGGTGTGCGATGCGTCGATCGTATGGGTCGCACCGAAGCGCTTGGCCATCGCGAGCTTGTTCTCGAATTGATCGACCGCGATAATCTGCCGCGCACCCGCGAGCTTCGCTCCCTGGATCGCCGAAATCCCCACTCCGCCGCAGCCGAACACCGCGACCGTCGAGCCCGGTTCGATCTTCGCCGTGTTGAGCACCGCGCCGACTCCGGTCGTCACGCCGCAGCCGATCAGCGCCGCGCGATCGAGCGGGATGTCCTTGGTGATCTTCACCAGCGCGTTCTCATGCAGCAACATCTTCTCGGCGTAAGTTGAAAGGTCGGAGAACTGTCGCACCATCTTGCCGCCCTGCGAAAGCCGCGGCTTGTCGCCTTTGGGCCGTTGCGTCGCCCGCCGATTCGAACATCGATGGAGATTGCCGGTCATGCATTCTTCGCAAAAGCCGCAGAAGACCGACGGGCACGAAATCACGTGGTCGCCCGGCGCCAGGTAGGTGACGGCCTTGCCGACTTTCTCGACTACGCCGGCGGCCTCGTGACCCAGAATGGCGGGCGCCGGGTACGGATAGAGCCCGTCAACGAAATGGAGGTCGCTATGGCACACGCCGCTCGCCGCCGTGCGCACCAGCACTTCGTGGTCGCGCGGATCGTCGATATCGACCTGCTCGATCGTCAATGGCTGGTTGGGTCCGTGAAAAATTGCTGCTTTCATGATGTCGCCATTCCTTCAATCATAATTGTTATTCGCGCCGTTACTGAGTAATCGATTTGTTATTCAAACATCAGGACGGTGCGCGCGACCTCGCCATTCTTCATCGCCGCGAACGCGTCGTTGACGTCTTCGAGCCGCCCGCGCTTGCTGATCATGTCGTCGAGGTTGAGCCGCCCCTGCAGGTAGAAATCGATGTACCGGGGCATATCGACGCGGAAGCGGTTCGAGCCCATGTTGCTGCCCTGCATCTTGCGCTCGGTGAGCAGCTTGGCGCCGTCGATTTCGACTTTCTGGCCCACCGGGATCATACCGATGATCGTCGCGGTGCCGCCCGGCTTGATGCACTCGAAGCATTGCTCGGCGAGCTTCTTCACGCCGACCGCCTCGAACGCATAATCGACGCCGCCGGCGGTCAATTCGCGAATCGCTTCGACCGCGTCGGAATGGGCCGCATCGACGGTGTGCGTCGCGCCGAGCTTCTTGCCCATCGCGAGCTTGTTCTCGAATTGATCGATTGCGATGATCTGCCGCGCGCCGGCGATCCGCGCGCCCTGGATCGCCGACAGGCCAACGCCGCCGCAGCCGAAGACCGCCACCGTCGAGCCCGGTTCGATCCGCGCGGTGTTGAGCACCGCACCGACGCCGGTCGTCACACCGCATCCGATCAGCGCAGCGCGGTCCAGCGGAATCTCGTGAGTGATCTTCACCAGGGCGTTCTCGTGCACCAGCATGTTTTGCGCGTAGGTCGAGAGGTCGGCAAACTGGCGAATCATCTTGCCCTTTTGCGAGAGGCGCGGCGTATCGCCCTTGGGGCGCTGCACCGCCAGCTTGTTGGTGCAGCGGTTGGGGTGGCCCGACATGCAATCGGCGCAATAGCCGCAAAAAACCGAGAGGCAACAGATGACGTGGTCGCCCGCCTTGACGTAGGTGACCTCGCTGCCGACCTGCTCGACGATGCCGGCCGCCTCATGTCCGAGTACGGCGGGCGCGGGAAACGGATAGTAGCCATCGACGAAATGGAGGTCGCTATGACACACGCCGCTGGCAACGGTGCGGACCAGCACTTCGCGCTCGCGCGGCTTGTCGATCTCGACGTCTTCAATCGAAAGGGGCTGCTGGGGCCCATGAAATACTGCGGCTTTCATCGCGGGAACTCCTTGGTTATTGCAAAGTTGAATGCCCCGGGCGGCCCGCCGCTCCCGGCGTCGAAGCCTGACTCCGGGGATTCCCGGCCGAATTGCGAATTTGACGCGACCTGCGTCCGCCAACGCGAACGGCTATGCAAGCGGATCGCGCCCCTCTCCACTGACGTGGATAGACCACGAGGCCGCCGCAGCTGTCAAGGAAACCCTGCGCCCCAACGGCCCGCGCTTGCCTTGACTGTATGCGCCCGCGTCCTTAAGTTGAATTTGTAAGTTAGCGGCTAGGAGATGTGACGATATGGCCAGCGACAAAGTCTTGCATGTAACGGACGCCAGCTTCGAGCAGGAAGTTCTGAAGTCTGCCACGCCGGTGCTGATCGATTTCTGGGCTCCGTGGTGCGCGCCCTGCCGCGCGATCGCGCCGATGGTCGATGAACTCGCGACCGAGTACGAGGGCCGCCTCAAGGTCGTGAAGATCAATGTTGATGACAATCCGCAGGTGCCGGCCCGCTTCGGCGTGCGTGGCATTCCGAATCTCGTAATCGTCAAGGGCGGCGAGGTGAAGCAGCAGATAGTCGGTGCGGTGCCCAAGCGCAATCTGGTTGACGCAGTCAACAACGCGATCGCGTAAGCAGCGCTGATTCGATTCCGTTTGCGAGGGCCTCGAATTACCTTACCGATGAGGGTGAAGGTTCGGGGCCTTCCGATTTTTGCAGGCTTTCAGCTTTCAGGATCCACTGCCGGTAAAGCTCCGAGCGCTTATCTTCGTAGGCTTTTTTGACCTGCGGCGGCACATAGGCCATTAGCACCTGGTTGTAGCCAAGCACTTGGGGCGCGAGCCGCGAGTTGCGCAGCAGGGATGGATTCGGCGGCAGCAGGGCGGTCAACCCGAGCACTACGAACCCCGCGATCAACGCGCCGATCGCCGCCCCCAGAAGGCCGCCGGCGAGGCGGTCGATCCAGCTCAGGTGGATTATCTGCGCGAGGCGCACGACGGCTGCACCCGCATACTCGATCGCGAAGAACACGATCGCGAAAACCGCCACGTAGCCAATCAGCGCGCTCATCGTCGGACTCGTCGATAGATATTTGTGCGCGATCGCCGCGGCGCGCCCGTAGTACACCGAAGCGGCGTAGATTCCGAGCACAAGCGACAGTACCGAGGTCGCCATCCGGAGCGCACCGCGCGTCAGACCGCCAAACGCCCCAATACCAACTATCGCGATGATCGCGATATCGAGCCCATTCATTCCAGCCGTCGTCACGCCGCCGATTTTACTCCGATGAGCGCCGGTGTGCTCGATAATCCGCCGGCAAGCGCCTAGACTTGTACGCATGTCGTGGGTCTATATCGAGGACTTGGGCAGCCATCTCGGCGAGGAAGTCACGCTCAAAGGATGGCTATACAACCGGCGCTCGAGCGGGAAAGTCCATTTCCTGCTGATTCGCGACGGCACCGGCGTATGTCAGTGCGTGGCGTCCGTCAACGACCTCGGTGCCGAGGCCTTCGCCGCCGCCGACCATCTCGGGCAAGAGACCTCGCTCGAGGTCACCGGCCGCGTGCGCGAGGACCAGCGCGCTCCCGGCGGTCGCGAGTTGACGATCACGAGCCTCACCGTCCACGCGCCCTCGATCGACTATCCGATCACGCCCAAGGAGCACGGCCCGGCCTTCCTGCTCGACCTGCGGCATTTGTGGGTTCGGTCCGCGCGTCAGCATGCGATTTTGCGGATTCGCAGCGAGGTCGAGGCCGCCTGCCGCGACTTCTTCCACGAGCGCGGGTTCGTCCTGTTCGATTCGCCCATCCTTACGCCGACTTCATGCGAGGGCACGACCAACCTCTTCGAGATCGACTATTTTGGCGAACGCAAGGCGTATCTCACGCAGAGCGGACAACTCTATGCCGAGGCCGGCGCGCTCGCCTTCGGCAAGGTCTATTGCTTCGGCCCCACCTTCCGCGCCGAGAAGTCCAAGACCCGGCGCCATCTGACCGAGTTCTGGATGGTCGAGCCCGAGGTCGCATATTTCACGCTCGACGAAGACATGCAGCTCGCCGAGGATTTCGTCGCGTACATCGTCGCGCGAGTGCTCGATCGGCGTCGCGAGGATCTGAAGGTGCTGGAGCGCGATACCGCCAGACTTGAACTCGCGACCGGCAAGCCCTATCCACGGATTACCTACGACGAGGCGATCGAGCGGCTCAAAGGCAAGGGTTTCGCCGTGAATTGGGGCGACGATCTGGGCGCCGACGAGGAGACCGCGCTGTCTGCCGACTTCGCGACGCCGGTGCTGGTACATCGCTACCCGGCCGCCTCCAAGCCCTTTTACATGAAGCACGATCCGGACCGTCCGGACCTGGCGTTGTGCGTCGATATGCTCGCGCCCGAAGGTTACGGCGAGATTATCGGGGGCGGCCAGCGCGAGGATGACTACGAGACCTTGAAGCAGCGCATCGTCGAGCACGGCCTGCCGCTCGAGCCCTTCCAATGGTACCTCGATCTGCGCCGCTACGGGTCGGTGCCGCACGCCGGTTTCGGCATGGGAATCGAGCGCGCCGTTACCTGGATTTGCGGGACCCATCACGTGCGTGAGGCGGTGCCGTTTCCCCGTATGATGGAGCGCCTCGAGCCATAAACGAATCTTTTCCGTGATCTGCGACCTGCTTAAGTAAGCCGATCGAAAATATTTTTTTCGGGCTTGCGCGCCATCCGAAGTCATCAACAGGCTGTGGATGAAATTTGATCTGTTAATCTATCGTCGAGTTCCGCCGCGGCGGGTTCCTTGACGGCCGCGGCGATGGCGGCGGCTCGCGGCGCACATGCGAGAAATGCTGAAACCCCCATGCTGGCTTGCATTACGCAACGCGCGGACCCTGCCAATAAGAAATCACCGCTCAATCGGGAGCAGATCGGTATACATTAGCCAACCTCATAATGCTCGGTTTGGTCACCCGCGCGACAATTTTGTGATCGGCACGAGTGCAGTGCGAAGTCAATACGATAGCGGCGTTACGGGGCCGACCAGGCACGTTGCCCGAGCCCTGACCACGCGCTAAAGAGGTTGAAGGTTAGCGCGAGTCATTTGTGACTTAGAGCTTCGGGAACGTCGCGCAGGCTTCGGCGGCCGTGACTGCCAGGCGGATCGCCAAAGGCTGTGCGCCTTGCCAGCCAGGGCTTGGGATCATCGCGCGGGGACATGGGGCGGGTGGACTGCGGAAATCGCTGATGACGAGCGGGGCTGATTGTGCGGGAAAGGGCCACGCATGTTACGAGTTCGGACGGGCACTTTTCTCCAGACCGACTCCACGGCGACCGCCGCTGGAGCGCGCGCAACATCTACCGGTCGAAAATCGATTGCCGCAGCGAAATTGCAAACTGCCACGCTGAAAGCCAAAGGAGGTTGTCATCTTGCGGACCGGACCTTTGGTGCGTAGAGGCGCTAACGTCTCGCGAGTCGTTCCGGGAGCGCCAGCAACGGTGCGGCGGAACCTCTTTCCCCGGATTTCAAACCTCACCGCATTAGAAAACCTCCCCTTAGCATCGCCCATTATCGAATCATCGTGTCTGCACGTCGAATGTAAGCTCCCGATTAACCTGCGTCAGTTCCTCGCCCAGCAATTCGATCCGATTCTCGACTCCGACAACGACTCCATCCTTGACCTGGCCGCCCACGCCGATGAGGCGACGCTGAGCCGGGTCGCGCGGGCGATTCGCCGCTATTCGACCAGTCGCGCGCGCGAGGCCTGGGCCGAATGCTCAGTGGCGCTCAGCGACTTTGAACGCGAGGTCGCGAGTCCGGCGGCGGCCGTAACGCTTTGCCTTGAATGTGCGCTGCTGGAATTTGGTGCGGACGCCCACGATCGTCATGCCGCCCCGGAATGTTTGACGGTGAGTCTGATTCCGGCCG
>Ga0207695_10008485_pt1 | contig 12850 bp, 9 predicted proteins | sample KBSC54metaG_FD_184354 | JGI IMG/M metagenome (GOLD analysis project Ga0207695, IMG submission 184354) | Corn rhizosphere microbial communities from Kellogg Biological Station, Michigan, USA - KBS C5-4 metaG (SPAdes) (version 2) | ecosystem: Host-associated > Plants > Roots > Rhizosphere > Soil...
CCGACATTATTGATCGGGTGCGTGAACGTCACTATCGAAACTGCCAGATGAGACGCGCGTAGGTTAATTCAGACCGGGACTGCCCCAGAAGCGCCAAAAGTACCGTCTTCCGGACTCAAGAACCGAGCCCGAGAGCGAACAAAAGCGGAATCGGTGACGTGTGCCGCGACGGCGCCAGGCTTTGAGGCGTGAGGGCCGCCCGTCACGATGTTTTCGGCACGCCGCATAGTCTGGCAATATTGTAATTAAACAAACATGTTTGACGCCGGTTTATTGCTCGGAAAGTTAGCTGGAGCTGGCAAGGCTGCACTCCTGGGTGCCGCCAAGCAGCATCTCAAAGAGTTGCTGCTCGACGCCTTGCGCATCGAACGCGCGATTCAAAAGACCTCCACGGCATTCTCGACCCAATTGCCAGGTGCGCGAGACGCTCTGGCGGCCTGGGTCAAGACCGAGGCGTTTCGCGCCGCAATGGACACATTCCTGGAAGCTGGACTGCTGCCCGAGCAAATTGTCAACCCGGATGAATTTCTCGCCAGTACTGGCCTGAGTTTCGGCACGGCTCGTCCAGAAGTGGTCCGCCTTTTCCTTTCCACTTTTTTCAAGAACCTTCGCGAGGACTTGCTTGGATCTCCGGGTCTGGTACTGATCGACAACCGCGTCGCAGAGTTACAACGGGAATTCCACGACCTGCTCGGGGCCATAGCCGTCCAGTCCTCTCGCGGTGATCCGCGGGCCAACCCACAACTCGCGCCGGACAGCCTCCTGAATCAAATTGCGCAAACGCAAGGTTGGGGTGCCGGTGTAGGATACGGAAGCGATATTCACATCAACCTAGAGCTTCCGCCCACAGTGCAGAAGCTCGCTACCCGTCGTCTGGCAGTCCAGGCAGCACAAAAGGCGTTCGAGAATACCGCGTGGTTCGCGATGTATGGCGGAAGCGGCTCTGGCAAGACCCAGTTGGCGATTCTCATCGCAAACGCGTTTTCCGGCGTTAAAGCCTGGATTCGTCTTGGAGGCCCGCCGTCTGCTGCTGGTTTGATTTTGGAGTCGGCAATTGCATCGATAGCGCAACGCCAACCCGGCCAATCGACTGCGCACTGGTGCGAAGACGCTTGTTCTCATTTGGGACCCCACGCATTAATAGTCCTTGACGATCTGCCGGCCGTGCATACCGACGCTGCCTTGATTGAGCACTTGGTGGCGCTCTGCACCGCCTGCGTTCGCACGGGAGTGCGCCTTTTATCCACCTCCGCTCGTCCTCTGCCCCAGAGCGTCCGAACTGCCGCTGAGAGCCACATCCATGAGGAAGCGGTTCCTGACTTCGATGAGGAAGATACCCGTAATCTGTTTGGTGCCTATGGGGCGCCCGAGAGCTTTCTTACATCACCATGGTTTAGGTTGGCACATCGGACTTCAAGGGGGCACCCTATCCTACTGGTTGCAACTGCGCGTTACCTTCAGACCCGCGGCTGGGCGACTGATGACCGAGCTTTTGATGACCTCATCGGAGGCAACTTCGCGACCGAACTCGACCTGCCAACTATAGAGCGAATCCAGCAGACAGTTCCGGAAGCTGTCACACGCGAGTTTCTGTACCGTCTGAAGCTTATAGGCTGGCCATTTGGACTCGAGGAAGTGCAACGAATCAGCGCAGTGCCGCCGGTAGTGCCAATCGCCGTCGAACATCTCGCGAAGCTGGTCGGGTTATGGGTACAGCAGGACAGCGACCGCGAATACGTCATATCACCGCTGGTCGCGCGCCTGTCGGACGACATCATTCCCAAAGAGCTTCAGCGCGATATCCACACCGAATTAGCCCACGCCATCCTGGAAAAGCGCAGCTTGGGTCCCACCCAAGTGTCGCAGGCGGTCGGGCATTTTATGGCAGCAGGCGATGCGAACAGTGCTGCCGATGTGGTGCTTGTTGCCTGGCACGGGATGCTCCAGATGTCCAAGTTTCGTGACGGCTACGGGTTGACAAGCATTTGGGCCGGAATGCCTCTGCCTGTGACGATCAGCCTCGCGAAACGAATCTACCTCCGCACTTTCCAGGTGATCCTGAGACATCGCGGCGGCCACGCAGAACGGTACGAGCGAGCGGATCTTGATCGTCTAATAGCCCAAGGTCGATCGGACGATAACTGCCAACTGGTGATCTCCGGTGCCGGCGCCATGCTGGCCACCTATCTGGGCGATACTGACCCGGTCCTGGCGATCAGGTCTGTCGCTAGTAGTATTGAGGCAGCCCGTCGGATTCCGAATGATGCCGGGCGCGACCCGGATCTCGCGTTGCACGCCGGCCTTCTCATGATGTTGTGGGGGATAGTCCCATGGATCAAGACCGATGATCAGTTTCAGCAATGGTTTGGCGCAGCGCGCAGCCTCACCTCCGACGAAAGACGACAATGGCGGGATTCACGATTGGCGGAACAAGCGAGCCAGGCCGTCTGCGACGGTATATGGATACGTACTGCGGACCTGCCCTCATCGGAGCGAAACTGGGGAAACGTGCGCGAGCAACTCGGGGCGGTCGGAGCGTGGGCTCGGTCTGCCGAAGTTCCGCAATTAGCTGCCGCCGCATTGAGAAGCCAGATCATCGTCTTGGCGGAGTACGAAAGGGCTCTTGCCGATTCGGAGGCCCTCGCCCGGACGGGGATGGAGGAGTTCTGCGCGCTGCCCCGCTTCCGATTCCTGATTGCAGACACGATAGCCCGCCAGCACTACTATTTCGGCGAACCTGCCGATGCTCTTCGCTGGTTTGATCTGGGCTTTAATGATTTGGTGACTGCAACCCCCACCGCACGAGTGGGGTCGCTCACACTTGCGGGCGTTACTGCGCATCGTCTCAAGAACATCGCGTTAGCGAGTTCCTATTTTGAACGAGGTGTAGCCGCCGCCAATGTCGCCCCTGTTGACGCCCTCTCGAAGGCGACCGTTGAGGGCGAATTTGGGATTCTGTTGTGGAGTGCCGGACAACTCCAAGAGGGATACAACCATCTGAGCGTGGCCGCGCGCTCTCTCTTGTCGGCGCGTCGCGATACTAAAGCGTGGAAGACGTTGTTTCGTCTATTCGGCAATTGCACCGGGTATTTCTTGAGCGGCCGACGCGGCATTGCCGAGCTGGACGCAGATGTGACCATTCCCTTTTCCGGGATCTTACTCCGAGAGGTCAAAGACATTGACCAGCTGTATGATCCCGAGATGGACTGGCTGCTGCCGGTACAGTTGATGTTGCTCGCTGAGAGTATTGGGCTCTATGATGAGGCTGTCAATTGGGCCCAAGAGACCACAATTGGCAAAGGGGCAATTGCGGCTGGCGCGAAGGTGCTTCTCGCTCCGGCCCTGACAGCTGGCAGTCTGCTCGCCGGGCGGTGGCCGGAGGTCCTCACCTCTGTTGATATCGGCGACTTGGATGAGTGCGCAGATATCGTTCAGTCTGCACATTTGGACGATGAACGCCGGGCCCAAAACGTTGCCCGTGTTAACGCTCGACTTATCCTTATCGCGTTGGCCATACACGTCGCACGCGTGGGTCTTCAGGATCAGGGCCTTGCTCATGCCATCGCCCAAGGGGTCGCGGAGTTCTCCAAGGAACGTTCAGCGCGCTACGCCGATTCCCGATTCTGGCCTGACACAGTTGAGATCTTTGAAGTTCTAGAGAGCCGTAGTGGATCCTGGCGCGAATTGTGGGAGAAGGCCAGCCGCGCGCGTGCCCGGGAGAGCACATCTCTTCAAGAACTGTACGGAATTGCCGCCGTAGTGGTGGCTGGCCCGCGAGAGGCGGCGCAGATCCTAATACAGATAGTGCCGTGGCTGGAACAGATGTTTTCGCCAACTTTGTATCACGCAACCGTGACCACGTTCGTGCGCGAATACTGGCAGTGGGCCTTTGACCAGTTTCCAATGAGTTTTGGCCTGCTTGACCGAACGCGGAAAGCAGTCGGTGCCACCGACGAACTCGATGACAAATCCGCAGTCCGTGCCGTGTTACGAGCTGTCGGGTTCAGCCTCAACATAAGGGTGCCTGATTATCTTCAAAAGTGGCTGGATGATCGCCCTTGATCGGATGATGGTCCTAAGTCCGATCTGCGGGGCCTAACGCGACCGGCGCCTGCTGCGGGGAGGCTGGCGCGCAATTCGCGCACCGTGGTTGACGAAGAAGTCCCCGAAAACAGCCCTGGAGAGGTTAAGGCGTGGATTGGCAACGCTCCGATCTGCATTATGATATAACGCGCCTGTGCGAAGTATCGGCTGATGTACCGTCCCAACAGGCCTCCCTTAATGTCTTCGCCTTTTCGCCTGCGTTGTGGGCATGTATTGCGACGCTACCGCTTTTCTGCATTCTGTCGATCAACTTGAAGTATCACCCCCGTTGCTGATGCTTGCCCAGCAAAGCTGTACCGCAATTCCGACCTCAAATTGCGTTACTGCTTCCTGACACCCTACTCGACTGGGTTCGTTCAAGAGCGTGCTCGAAATCTTCCCAAATTAGCGGCGGCAAGGATTCGTCATTCGCCGTCATGCGATTCATCGCCATGCGCTTAGCCGTCCCCACTACGCCCTGAAGATCTGCCGGGGAGATTCCTCGTAACCGACCCAAAAGGTCATGGCACGTCAAACCCGCCGCTAACGGTATTGGCCCCAGGTACTTCTCAATCAGCCGCAAATAGCCTTGATCGTCCGGGACGCCGACCACAATCTTCTCGGTGAATCGCCCACCCCTCAACACGCGCGGATCGATATGGTCGATGTGGTTTGTCGTTCCCACGAGGAATACCTGGTTGCCGGGATCGAGCTGGCTCATCAACATGAGAGCCTGTTCGACAAGTTGGATCTGATGCTGCCCCATGAAGTACCCGTTATCGCCGCGAGGTAGGAGACCGTCGATCTCGTCGATAAACAAGATCGACGGGCTCTGCTCGCGGGCCCTAGAGAACACCTGGGAAAGCTTCTCCGGAGTCGGAACGTCTGCCGGGGCGATCGGGTAGAAACTGCGCCGCGTCTGCGTCGCAATCAGGTGGGCAACGGAGGTCTTGCCTGTACCGGCAGGACCGACTAGAAGCAACCCAGTGGGGAGTGGAACCCTGAGCTCTTCTGCCTCCCGAGCATCCATCAACCGAATCAGATTTCGCAGATCCCGTTCAACCGCGGCAGGGAGAACGAGGTCGTCCCAACCGACTGCCTTCACCAATGGCCGGTCCTGACCACCGCTCTGGTCGAATGCCAACTGCAGGTCCCGCATCTCAATTCGGCGATTCTCGAGGGCGGCAATCGATGCTGCTTTATTGACCAGGCCGCTGAGTTTCGCCCCGCTCCAGCCTGGCGTACGCTTCGCAAAGGAGTCGACCGGGAACGAGGTCCACAGCCTCTTGGACAACTGGGCGGAAAGGATCTGGGCCCGCGTGGTCTCGTCAGGGAGATCCAGGCGAATCTTTTCGTCGAAGCGCATGTCCCTCACTAGCGCTTCGTCCAGACCCTCATAGAAATTCGTCGCGGCCATGAGAATGAACCCGGTGGCTCCGCGATACTGGTCGATGCATTGCATCAGTTCTGTAACCACCGAGTTGTAAAGCTTCGCGGCGCCACCAAGGTCGTCATTCCGGCCCAACTGCTGGCGCTGGGTTCCGATCGAATCGATCTCGTCCAGGAAAAACAGCACTGGCCGATTCGCGTAAGCCCGGGCAAATGTATCGCGGATGTTCGCCTCGCTGCTGCCGATCCAACGCTCAACGAGATTGGTTGGCTTCGCGTACCAGTAGTTGATCTTAAACTCACCCGCCGTCGCCTCGGCCAAGAAGGTCTTTCCCGTTCCGCGAGGTCCGTACAGGAGGATGCCGTTTTGTATCACCCCGTGCTGCTTGAATCGCTCAGGGTAAAGCCGGTTCTGCACGACCGCGCTGATCCTCTTCTTTTGTTCATCCATACCACCGACGTCCGCAAATGTCCGCGTCGGGACGTTGGACCATCGGGTCTGTGGGTCCTGCCGGTTGGCGTTTCCCCCTGTGGCAGCTTGTATGGCACGGACGGATGGTTTATGGCGGATTACAAACACCAGGCCGCCGACAGCAGCTACCGCAAAGATGAGTCCATACACCAGTTCCAGCGGAGAAGCGCTGTCGTGGGAAAGCATCATCCCGGTTACAGCGTCCTGGTGGAACAGGAACTCGTTAATCGAGTTGAACCAATGAAGCACGGGTAGCAAGGTGATGAAGTAGAGCAACCCACGGTAGGTGTTCCGGATTCGACTGTGCCACGTCAGCAGGAGGAGTCCGCTGCCGATGGTAAACCAGGCTAGCCACGGGCTGATCTGGAACGCGAAGACTCCGAGAACGAGCAGGATGATTCCGACGGTGAGGTGTTCGCGTGAGAGGCGCCGCACCAATAGCTCCAGGCGCGACGCCAAAGAATCCGCAATCCGAGAATCATATCTTGGCTGCACAAGCCCCTCCCTTGGGGCCAATTTACCGCAGATTGGACGCGAATTGGGAGGATAGCCAGTGTTATGAATCACACGAATGAAGGCTTACTGTTGTTGGGGTGGTCCTGGGGTGCCGGCGGTCCGAGTGGCGGCCACCTCTTGATACATCCTATTGAGCTCCGTCTTCAACTCAATCAGTTCGCGCAGTTCCTCCGCGGACGGTAGCTGCGCCCTCCCATTCGCTGCGACCTGCCCGACGCCTCGAGTGCCTGCGGGCGTTGTTCTGGTTGGTGAGGTCTCGCCGCTCCCTGCGAGCAATACGACGAAGAACCTGGTGTTTCCGGGCACTGAAACTACGATGTTTTCGGTGGAAGCAAGGCTCTGCACCTCTTGCTCGCCAGCCAAGCCAGCGTTCGATGCGATTCGCTCGCGCAACAGAATGCTATTGTCGAGTTGGCCGCTGACCCCTCCGAAGCCCCCTGGCCCGCCTACCAGATACGCCGCCATTGCTCCGACCCCCGTCATCGAGCGGACTAGGATCCGCTTCAACGCATTGCCGCCGGACACGGAGCCTTTGAGGGGGCCATAGGTGAGGCTCATTGACGTAGCGTCAATTTTCTCGATAGTCCCATCAGGCATCTGCAGCGTATGGAAGTGAATCCCGATGTTGCCGTTCCTGTTTGCCTGCTGGAGATCTCCAATTGCCTTCGCCCCCGCCGGGATGATAATCTCACCGTCCCTCTCATAGTTGTATTCAATAGACGCAACCACGGGCGCCTTGACCGCTGTGCTGACAGCCGATTGCAGTCGCGCCACAAGTCGGCTGCCGTTTGGCAGAAGAGTGGTGGGCCTTCGTTCCAGTAGGGCTGGCTCCGTCGTCATGGATGCTGGCCGAATCACATTTGCAGAGTTGCCGGATTTGTTACTAACAAACAGCAGCGAGGATTTCTTGAGAGCGTCTCCCTCGTTATGAACTGGTGCTGGCGGTTGCGCCGGGGGCGCGACGCTCGCGACTATGGGCAGAGGCTGCGCAACAGGGTTGCCGGCTTTCGCTTGCCGATATGCTTCCAGCGCCGGATCCATGGGTGGGATGCTGGCGAGGGTATCGCCTGATTTCGGTTGCGGACGTACGCGCAACCGCCCAGTGGCCTTTACATCGTCGGCGCTGACCTGATCGCTATTCGTCTCCTGGCCGTTCGTGTCCGCATTCAGCAGCGGCGCCACGGAGCCTCGATTCTCTGCCGTTCCCGCTGTGACTTCTGGCCTGCCGAGACTCGGCTTCGTCCTGTTCGCAGCGCGGTCCTTCGTGCCACTCGAACTTGAGAACATGCCCAGGAACACGAAGATCATGATGATGACGGCAACGGCAAGGACCAACAGGCCTTTGCTCCGGTCCACGCTCATCGCCGATCTACTCTGCCTTTCGGGCTGGATCCTTTTGCGCCCATCCCGTGCACGCAGGTATGCCTCTCGGAGGGACCCGAAAGTGGTTTTCGTTTCTGGCGGTTCGCTCGCTTCTGGTTGTTCTAATGACCCAGCTTTGATTCGGCGCGTTTCATCCAGCTCGGCGCCGTCCGGTAGATCTTGGTTTTTGTTCAATTCGGGTGTCATTCTATTCGGCTCCTTTCTCTCGAAGGCTGCTGATTCCGAAACCGATGGGTGCCAGGGCAGGGCGGTCGACCGCTCCGGAATCCGCCATTTGAAGTAAAAGCGTTTCGTTCGACTGCTTGAAACTGGGTCGCTGGAAGATCAACACTCCATCGGCACGCTCTCCGCGGCCGATCCGCCGCTGGCTCACCCGGAAATCTTCCACCGACAACTGCTCGGAATTCGACCAGACGGCGTGGTGGACAATCGCTCCCTTCCTCACCTTGCCGCCTAATTGCACTTGCGGCGGCATCAACTCGACAGCATGGCTCTGCATATTCAATACCGAGAACAGCACTACGACTTCCTTTCCCTGATCGATGACCTCGCTGACTCCGGCCTTCAAGAGTTGCTTGCCTGGAGGGGCGATTCCTGGCTTCTCACCGTAGAGATCCGGTAACGGAGCCCGCCGTTGTCGTTCCAGCAATGCATTCAGGTCTAAATCCGCATCGGCATCCCGCTTGACCGGCCGAACACCGGCCGGCGTGCCGGTGTCGACCGGTGACTTAAGCCTGCCCGGCTTGAAGGAGGCGAGTTCGACTGTCGATTGCTTCAGGTCTGCTGGGCTGCCGTTCTTTGGCGGGACTGTCGTCGCGGCCCCCGGCGTCTCCACGAGCCGGTCCGACGCCGGCAAAGCAACGGTTTGCGCAATCGATGCGGAAGGCGCGCTTGGCTCGATGACGAATCTTCCGGCCGGACGGTATCGCATCATGAAATCAACATCGGGTTGCGTGCCTGCCGTGTCGCCTCGGCTGATCAGCAATAGATTGGCTTGATATCCGTGGGCAGTGGAGATCAGAAGATTCGTCTGCGATGCTTTGGCAGTAATTGGCTTGACGAAAACGATCTGCGGCTCTCGTTCGGAGTGCTCGGCGGTGAACGAGTCGGGATCACCGAGCACAACGGAATTGACCGCATCGGGCATTCGAATGGCGGTCGCGAACCGCGGCGCGAGGTACACGACGGTGACTTGGCCCTCCTGAACCGCTCGACCCGCCACCTGCGGGCGAACTATAGGAACCTGGGCGATGGCTGTCAAATGCGCACAGATTACGGCGATCATTACCTTCAAACTATTCATTGATGTTCTGCTCCTTTGGTTGAGTACTGGGCAGCGGTCTTTGCGACCATCTGCCGTCTTGAATAGAATCGTTGGACCAGGCAAACGTAGCGATAGACGTCCGCGTCCGAACATGTGAGCCCACGCTTCTTGATCCGCTGCTCGCCGGCGTAATAGGCGGCAGCCACGAGCCGCAGCTCGCCTTCGAACTGCCGGCTCAAATAGGCAAGATATGCAACCCCTCCTCGAACGTTTTCTTCGATCCGAAAACGGTTCGTCACGCCGAAGGTGAACGCCGTCGGCGCGGTCAACTGCATGAGCCCTGCGGCACCTCTGGGGGAAACCACATATGGATGCAAAGACGATTCGACGTCGATCACAGCCTGCACAAATTCCAGGGGGACGCCGTATGCGCGCGCGTAGTAATTGGCCCAGCACATCTCGACGTCAAGCAATCCAGGTCCGCGACCCGCGGAGCAGGTCGGTTGAGCGATGCCTGCAGTACAGCAAAGCACGACCAATAGAAAACCCGCCCTCACGACCCGACTCCCACCAGGTCCACGGCATTGAGTTTCGACGCGTGGGATTTCGCATTCAATACGAGGGAGGCAAACCCATCCTGAAGCGTTAGGCGCTTTCGGTCTTCTTTGGTCTTTGCGAGGAAGGGCAGCAGAAAATCTCGCATTCCGGCATCGAGTTCGTTGATGCCCATGATGTGGAGCACCTGCTCAAGCTCCAGAATCTCCGCAATCGACGGAGGCTTTTCCATCCTGTAAGCCCGAAGCGCGTAGGACAGACCTGCGATTTGCCGCTGTAATGCCGCACTCCCCGTTCTGCTCCGCATTTTCAGAATCTCCGCCTCGCGTTCGACAGTCGGGAATTCTGCTCTGAAATAGGCGCACCGGCGCCGCAGGGGATCACCAATGCGCCGCACTTCATTCGAAGTGAGAATGACAAATGGGATTGTCTTGTGCGGAACGGTCCCAAGACGTGGGATCGAAAGTTGCCATTCTGAGAGGACCTCGAGGAGCATCGATTCGAATTCCTCATCCACCTTGTCGACCTCATCGATCAACAGGACGCAAGGTTTCGGCGAATGCTGTAGTCCGCGCATGATTGGGCCCTGAACGAAGAAGTCCATCGTATGGAGGCGGCCACGGATGGATTCCCAGTCTCTGCCGAGTTGGTCCGATTGTGTTTCGAGGAAGAGTTTCTGCAAAGCGGTATCGAACTTGCCGATCGCTTTTTCTTCGGTGATCCCTGGGTAGCACTGAAGCCGCTCAACAACTGTGTCAAGGGCATATGCCAGGGCCTTCGCCAGCTCCGTCTTGCCGCAACCGGGTGGGCCTTCGATCAGAACGGGCTTCTTTAGCTCCCCCGCTACGTATACTTGGGAAAGGGTGACCTCGTCAACGATGTACTTGGCTTCCTGGAATTTCTGACGAAGGTCGTCAATGGACGGAAACACGTTGGTTTTATCCTCAGGCCGGATTCTACGGGAAGATGTGATTTCCGCCGAAAAAGCTGAGCCTAGAGGGTGGTAGTTGGGCAGTGGGCCGAGATTCTCGGAATTTCCCTTACCGATCTATATGCGCATGTGAGCAAACTCTGGCAGGAGCGCGAATGGCTGCTTAGGGGCTGATAGCGGCTCTGCCAATTGCACGATGCGATCAGTCGTTCCGTTCCCGAGGAACTCGGCGGCCTGAGCCAGATAGTTCACGCGTAGCGGGTTGAGACCCATCAGCCGCGTGCACACAAAATCGGCCGCTACGGGATCGTCGGCCAAAACGATCCGTCCGAGATTACGCGGAGAGCCATGCAATGGCCCATTGCCCTCCATGCTGATAATTCCGTCGGCAATGACGAAATGTGCCGGAACCGCGGCGTTGATATCGAGAATGCTTCGATCGATCCCTTTGCAGTGCAGCAGGTTCTTCGGCCAACCATAGGCAACGCCCGGCATAATACCGAACATGTTCTTCATGCTCAGAGTCACACCCGCCCAATGGTGTGTCTTCACCTTGGGCATCGAGACGATGACATCGCTCGCCAATACGGTCCGCGGGAGCCACAACCTGTCGAGTCCAGTGAAAGAACTTTGCAGCGGCACCTGCCGGATTTCATCGCGATTGAGGTCTACGAACCGGATGCGTCTCGACTGTAGTTCCTTTTCCAATCCACCCTCAGCGAGGACCAGAAAGGTATCCCGCTGATGACCGGGCCCTTCACCAACCAGAACCGATTTCGCCCCCAAGGCGAGGAACGCGCTCGCCGCAGCCCCTACCAACCTAGGGGCTGTGTTCACCTCGCTGCCTGGGATGTACTCCACCAGGTTCGGCTTCAGGAGGACGGTCTTGCTGCGAAGATCCAAGCCGAACAGCCGGAGGCCCTCAATCAGAGTATTGTCCAGCGGACCATCGTATGAGTCTGCGTGGAGAATCGCAACGCGGGATCGGTTCTTGCGTCGGTCCCGCAGGCGACCAGTCGAGCACAGTCGTCGCACTGCCAAAGCGCCCGTACCTGCGAGGAGACTACCACCAAAGATCCGACGATTCATCAGGGCGTTCACATCTCTACCTCCAACGGGTTTGTGGCGGTTTCAGGCTCCAGGGCGAGAGCGGCAAGCGCGATTGTCGATGTGTCCTGGACTTCTCTCGGATCGTCGACTAGTGCAGCGAGACGGTCGCGTGCCATCTCGAGCGCCGGCGCGACGTCCGACCTCAAGTCCTTGTACACAGCAGCCGAAAGTATCACCCAAGCCAGGCTGTACGCTGAAGGGCAGTCGATCCGATTCAGGATCCAGGTCAGAGAATCTCGGACTATCGGTAGGTCGTGGTGGAATCGTAACGCGGCAAGTGCAATTGCGGTGGCATCGACATGTGGGCGCAAAGGAACACCGTAGACAACGGCGTTGCCCGCGTTCCACCCCCCTCCAGGGCAGACGCGATCGCGGAGCATCTCGACTCCGAGGCGAAGCCTTTTCTGCAGTTCGCTGCCGCGGATCAGTTCCTGACTCCTTGCGCGTTCCAGCGCAATGAGAGCCATCGATGTGGGTACCACCCAGCTCACGGTCTGTGGAACCCACGCCCAGCCGTACTTCGCCGGATCAAACTGAACTTGCCGGTCTGACAGCCGGAACTTCAAACGAACGAGCCATGAAGCCTCCATCGGCCGGCAATTAATCAAACTGTGGAGGGCCCCGGCAAACGTCTCTGGAGCCGCACCCAAAATCATCAGGGTGTTGACTGCCATGGCGCTTGCCCAGAGACTGACGCCCGCTGTCCCGTTCCCAACAGCCGACCATAGTCCATTCGGCCGCTGACACGCCAGCAATGGCTCCAGTTCCATTCTCTTGACCGTCGATGCGGACGAAGATGAGCGCACAGCAAGTAGCGCCAGCGAGGTTGGCTCGGTCCCGAACTGTTCGCCGCAATGGCTCCATCCACCCGGACCCGGCAGTCGGCGATGGCGGAGTTCCGCCAGCAGGCGGCATCGCGCCAGCCGCTGTCTCTCAAGAGCAGCAAAAGACAAGTTCATGTCTGTCCTTCTTGGTCGCACCCGCTCCCGCGTCTGGATCTCACACTAGCGGTGACGTTTCCTTCGAGTTTTTATCGCAGATGCAGTCGGACGCCAAATCGCCGCCGACGCTTTTGGAGCGTTGCGGAGCCTGCCCTACTATTGCTCTACGGAGGGGAACACTCCCGCCGGTGGGTGAATGCCTATGA
>Ga0207695_10008489_pt1 | contig 12844 bp, 15 predicted proteins | sample KBSC54metaG_FD_184354 | JGI IMG/M metagenome (GOLD analysis project Ga0207695, IMG submission 184354) | Corn rhizosphere microbial communities from Kellogg Biological Station, Michigan, USA - KBS C5-4 metaG (SPAdes) (version 2) | ecosystem: Host-associated > Plants > Roots > Rhizosphere > Soil...
TGGTCATTGCGCGATCAGCACGAAGAGACCAATTGCGAGACCGCCAACGAAGAACCAGCGAGCGCCCGCCGTCGAATGAAAGAGCTTCCAGGCGGCGCCGCCGGCCACGCTCGCCGCGGTCGTGACAATGAGCGCGCGCGACAACCGCGCGTCCATCGACCAGACGCCGATGCACGCATTGGCGAGCGGAGCAAGCGTTGCATACGCAATCGCCGTGAGTAACACACCGCGGAGCAGATCCGCGGTCATACCAGTGAGCTGAAGCTCCGTGACTGTCCCACGCGAACCCGCCTCCAGGCCTTCTCGCCAATGGGCCGCCAGTCGCGCATTGAACTGGCGCAACTTGACCATCGTCCAGCCACCGATCCAGGTCGTGGCGAGCGCGGCGAGCATGCCGACGGTCATCGCGCCAGCTGGATGCGTCGGATGCGTCGCGAAGATCGCTCCGCCAACGACCGACGCCGATCCCCATTCCGGATAGCGCGAAGCCCCGAACGGCAGTGTCTCGAGCGCAATGAGCTCGAGCGCCGCACCAATCAGCATTCCGCTCGGCGCCTGTCCCAGTAAGCCGCCGGCGAGCGTCGCCGCGACGATCGGCCGCGAGATCATCGCCTGCGGAAAGCTCACGACGTCGAGACCGAGCACGCCGCCGAGGAGCGCGAGTGGGATCAGCTCGAGGATCATGTCAGCTCGGCTCCCGCGAGCAAATCGTCGAGCGCAACCGGTCGCGCGCCAGGAACGTCTTGCGCAGTGACCTTCGCACCATGTGCCGAAAGGTCGCGCAGCTGCTGTTCTTCGTCGGGCGAGAGGAAGACGTAGCGCAGTTTCTGCACGCGCCCCGCGCCGGAGTGAATTCCACCGATGTTGACTGCCTCGACGCCGGTGCCGTCGACGATGCGGCGCATCGTGCCGATGTCGCCGGTCAATAAGATTCCGCGGCGTGAGTCAGCGCGATATCCGGGAATCGCGGTGATCGCGTCGCGGGCGGTGAGAAAATAGACCTCCATCTCGGGCGGAACGCCCATGCGATAAAGCTCTTGCTCCCAGTCGCTCGTCGCCACGGCGTCGTCCACGAGCACGATGAAGTCGATGTCGAGCGGCTGTCCCCATCCGACGACGACTTGCCCATGAAGCAGGCGGTCATCGATTCGATACAGCAGCAACGTCACGCGCCCGCTCCATGGGCGCTGATCGCGATACGACCGCGCTCCGCGGCATGCCGCGCGGCTTGGGGTGCGTTGCGACCTTCAGCGAACACGAAGTCGAGCAGCATCGGCAAATTCGCGCCCGCGACGAGCACGGCGTCATCCATGCCGCGCAGAATACGCCGCGCCGCCATCGTGCAGCTCCCGGCCTGCAGATCGGTGAAAATCACGCGCACGCTCGACTCGAACATCTTCTGACGAAGCAGATTCTCGATGTCCTCGACGCAGAGCTTGGCGACGGACACTCCGATGAGTTGCTCGCCGCGCCCGGTGATCTGCTGCACCGCCGACACGAGGCCATTGGCGAAATCGCCGTGTCCGGCGACGATGGCGCGCGGAAGATCAGTGTGCTCAGTCGATGTATCACTCATTGTCTTCGCGTAGATACTGCCTCAGGTCGGATTTCCCGCGCATCTGTCGCACAAGGCGCTCGTTGAAACGCTCAGCGGGATCGACGCCGCTGTATTTGAGCAAATGATTCATGGCGATCACCTCGGCGATGACGGTGATGTTCTTTCCAGGATTGAGCGGCACACGCACCTTCGGCAGCTCGACGTCGAGAATCGTGGTGACTTCGGTGTCGAGCCCGGTACGATCCACCGGTGCGTCATGCTGCCACTCCTCGAGCTGGACTACGACCTCGATGCGTTTTTGCTGACGCACCGCGCGGACGCCGAAGATTGCCGGAATGTCGACGAGACCGACGCCGCGAATCTCCATATGATGACGTTGCAGCTCGTGGCCGCGGCCGATCAAGACGCCGCCGCCGCGTCGCGTGGCGATGACGAGATCATCGGCCACCAATCGATGCCCGCGCTCGACCAAATCGAGCACGCACTCCGATTTCCCGATCCCGCTCCGCCCAACGAACAACAGGCCCACTCCAAAGATATCCGAGAGCGATCCGTGCAGATTTGTCGTCGGCGCAAACTCTTCCTCGAGCCAGGGCTTGATCCGCGTGTAAAACTCGTTGGTCTTGAGTCGCGACCGAATGACCGCGACACCCGCGGCGGCCGCGAGCTCCATCAGATCGGGGCCAGGATGCTGGGCCTTGGTCACGAACAGGCAGGGAATGCGGAACGAAAAGAACGTCGCCAAGTTTTGGCGACGAATTTCCGGATCGAGCGATTTGAGATACGTAATCTCCGTTTCGCCGAGCACTTGCAGTCTGCGCGAGGGAAAACGATCGAAATATCCGGCGAGCACGAGTCCCGGGCTCGACACATTGGGACTTTCGATGACGCGATCGAGTCCGTCGGTCGTCGCATCGTGCTCCAGCTCGAGAGCTTCGCGCATGCGTTCGATCAGTCGGCCAACCGTGAGCTTGGCGGTCACAGGTCGGGCCCCGATGCGCGACCGGCCACGCGCATGAGATGTCGCTCCGTCTCATCCGCCGCGCGCTCCCACGTAAAGCTCTCGGCGAAGATGCGCGCGTGCGACCCGAGTGTGACGACGAGCTCGCGCGACTCCGCGATGCGGCGCATGGCGGCGCTCATTGCAGGAACATCGCCGTGCGGCACGAGGAATCCGGTCTCACCGTCGCGGACCGATTCGCGAATTCCCGGCGAGTTTGACGCGACGACCGGCGTGGCGCACGCGGCTGCTTCGAGATTTGTAATGCCCCAACCCTCCTTGGGCGACGCAAAAGCGAGCGCCCACGACCGGCGCAACAGCGCCAGCTTGTCTGCCTCCGAGATGCGCCCAAGAAATCGCACGCGGTCGCCGAGGTCAAGCGACCGCGCCAGACTTTCGAGCTCCGCGCGGTAATCGCCGGCGCCCGCAATCTCGAGAGTCGCCTCGGGAATGCCGATGCCCGCGAAGGCGCGAATCACGAGATGGACGCCCTTGTATTTCTTGAGCCGACCGAGGTAGGAAAAAACCGGCTTCGCCGCCCGCCGGCTCGCCTCGGGAGTATACGTTATCGTGTCGACGCCCGGGTAGATCACCGCGACCGATTGACGCGGAATTCCACGCTGAGCGAGGTCGTCCGCCGTGCTCTCGCTGATTGCCTCGAACGGAATGTGCCGATACGCCGATCCGAGCGGACGTTCAGCCGTCCACACCGCCGCGGCCAGTGGGGCCGCCAGCTCTTGAAACGCGGTTGACCCGAACAAATGCGGTACGAGTGCAACCGTCTTCTTCGCGTGCCATCGCGGCGTGTAGAGCGGGATTTTGTTGATGTCCTCGACGAGAATATCGGCCCAGTCGTCGAGATGCGCGCGGTAGTAGCGATGCGCGAGAAACGGGAACGTGTGGCGCGTACCCACGCGAAATACATCGATGCCGTCGAGCGACGCGCGCGGCGGACAGCCGGCCCATCCTCCACAGAGAAGACGCACGCTGTGTCCCTTGGCCGCCAGCCGACCGAAGATCTCGTGCAAATGGATTTCCGCGCCGCCCGCCTGCGGGTTCTCGCGGTCCTGCCAATTCACGAGCAGGATGCGCACTACATCCGTCCCATACGGCGAGCCAACGCGTCGAGTACCCCGTTCACGAATTTGGCGCTCTTGAGCGTTCCATAACGTTCAGCGAGATGGACCGCTTCCTGGATCACGACGCGCGGCGGCGTCTCGCCATGCTGTAATTCGGCCGCCGCGAGGCGAAGCACGCATCGATCGATGACGCCGAGTCGCTCGAGGCGCCAGTTGGTCGTCACCTCGGCAAGCTCTTTGTCGAGCTCCTTGCCATGCTTCGACAACGTGCGCACGAATACGCCGGCGAGACGACGCTCATCGGGAGATACGGACAGATCATCCCAGATCTGCGTCGCGACGCGATCGAGTTGCTGATCGTGACGCAGGTCCCAGGCGTACAAGGCTTGTAGCACGCGCGCCCGCGCCCGCGTCTCAAGTCTCGTCCGCGGCATCCAATCGACCGAAAAGGTCCGCCATCTCGAGCGCCGCGAGCGCCGCGTCCCAGCCTTTGTTGCCATGCGCGCCGCCGGCACGCTCCTGCGCTTGTTCGTCGTTGTCGCAGGTGAGCAGACCGAATCCAATCGGCGTCTCGAAGTCGACGCTCGCCGTTGCCAATCCGCGCGAGGCTTCGCCGGCGACATAGTCGAAGTGCGGCGTGTCGCCCCGTATCACGGCACCGACGGCGACGAGCGCATCATATCGCTCCGATGAAAGCAGGCGACGCGCGACAATCGGCAGTTCCCACGCGCCCGGAACCCAGACGACGTCGACATCATCAGCAGCAACGCCGTGCCGAACGAGCGCATCCAGTGCACCGTCCACCAGTTTCTCGACGATGACGTGATTGAACCGGCTGGCGACGACCGCAAAACGGCGATGGTCGCCGGCTGGTGTTCCCGAAAATTCAGCCATTATGAGGTCATCACGAGGCGAGCAGATGCCCAAGCTTGTCGCGCTTCGTGCTGAGATACTCCGCGTTCTCGTCGTGCGCGGGCTGCACGATCGGCACACGTTCGCCGATGCGAAGACCATATCCCTCGAGGCCGACCATCTTACGCGGGTTGTTGGTGATCAGTCGGATGGACTTGAGGCCGAGGTCGAGAAGGATCTGCGCGCCGATGCCGTAGTTGCGGAGATCGGGCTTGAACCCGAGCTGCTCGTTCGCCTCGACGGTGTCGGCGCCGCGATCCTGGAGCTCGTACGCTTTGAGCTTGTTGAGCAGTCCGATGCCTCGACCTTCTTGATCGAGATAGACGATCACGCCGCGGCCGTCGGCGGCAATCATTTCCATCGCCTTATCGAGCTGCCACCCGCAATCGCAGCGAAGCGAATGGAAGACGTCGCCGGTCAGACACTTGGAGTGAATGCGAACGAGTGTGTCTTCCCCGTCGCCAATATCGCCGTGGACGAGCGCGACGTGCTCCTGACGGTCGACGTCGTTGCGATAGCCGACGATCCGCCACGTGCCGTGGTCCGTGGGCAGCCGCGCCTCTGCCTCGCGATGGACGAGACGCTCGCTCTTGAGACGGTACGCGACGAGCTGTGCGACGGTGACGAACGTGATGTCGTGCTCCTGCGCGAACACCTCGAGCTGCGGCCGACGCGCTGTCGTTCCATCTTCATTCAAGATCTCGCAGACGACGCCAGCCGGCAGCAGGCCAGCCAATCGCGCCAGATCGACCGCCGCCTCGGTGTGCCCGACCCGCTGCAGCACACCACCTTCGCGCGCGCGCAGTGGGAAGACATGGCCGCCATGCCGCAAGTCGCTTGGCACCGACGCTGGGTCGACCGCCACACGAATCGTCGCGGCGCGATCCTGCGCGCTGATGCCCGTCGTCACGCCGAAGCGCGGCGACGCATCGACGCTGACGGTGTAGGCGGTGCGATAATCGTCGAGGTTGGCTTCAGCCATCGGCGCCAAGCCGAGCGCGTCGACGCGGTCGCCCGTGAGCGCAAGGCAGATCAATCCGCCCGCCTTCTTGATCATGACGTTGACCATCTCGGGCGTGACCAACTGCGCCGCGCAGATCAAGTCTCCTTCATTCTCGCGATCTTCGTCGTCCGCGACGATGACGAACTTTCCATCGCGGATGTCGGCGATCGCCTGCTCTATCGTTCCGAAGACCATGTTGATTCCTTGAGCAAACGCTGAACGTATTTGCCGAGCATGTCGGCCTCGACGTGCACCCGATCGCCGCTCGCCAAATGCCCAAGCGTCGTATGCCGCAACGTGTATTCAATCAGCGATAGTTGCAGCGCCCCGGGCGCCGGCAATTCATTGACCGTCAAGCTGACCCCATCGATCGCGACGGAACCGTGCTGCACCATAAGCTCGGCCAGCCCCGGCGGCAGAGCAAGGTCGACCAACCGCGCGTCGCCCTGCTGTCGAACATCGTCGACCATCGCGACGCCGTCGACGTGGCCTTGCACGAAGTGACCGCCGAGTCGGTCCCCAACTTTGAGCGCGCGCTCGAGATTCACATGGCGCCCAACCTCCCAACTGCCCATCGTCGTGCGTCCAAGTGTCGTCTCGATCGCGCCGACGTTGAACCAGCCGTCGCCCCGCGCCAAGACGGTGAGGCACGCTCCGTTCACCGCGATGCTCTCGCCGACGGCGAGGTCGCGATAAGCGCATTCGATCCGAAGCTCACGTCCGATGCTGGACACGGCGACGTGCGTCACTTGTCCGACGTCGTCGACTAGTCCGGTAAACATGGGATCTCGCGAAGGGCGTAAATGGTCATCGTGTCATCGCCAATCGAGCGGCGCTCGACGATTTGACGCCGCCCGAGCGACTCGGCGAAGCCCGGCGGCGCATCGGCGAATGCATTGAGACCACCACTGCCGAGCTCGATCGGTGACTGAAAGATAATGAGGCGGTCGACCAATTCGTCGGCGATCAGGCTTCCCGCGAGTTTGGCGCCCCCTTCGACCAGCATCGATCGAATCTCGCGCTGCCGAAGCTGCACGAGGGCGTCGCGCGCAGTTGCCGCTGTAACGACGACGACGCCGGCGTCCTCGAGACGGCGCAGCTGCCCAAGGTCTGGCTTGCGCGCGACGAGGATCGTGGGCGTTTGGCGGGCGGTTCGAACCAGGACTGCGTCGAGCGGTGTACGAAGCGTCGAATCGAACACCACTCTGCGCGGAGCAACGCGAGGCGCATGGACGTCGCGGACCGTGAGCGCGGGATTGTCCGCCAGCACGGTGCCGGCGCCGACACCGATCGCGTCGACCCCAGCGCGCAGGTGGTGGACTTCGATGCGCGATGCGGGTCCCGTAATCCGCCGCGGTCGACGCGTCGCATCGGCGATCGCGCCATCCGCCGAGACGGCGAGTTTGAGCACGACCCACGGACGATCGCTTGCGAGTGCATTGAAGAACGGCGCGTTCAGCTCGAGGGCGGCATCACGCTCTACTCCGATTTCGACCTGAATTCCCGCGCCACGAAGTCGTTCGACGCCGCCGCCAGCAACGGGGCTTGGATCGCGAACCGATAGGACGACACGGGCGATGCCCGCCTCAATGATGGCCTCCGTGCACGGCGGCGTTTTGCCAAAGTGCGCGCACGGCTCGAGCGTCACGTAGAGCGTCGCACCGCGTGTGTGCTCACCGGCAACGCGCAGCGCGATGACTTCGGCATGCGACTCACCGTACCGCGCGTGGTAACCTTCACCGACGATCGAGCCGTCGGCAACGACGACGGCGCCGACCATCGGGTTCGGCGCCGTCTGTCCCCATCCGAGTCGCGCGAGCGCGAGTGCCCGTCGCATATAAACCGAATCTGATTCGGCCGACTGCGAGTTGTTCGTCACGTCGCCATCGCCGTCGCTACCAGGCGAGACGGAGACCCAGCGAACCGTACACCAGCGATCGATCGGCCGACCCGCCAGAAAAGGAATTATACGTCTTTACCGTGCCGCCGCTCGCGGCGCCAAGCTCGCCAACAACCTTGAACAGGGGGAGATTGAGCGCGAGATCGACGAAATAGTTCGTGCGCGTGAGCGACTGCTTGGTGCCCGGCACCGAAGCCCGGCCGGTGACTGGAATTCCGCTCACCGTCGCGTGAATCACACCTTCGATGTCGGCCTGCTGATCGTACGTGTCTTGACCGATGCCGCCGGCCAGACTGAACGCGATCAAATTCTTGCTTGCGACCAGACGCCATGCGGTGGTGTTGACCTTCGCGTTGGTGACGCGCAGCGAGTCCGATTGGACGGTGCCGATCATGCTCGTCCGAGGCAGATCGCGCTTGAGGTACGTGAATGCGACGCCCGGGGATATCAATGACTCCTGCAATAGTCCGACGCGCGCCCCGTAGCCGAACTGCCAGTTGTTGTCTGGCGTGACGCTGACGTTGTCGCCGCCCGAGCCATTGATCGTCGGCACGTACGACGCGCTGAGCAAGACGTCGATGCCGCCAACGTTCGTGAGCCCGAGCGGAACTCCCTTGAAAATCCCGATGCCGGCGTCGGCCGTCGGTAGGCCGACGACTTGACTCTTCGTCGGCAGCTCCTGCTGGCGCGCGCCGGTCGTGGTCCGCGTGAATTGTCCAACGTCGGGAAGCAGTCCACTGAAGACGTTGGCGCGGAGGCCGATGCTCGCGTGCCCGATACCGCCGAGCGTTCCACCCTGGCCCAACGTGGCATTTCCGCCGGCGAGCGCGAGCCCGAGCTGCGGCGCGAGGAATTGGTAGACGTCGAACGCTTGCGTGCAGACATCCTGCGCGATGCGATTTTCATCGATCGAGCTCGTGCCCTGCGGGCACGGCGACGATGTCAGTCCACCGCCCTGCGCGAACGTCGTACTCGCGCACGCCACGAGCGACGCACCGGCAATCACCATGTATTTTTTCATTCGAGTATTCTCCTAATTGAGCACGACCTGCCCGGTCCCCCGCCGAACGACGCCGAGCCGCCATGCGTGCACGCCCTGGGCCTTGGCCGCCGATATCACGGCGTCAGCCTCCGACTCGGAGACGATCACCGTCATACCAACACCCATGTTGAACGTCCTGAACATTTCCTGCCGGTCGACGCCGCCCGCGACCTCCAACTGGACAAACAGATTCGGCACGTTCCAGCTCGTCGTGTCGACGACTGCATCGAGGGTTTTTGGCAGCGCCCGATTGAGATTCCCCGGAAGCCCGCCGCCGGTGATGTGCGCCATCGCGTGAACGCGCGACAGCATCGGCCTCAAGACAGATAAATACGAGCGATGGATCGAAAGCATCACATCAGCGACGGTCGCATCAGCGCCGGGGTAACGATCGTGGACGCTCAACTTCATACGGTCGTTGACAATCCGTCGGGCAAGCGAGAAGCCGTTCGTGTGCAGACCGCTGCTTTCGATCCCGACGATGACGTCCCCCTCTCGTACTCGCTGCGGACCGAGAATCGCGTCCTCGTCGACATAGCCGACGATGAACCCCGCGAGATCGTAATCCGGAGGCGTGTACACGCCGGGCATTTCCGCCGTTTCCCCACCGAGCAGCGCGCATCCGTTTTCGCGACAACCCGCCGCGACACCAGCCACGACTTCTTCGACCGCGCGCGGGTCCAGCGCGCCAAACGCGACGTAGTCCAGAAAGAACAATGGACTCGCGCCCTGCACGAGGATGTCATTCACGCAATGATTCACCAGGTCGTGTCCGACCGTGTCGTACCGACCCGCTTCGATCGCGACTTTGACTTTTGTGCCGACGCCGTCCGCGCTCGCGACGAGCACCGGCTTGGGAACGTCAGTCGGGACACGAAACATTCCGCCGAACCCGCCGAACTCTCCGCGCGCGCCCGACGTCAGCGTCGAGAGGACGTGCGCGGTGATTCGACGCTTGGCTTCGTCAGCCGCATCGATATCGACGCCGGCCGTGCGATAGTCCAGCGAGTTGCTCACGCGAGATCCTGCTCGAACGTAATGAGCCGATGAAAATCCGCGACGCGCGATTTGATGTCGTCGGACGTGATCTCGAGGAGACGGTCAACGGAGAATTTCTCGACCGCAAATGAGCCCATGGCTGATCCGTACACCACGGCGCGCCGAAGGTTTGCCTCCGACATGTCGCCGGTTCGCGCGAGGTAGCCCATGAAGCCGCCGGCGAATGAGTCGCCCGCGCCAGTGGGATCGAACACTGCCTCGAGGGGATACGCCGGCGCGAAGAAGATGCTCGATGCGGTGAACATGAACGCACCATGCTCGCCTTTCTTGATGACGACGTGCTTCGGGCCGCGCGCCATGATCCATCGCGCCGCACGAATGAGATTGTATTCGTCCGTGAGCTGCCGCGCCTCGGCGTCGTTGAGCGTGATGAGGTCGACGTGCTCGAGCAGCTTGAGAATGTCGGCGCGACGACTCTCGATCCAAAAGTTCATTGTGTCGCACGCCACCAGCTTGGGCTTGGCGACTTGCGTCAACACGTCGAGCTGTAACCGCGGATCGATATTGCCGAGGAAGACGAACGGCGCGTTGCGGAACTGCTCGGGAATCTTTGGACGGAAGTTCGAGAACACGCCCAAGTGTGTCTCGAGTGTCTCGGCCATATTCAGGTCGTGGCGATATCGGCCGCGCCAGCGGAACGACGTGCCGTCCGCTCGCTCGAGCCCAGCGAGGTCGATCGGCCGCGAGGCGAATGCGCGCTCCAACTTGTCGATCGGATAGTCGGTTCCGATGACGCCGACGAGCTGCACGGGCGACAAATGGCTCGCCGACGCGGCAAAAAAATTCCCCGAGCCGCCAAGAACGTTATCGGCTTTTCCAAACGGTGTCTCGACGGAATCGAGCGCGACGGAACCGACGACGAGAACGGACATGAAGGTTGGTGGTGACTGGGTTTAGTGCGGTGTCACGTTCACATCCGCTCCGGCGCGGTGATCCCGAGCAGCTCGAGGCCATTTCGCAACACGAGTTGCGACGCTCGAGCAAGGACCAGCCGCGCGCGCATAAGCTCGTCGGGCTCGTTCAGAACGTGTGCCTTGTGATACCAGAGATGAATCTTGCCAGCCGTGTCGTGCAGATATGTGGCGACGCGATGCGGCTCGAGCGATTGCGCCGCGCCGGCAATCAGCGTTGGGTAATCGAGCAGCGCCTTGATAAGCTCTTGCTCTTCAGAGAGCGACAGCACCGAAAGATCGACATCGACCCCCGTGATCGACGCCGGATCGATCTCCCCGACTCGGAAGATGCCGGAGAGTCGCGCGTGCGCCATCTGGATGTAATAGACCGGGTTCTCGTCCGATTGCGAGCGCGCGACGTCGACGTCGAACACGAGCTGAGAATCACCCTTTCGCATCAGGAAGAAATAGCGAACCGCGTCGCGTCCGACCTCGTCGATGAGATCGCGGACCGTGACGTAACTTCCGGCGCGCTTCGAGATCTTCACCTCCTCGCCGCTGCGCATCACCGTCACCATCTGGTGCAGCACGTACTCCGGATAGCCCTCGGGGATTCCAATATCGAGCGCTTGCAATCCGACGCGAACGCGCGTCACGGTGCTGTGATGATCGGCGCCTTGCACGTTGATCGCGCGCTTGAACCCGCGCTCCCACTTCGTGACGTGATAGGCGACATCGGGCACGAAATACGTGTACGTGCCGTCGCTCTTTCGCATGACGCGATCCTTGTCGTCGCCGAAGTCGGTCGTCTTGAGCCACAACGCGCCGTCCTTCTCGTACGTGTGACCGGCGCTGATCAGGCGATCGACGGTCTGGTCGACGCGCCCATCGGTATAGAGCGACGACTCCAAGAAATAGACGTCGAAGTGCACGCCGAACGCCTGCAGATCGAGGTCCTGCTCTTTGCGAAGCTCTCGGACGGCAAATCGCCGCAAGGCGTCGACGTCATCGGCGTTCGCATCGGATGAATGCTCGTCGATGTACCGTTGTGCGAGATCTCGAATGTACTCACCGTGATAGCCCCCTTCGGGCAGGTCAACCGTCTGGCCGCCAAGTTGTCGCACGCGTGCCTGCACGCTGAGCGCGAGGTTCACGATCTGAACGCCGCCGTCGTTGTAGTAGAACTCGCGCGTCACGCGCCAGCCAGTGGCGGCAAGCAGCGCGCAGATCGCATCGCCGAGCGCGGCTTGACGACCATGGCCGACATGCAGTGGCCCCGTCGGGTTTGCGGACACGAACTCGACGTTCACCGCGCACGCCTGGCCGACGTTCGAGTGACCGTATTGATCGGCCGCCGCGATCAGTGCGCGCAAACCCTCCGCGAACACGTCGCCCGCGACACGAAAATTGATGAATCCCGGCCCAGCGATCTCGGCACTGCTGATTCCCGCGCGCGCGAAGTCGAGGCGCTCGACGATCGCCTGCGCGAGCTCGCGCGGCTTGCGCCCGAGCGGCTTGGCCAACGTCATCGCGAGATTCGACGCCCAATCGCCGAATGACGGCTCGCGCGGGCGCTCGAGCTGTGGCTCGATGTCCGAGGACGCGCCGAGCGACTGCGCGGCGCGTGCGAGCTCCGCGCGCAGGAGTTCAGTGCCGTCCATTATTTGTCTGACTTCGTGCTCGACGACGGCTTCGTCTCGCTCGGCTTCGACTCGGCAGGCTTCGAGGGACCCGCGCCGGCTTGGCCTTTTGAGTCGCCGGCTTTGGAGTCGCTCTTCGAGTCGCCACTCTTGGCGTCCGACGGCTTCGATTCGCTCTTGGCTTCGCTACCGCCCTCGGCCTTCGCGTCACCCTTGCTCGCGTTCGCCGCGCCGTCGGTCTTGCGGTGCGCGTTCTTGCCGTAGTCGGTCAGGTAGAAACCAGAGCCCTTGAAGACCAACCCGGCGCCGCCGGAGAGCAGGCGAGACGCCAACTTTCCGCATTCCGGACAGGCAACCTCGGGCGTTGCATCGCTCATCTTGCGATAGAAGCGCTCGAACTCGTGGCCGTCGGGGCAGCGGAACTCGTAAGTTGGCATTTGGCTGAGACTTAGACCGGACAACGTGACTCTTTAAGCTAGCCCTCGCCGCAAGTGCCTTCAAGTGAGGTCGGTCAGCGCTGTCGCTCGTCAGCTTGGACGATACGTTCCCCACTCGTCGCGCAACGCATCCGCAATCTCACCGACACTTGCACGGGCGCGAACCGCGTCGATGATGAGCCCCATGAGCGGCACGCGCGATCCGCCGCGCGTCGCGTAGCCGCGCGCAGCGGATCGCAGCGAGGCAAGACGATCGTCGGCAACCGCGGCGTCACGTCGCACGCGAACGGCCCGTAACCGCTCGACCTGTTCGCGCTCCAG
>Ga0207695_10008494_pt1 | contig 12841 bp, 12 predicted proteins | sample KBSC54metaG_FD_184354 | JGI IMG/M metagenome (GOLD analysis project Ga0207695, IMG submission 184354) | Corn rhizosphere microbial communities from Kellogg Biological Station, Michigan, USA - KBS C5-4 metaG (SPAdes) (version 2) | ecosystem: Host-associated > Plants > Roots > Rhizosphere > Soil...
CTGCGGATCACCCTGCCCAGGACGCCAAGCGCCATGCGCCTATGCTTCGATGTTGCCATGGTCATTCCCCTGTTCATCGCCATGCTCATGGATTTACCAACTCGCGCCAGGAAACCCGCGACGGATTGTCATTGGACGGCGGGTTGATCGGGAACAACTTCGCACCACCCGTGATGGTCTGGGTCACCAGATAGCTCTTGCCGCCGTACTGGATCGCCGTGGGCGTACCGACACCGCTGACCTTGGTACCACCCACGGTCGAATCGCCGCCACCGAATCCACCGCCGGCATCAGCGAAGAAGTTGCTCGCAAAGCCGCCGCCCGAGGCCGGGTCGAATGCCATGGTCCAGCCGCTCTGCAGGTTGGCGTTGCATTGGGCGGCGGAAATCTGGGGCGGAATCGCGGTATTCACCACCACCGCGCCCTGGATGAAAGCCGGATTGTAGATGGCCTGCTCACCCTCGTTCGCGAACTGCCCCGTGGCCTGACCGGGGTCCGGCAGGTCGAACCTCCAACCATACTGGCTTGGAGCCGGGCATTGCGTGGTAGCTGCGTCACCCTGCCAGCACACGACTTTCGTGTTGGAAATGTAACGATGGGTCGCATCGCTCAAGGTGCCGTCCACCGTCTGCGCCAGCAGACTCGAGCGGGTGATGCTGCCACTGGCCAGCGACGCGTACTTGACGTTGGACAAGCCATCCCACGTGCTCATGTCCCAGTCCCAGATGCCGTAGAACGTTTGCGCGGTGCTGTTGGACGAAGTGCCCGTGGCGTATTGGACGCCCGCGGTAGCCGTTGGCTGCGTCTGCTGGCCGGTGCCGAAGTACAACATGGCGCGCGTCACCAGGCCCGTCTGTACCGCCAACGGCATGATGGCCGTGGTAATCGGCTGGCGATTGCCGCTGGCGTCCTTGGCCACGAACAATATTTCCGGGGTGCTGGTACCCGCGCCGGACCAACTGGACGCGGTGCTGCTGGTGACATCGAAACGCCAGACGTTGCCTTGCGTGTCCCCGGCATACAGGTAATCCGCGACGTGGTCGCCATCCAGATCGACTTGTGAGATGTAGGAAATGCCGCCGGCCGCGCCATTCACGCCCGTCGGCAACGCGCCGGTATCCAGGAACTGGAATGTGACCGCCCCAGTGCCTGAGTCGATCAAGCCGATGTAAATGCCTTCGGTCGGTGGGGTGACGCCCGTGGCGGGTTTCGGCACCAGCCCGCTGCCGAAGATGATGGCCCACTGACCGTTGTGCATTCGCGCGATGACCGGCGTGCCCACCGTATTGCCGAGATGGGTCAGCGTGGAGCTGTCCCAGTCACCGATCACGTTGCTTGCGCTGAAACTCGACGGGTTGGTAATGTCGAGCGCGTAGATTTCCTTGCCGCTGGAACCCACGCCGCCGACCAGCCATGTATGCCAAACCTTGTTGTAGAACACGTCACCGGCCACCGGCGTCGCGTCCACGAGATAGTCGTGGCTGTACAGGGGATTGGTGAGATTCACCGCCTTGTTCATCAGCACGTCATACGGCATGTAGCCGACCACTTCCTTGCCGTTGTTGCCCGTGGCCTGGAAGCCGCCGTTGCCGTTGTAACCCGCCCCGAACCCATGCAGGAAGCCATCGTTGCCGCCCACGTACACCACATTCAGGCGCGAAGCGTTGTTGGACACGAACGTGCCGTACGTCTTGGCGCCCGGGGCATTTTCAGGGTTGGCAGCGGAGGGGTAAAGCTGGTCGTAGAACGCGTCCGGATATGCCCCGCTGGTCGGGCCGCCGACGAACGTCGGGCTGGAGTTGATGATGTCGCCCAGCACATAGGTGCGTGCGCGCAAATCGCAGGGCGGCGTCGCCGCAGGGGCCGCGCTGCAACCCGAATACAGCTGTTCGACCGTGCGGTCGCCGCGCAACCACGCCACCCGATTCTGGCCCGGCGTGGTGTCCAGCGTATTGGCGGTGGCCACTTTCAATGCATTCTGCTGCGTGGTGCTGAGATTCGTCCATGCGAGCGACACACCCTGTGCTGCGCCGAGGGCCTTTGAGGTCAACAGCGTGCGGTTGCTGGGGGCCTGTGCCGTGATCGGATACGTGGCGGTCACGGCCCCTGTAGTCGGATCTGTCTTGGTCATCGAGTCGCACGGCGAAGCGCCCGTCAGCACGCACTTGGCATCCCAGTTCGCGGCGGTACCGATATTCAATGTTCCGTCGGATTGGATGACCAGCGGGTCGGCCACCAGCGAGCCCCACCAGTTGTTGCCGGAATAGGACGCGAGGAAGAACTGCGAATTGCCCGTCACCTTGCCTGTGATGGTGTTGGATCCCGCACTGCTGTTGGCCTGCATCGGTGCGGCGGTGAAGCAGGTGATCTCGTGGACGTTGTTGCTGCCGCCGGTACCCGCCGAGAAGCCGAACCTGAGCGAAGCCGGAAGCGGCCCATTGAACGCCGTGATGTCCGCGTTGGCCAACACTGGCTGGAACGCGCCATTGTTGTAACTGTAGGCGAAGTTCAGCAAACCCGTCGACGAAACGGTCAGCTTGTAAGTGATCGGCCACGGCGCCGGATTACCGGTAGCCGGATTCAGCGTCGTGGCTTGCTCGTTGGCGATCGGCTGGCTTCCGGAAAGCAAGTTGCCATTGCTGTCGAAACCGCCAGGCAATACCGCATAGCCACCGGGGATGGCGTTGTAATTGTAGGGAATTGGTTTCAGGTTCTGGGTGCCGTCTGTTCCCGACGACACGTACTGCCCGCTTTTGCACGCAGCTTGGACCTTGCCGGCATCCGGCGAGCCTGAGTAATAAGCCGAATTCTGGCTTTGCAGCCATGCCCAGTTGGTGTTGCCCGCACCGCGCAGGCCGATGCGTTCGGGTTGGTATTGGGGACCGGAGCCCGAGGCGATACCGCCAGTAACGTTGTTTTGGTAGCTATTGGTTCCGTTCGCGGTCGAACCGAGCGCGGAATTGGAGTTGTAGATGCCGACGCTGCCGTTGTCGCCGGAATTGAGAAAGTTGCCGTACTCGTCGATGCCGAGGCCGAGGTAGCCGTAGGCGACACCGTCGTACACGGCGTTGACGTTGGAGCACCCGTAACCCATTGATCCGCCTTCGGCGCCGGCTTGCGTGGGTGCGGCCTTGGTACCGTCGGTCAGGAAGAACACGATGCCGTCCGCGCCATCCTTGGCGGTGCCCCCGCTGTCGCCACCGTAGGTATAAGTGGTGAAGGTGATCTGGATGCCCTGGCTCAGGGGGAACGGCGCGAACGCAGACAGGATCGCGCCGGTCTGGTTGTTCTTCGGTGGCGTGAGCAGCAACGCGCCCTGTCCAGCGGTCGTTTGATCCGACGGGATCGTGTAGTTCTGACTGTTCATCCAGGTCACGCCGGAGCACGCCGGGATACTGCCGGTGCCGTCGCCGGCAGTCAGGCAGGCATCGTTCAACGCGGTCCAATTCAGTTGGGCATGACCTCCCTTGAAATTGTCGGTGTACGTCGCGGCACTCGCCGACGCGGCCACCAGCACACCGGCCAACGCGAGACACAACCTTGCTTTCTGGGTGGACATGTTCATTTCCTCGACTTGGCGCCGGGGTTCACCCGGGCACTCGTCAGCACGTTTGCGCGCGATGGCCGCGGATCAATTCCTGAAGGTGGACTGCAAGGTCACGATGGCGCGCCCATTGACCGTTTTGGGGTCGGCGCTTCTCGCGGTGATGCGGTAGTAGTCGGCCAGCTGCCCCTGGGAAGCGGCGCCGTAGGGTTGCTGGCCACCGATCTGCTGCACCTTGGGCGTGGGCGCCACGAATGCGCCCAGGTACTGCACGACGTATTGCGGCTGGATTCCAGACGCCACCGGCCCGGCGCTGTAGGCGCTGGCGGGTACGGTCACGATGTCGGCAGCGGCCACGCCGGAATCGTTGAAGGGATTGGCCAGGCACACCGTCGGCGTGGCGTTGTAGACGTTGGAGCAATCCTCGAATCCCGCGCTGCTCAAAACGGCTTGCGCCACCGGGATTGCCTGGTTGGCCGTAGCCGTGGTGATCGCCGCCTGCGCCTGGCGCAAGGCCGTTTCGGCCGACTGGAACGCGACTTGGCGATCGTATTGATTGGCGGCAGCCTTGTTTTGCAGGATCGTGGTGCCAATCGCCGCCAGGCCAACCAGCGTGATCACCACCAGCAGGATCAGCGCGACCAGCAAGGCCGCGCCGCGTTCGCGGTCGCGCCGGGGGAAACGGGATTGTGCGGGTTGGACGAACATGGCGGTTTACTCAGGCAGCATGGACTGCGGGCGGATGACATCCCCCCGCGCTTCGCGCGACCCCCTTCGTGCCGAAGGGGGTGAGCTTGTCTTCCCCCTTCCTGCGGAAGGGGGACCGAGGGGGATGCGCCTTGTTTCGCGCGAGATCGTGGCTTGATTCCGCTGCATGTCAGTTCACCCGGTTGCGCACGGTCGTGGTGAAGGCGTAGATGCGAGAGATCGCCTTGTTGCCAGTGACATCGGCGCGCTGGAAGGTGCTTCCGATGGTCAACTGAACATTGATCGCCGTGACGCCCGCCCAGCCGTTGTTGGCGGCAATCTTCGACGCCGTCTGGAACTGGTTGCCGATGGCGCCGATGGCCGGGTTGAGGTACCTGATCGTCATGCCCGTGACGTTGCGCACCATTTCCTGCGGTGGCGCGGGGGCCGTGTTGCCACCCGAATTCCGCAGGCTGATCCTGTAGAGAGACTTGCCGCCCACCGGGTTGGTGCCGATGTACCAGTCGACGGCAGTCAGCTTGGCAATCTTGGAATTCGGCGGAAACGTGTAGTCGGGGCTGTTGCCGCTGCAGGCGTCGTTGGGATAGCCGAGGTTGTTGGAACAATTGCCGGGGCTCACTTTGGCGCCAGTGTTGTAGTTGGCTTGGAGCGTGGCGCTGCCCGCGGTGGTCGGGCCTGTGACCTGCATGATCGCGGCGTGGTCAGGCGAACAGGCGATGATGATGTCGCCGATGCCCACGTTGGAGGTCGATTGGTTCAGCGTGAAACCGGTACCCTTCACGTCGTTGGCGATGGTGACATTGAGATCGCCCGCACTCAGGAGTTCCAGCGAGTCGGTGCCCGCGACCTGATTCAGTCCGGCAAGGGCAGGATCAGAGGGGGATGAATTCACGTCGTACCCATGCACGGCGTTGGTCCAGTCCGCCCACCAAGCCGTAGTGCCGGGGTTTCCCGGACCGTTGTTCAGCACGTTGACGATGCGGTTGTTCAGGCTGTTGCAGCCCGTCAGCCCCGCCCCGCGGATGTCGCGCGCCATCAGCTCGAAGGCAACCCGCGAACTGTCCTGCACATTGGCCAGCGCATCGTTGGTGCGGAAGCTTTGCTGGCCCGCCAGGAACACGCTGGTGACGCCCGCGATCACGATCAGGCCGAGCACCATCGCGACCATCAGTTCGATCAGGGTGAAGCCACCGGATCGGGCGGCCCGCAACGGGGCGACAGCGTTCATGCGGCGCGTGCTCATAGCTGGGCCACCGTCGTGACGGTCTGGGTTCCCGTGCTGCCTGTCGTGCCTGCCTTCCCGGCGCGACTGTCGTCGAAAACGATCGTGATCGTGCACATGGCGGTGTTGGTGCAATTGATGGCCCCTGTCGTGGTAACGGTTGCGCCTAGCGCCGCGCCGAGCTGGTTGCACCACTGGTTCAACTGCAGGCTCGACAGGGACGCGCCGGCGTCGGGGCAGGCGTTCGCAGCCATGGGACTGGCGGTGTTGTAGGCACCAGCCTCCGCCGAGGTGAGGTCGGTACGCATGGCATCGAGCATGGAGTAACTGGCAACCGTGGCCATGCTGCGCGCCATCGCGCTGTTGTTGGTGGACAGCGCCTTGGCCTGCAAGGCGGCCATGCCGAGGAATCCGATCGACACCACCAGCACCGCGATCAGCACTTCGATCATGCCGATGCCGGCTTGGCGGCGACCGCCGGGCCGCACGGAACGGGACAGGATCATGGGCAGGTCCCCGTGGATGATGCCGTGGCGATGATGGACCCCGCGGTCATGCTGACGATGCGCTGATTGCCGCTGGAAAGTTGCGAGGTGCAGACGATGGCGATGTTGCCCGTGTAAGGCGCATTGGATCCCGTGCTTGGCGCGTAGCCGAAACCCTGGCCCGCAAACCGGATCGCGGCTACGCCCGCGCTGGTGTACTGCACGGGCGAAGTAATGCCGGGCGGCGCTGCACGCACCTGGCTCGCGGTGCCCGCACTCTGCGGCAGCGCATACACGGCGCCGGATACGGTGCCGCATGCCCCGCCCAACGTGTCGCCGGTATTGCTGCCGGTGGTGCTGCCGCAAAACTGGGTCGTGGCGTTCAATTTGATCGCATCCATCCGCGCCGTGTTGATGGCATCGACCAGCGCGGTGGCCGAAGTGGTCAGGCGATTGGACAGGATCAGGCGCTGGAAGCTCGGCACCGCGATCATCAACAGGATCGCCGCGATCGCGATGGTGACCATCAACTCGACGAGCGTGAAGCCGCAGGCGCGGCAACGCGCGCGCAGACGCGCGATGAAAGGATTACGCATGATTTCGTGTTTCCCCGGCACGACGGTTTAGCCCCTGTTGAAGCCGACGATGCGACTTGCATCATCCATTCCAGCGGGCGCCCTGCCAAGCGCCCGGCGACGAACGGCGCAATTGGGCCGATGGGCGGTGTGCCCCAAGCGTTTCCGGTCCTGACCGGAGAGGGACTCAAGCTGGTGCCGTGCCATAATCCCGACCATGTCATCGGCTAAGCAATCATTGGATGGACTTGAAGCTTTGGCGTCGCACCTCGCGGCGCAGCCCGATATCGCCTATGCGTCGGCTTTCGGCTCGGTGCCGGAAGGCAGGGCGCGGTCCGACAGCGACCTCGACCTGGCAGTGTGGACCGACGCTCCGCTGGACGCGACACGGCAGCGTGACCTGATGGAGGTGGCGGCCGAACTCGGGGGGCGTCCGGTGGACCTGGTCGATTTGCGGGAAGCAGGCCCGTTACTGTTGCTGGCCGCATTGCGCGGAAAGCGGCTGGTCTGCCGCAGCAGCGCGGTGAGGGCGGCCTTGCTGTCTCGCGCGTGGATCGATGCTGCCGATTTCCTGCCGGTGCGCGAACGCCTGCTGCAACAGCGCCGGACTGCATGGACCGGCTGATTCTCGCCGAGAAGCTGGAATCGCTGCCTGCGCCGCTGCGTGCAGAGGGTGGAAGCGCGCCGCACCGAAACCGTCGACGCGCTGCGCCATGACGTCGATCGTCAGGACATCCTGGCGCTCAATCTCACACGCGCGGTGCAGTTGTGCGTGGACGCCGCGGGCATCGTGATCGCCGATTCAGACGAAGCGGCGCCACAAACCATGGGCAGGCATTCGATGCGCTTGCGCGCCTTGGCGCCATCGACGACGCGTTGGCGAAACGGATGAAGGCGGCCGTGGGGTTCCGCAATATCGCCGTGCACAGTTACCAAACGGTGAATTGGGACATCGTGTTTGCTATCAGCCATCGCGGGCTGGAAGATTTCAGGGACTTTGCCAAGGCCATGGGAGCGCTGTTGTAACGCGATCAGTTCAGCCCAGCCAACTCGCCAATCACTTCGTCGAGCGCCGTTTGCCAATCGGGCAAATCGATGCCGAATGCAGCACGCAGCTTCGTCGTATCCAATACCGAAAACGCGGGGCGCTTCGCCTTGGTGGGATAGTCGGCGGTGCCGATGGCCTCGACACGTGGCAGGCGTGGCAACATCCCCCCGCGCTGCGCGCGACCCCCTTCCGCAGCAAGGGGGTGGGAGTCATCCCCTTCCGCTTGCGAAGGGCGGAGCGAAGCGAACGCGCGCGAAGCGCGAGAGGAGGTGGCTTTCTCGAAAATCGCGCGCGCGAAGCCACACCAACTGGTTTGACCGGAAGCCACGAGGTGATACGTGCCGTCGAGCGTGGGCATCCCCCCGATGCTGCGCATTGGCGCTGCGCGCGCGTTCGCTGTCGCTCCGCCCCTTCCTGTGGAAGGGGGTGTGCTCCATTGCGCGATGGCTTGCGCGGTAACTTCCGCGATCAATCGCGCCGGCGTGGGCGCGCCGATCTGGTCATCCACCACACGCAACGCGTCGCGTTCCGCGCCAAGACGCAGCATGGTGCGCAGGAAATTGTTTCCCCGCGCCGCATACACCCAGGCGGTGCGAAAGATCAGGTGCCGCGCGCCGCTGTCGCGCAATGCATCCTCGCCCGCGAGTTTGGAACGCCCGTACACGCTGACGGGATGGGTGGCGTCGGTTTCGCGGTACGGCCGGGTCGCGCGGCCGTCGAAGACGTAATCGGTGGAGTAATGCACCACGCGCGCGCCGTTTTGCTTCGCCCAGGCGCCAAGCACGCCGAGCGCGTCGCCATTGACGCGTTGCGCGAGTTCGGGTTCGTCTTCCGCACGATCGACCGCGGTGTAGGCGGCGGCGTTGATGATGAGGTTCGGCGCGATGCGGTCGAGCACTTTGGTCAAACCGTCGAAATCGGCGAGATCGATCGCTTCGCATGATGTGCCGCCTTCAAGACGGCCGCTGCGGGTTGCCGGGATGATTTCGCGAGGCGGCGTACATCCCCCCGCGCCTGCGGCGCGACCCCCTTCCTCTGGAAGGGGGTGAGCTACGGCCGCGTCGCACGCTTTTCCTCCCCCTTCGCTTGCGAAGGGCGGAGCGAATGCGAACGCGCGCGCAGCGCGATGAGGGGGATGGCTTTGCGGCTGTCCCATGCGCGCCTCCGCCAGCGCACGCAACAGCTCGTGCCCCACCTGCCCGTTCGCACCGGTGACCAGAATGCGCATCGCGCTCACGACATCCCCCCGCCGCTTCGCGGCGACCCCCTTCCTGCGGAAGGGGGTGGGAAAGCCAAGCGCCGCGCGCTTCTCCTCCCCCTTCGCTTGCGAAGGGGGATCGAGGGGGATGGCCGTTCCGCGAGCATGGATCCCGGCCTGCGCCGGGATGACGAGCAAAGCACGTCGGCGAGTCGCCCGTTCACGGCGTTACGTACACCGGCAGCTTGTCCGCCGGCACGTCGGCGAGGAACGGCGCCTTCTCGTCTTTCGCCGACAGCATGGGCTCGGCCACCGGCCAGTCGATGCCGATCGCGGCGTCGTTCCAGCGCACGCCGGCGTCGGCCGCATGGTCGTAAAGCGCCGTGCACTGGTACATGAAAGTCGCCGAATCGCTGACCACGCAAAAACCGTGCGCGAAGCCTTCAGGGATCCACAACTGGCGATGATTGCTTGCGGTCAGCATCGCTGCTTCCCATCGCCCGAACGTGGGCGAGCCGCGCCGGATGTCGACCGCGACGTCATAGACCTCGCCTTCCAGCACGGACACGAGCTTGCCCTGCGGGTTCGGCCACTGGTAATGCAGGCCGCGCAGCACACCTTTTGCCGAGCGCGAAACGTTCGACTGCACGAAGCGCACATCGATGCCGAGTTCCGCGTACTTCGCCGCGTGGAAACTCTCGAAGAAGTAGCCGCGCGCGTCGCCGTGCACCACGGGTTCGATGACACACACGCCGGGCAGGTTGGTGTCGATGCGTTTGAGGTGGGGGTGTTGGGTCATTTCATGTCCTTGCTGATTGACATCCCCCCGATGCTGCGCATCGACCCCCTTCCTTCGGAAGGGGGTGATAAAAACGAAACGCCGCGCGCTCTTCCTCCCCCTTCCACAGGAAGGGGGATCGAGGGGGATGCGCTTTTGTCGCTTGCAACCTATCCATCGATCAACCGCAACAAATACTGTCCGTAACCCGTCTTGGCCAGCGGCGCCGCGAGCTCGCGCACGCGCGCGGCGTCAATCCAGCGCTGCTGATACGCGATTTCCTCGGGGCAGCACACTTTCAGGCCTTGCCGATTCTCGACCGTGGCGATGTAGTTGCCAGCATCCATCATCGATTCGTGGGTGCCGGTGTCGAGCCACGCGTAGCCGCGACCGAGTTGCTCCAGCATCAGCGATCCGTCGTCGAGGTAGCAGCGGTTCAAGTCGGTGATTTCAAGTTCACCGCGCGGCGAGGGCTTCAGTTGCCCGGCGAAATCGCACACGCGCTCGTCGTAGAAATACAAGCCGGTCACCGCGTAACTGGATTTCGGCTTGGCCGGCTTTTCTTCCAGACCCACCACGCGGCCGGTCTTGTCGAACTCGGCCACGCCGTAGCGTTCCGGATCGCGCACCAGGTAACCGAATACCGTGGCGCCGTGGTCGCGCGTGGAGGCACGTTTCAGCAATTCGGTGAAGCCGTGGCCGAAGAAAATGTTGTCGCCCAGCACCAGGGCGCACGGGTCGCCCGCGATGAAATCGCGCCCGATCAGGAACGCCTGCGCCAAGCCATCCGGCGACGGCTGCACCGCGTAGCTGATCTCGATGCCCCATTGCGATCCGTCACCCAGCAGGTGATGGAACAAGGGCTGCTCGTGCGGCGTGTTGATCACCAGCACTTCGCGGATGCCGGCCAGCATCAGCACCGACAGCGGGTAATAGATCATCGGCTTGTCATACACCGGCAGCAACTGCTTGCTGATGGCCTGCGTGACCGGATACAGCCGCGTGCCGGAACCGCCGGCGAGGATGATGCCTTTTTTGGTTGTCACTCTACGTTCCTTTGCTTTTCCCCTCTCCCTCCGGGAGAGGGTGCCCCGAAGGGGCGGGTGAGGGTTCGGTCCAGCGCAATCCTTAGGATCTCGCTCGAAACCACATCGATATCTGTCAACACTTGATTGTCCCAAAATCGCACCACGAGCAATCCCTGCCTTTTCAATACTGCCGTGCGGGTTGCATCGACGTCCAACGAATGTTGCGATCCATCGAGTTCCACAACGAGGCCCGCTTCACGACAATAGAAGTCCACGACGTACGGTGGAACCGGATGCTGACGGCGAAATTTCAGTCCGTCCAGACGACCACCGCGCAGCCGATACCACAACTTCTGTTCCGCATCCGTCATCTTCCGTCGCAATGTTTTCGCGGCGTCTTGCGTTCGAGTAGGCAGCGGCGGATTGGTGCGTCTCGATATCACCGAACCCTCACCCCTGCCCCTCTCCCGGAGGGAGAGGGGTTCAACTCGCTCCACTCCGAAGAAAAGATTGGTCCGGCTCCGGTTCCTTCTCCCTTCGGGAGAAGGTGGCGCGCAGCGCCGGATGAGGGTTCGGGAATGCTTGCATAGTTCACCCCTGCCCCAGCCTTTCCATCCGATAGCTGCCATCCAGCACGCGTTGCACCCATGGCTGGTTGTCGAGGTACCAATCGATAGTGCGCGCGATGCCGGTTTCGAAATCAACACTCGGTTTCCAGCCGAGCTCGCGTTGCAGTTTGGACGAATCGATCGCGTAACGCCGATCATGTCCCGGCCGATCCTTCACGAACTCGATCAGCGACTCGCGCTTGCGGCCATCGGCCAGCGGGCGCTTGGCATCCAGCAATGCGCAAATGGTTTTCACCACGTGGATGTTTTCGCGCTCGGAATCGCCGCCCACGTTGTAGGTTTCGCCCACCCTGCCCGCTTCCAGCACGCGACGGATGGCACTGCAGTGATCCAGCACGAACAGCCAGTCGCGCACATTCTTGCCGTCGCCGTACACCGGCAGCGGCTCAGCGTTCAGCGCGCGCGCGATGATCAGCGGGATCAACTTCTCGGGAAACTGGTACGGCCCGTAGTTGTTCGAGCAATTCGTCGTCAGCACCGGCAGCCCGTAGGTGTGGTGAAACGCGCGCACCAGATGGTCGCTCGACGCCTTGGACGCCGAGTACGGCGAGTTCGGCGCGTAGGGCGTTTCTTCCGTGAACTTGCCGGTGTCACCCAGCGAGCCATACACCTCGTCGGTGGAAACGTGCAGGAATCGAAACGCGTCCTTCGCCGCGCCGTCCAGCGCCTTCCAGTAATCGCGCGCGCTTTCCAGCAGCGCCAGCGTGCCGACCACGTTGGTTTCGATGAATGCGGCGGGCCCATCGATCGAACGATCCACGTGCGATTCGGCGGCAAAATTCACCACGGCATCGGGCCGGTGTTCCGCCAGCAACTTCGTAACCAGCGCGCGGTCGCCGATGTCGCCCTGCACGAACACGTGGCGCGGATTGCCTTCCAGCGGCTTCAACGTATCGACATTGCCAGCGTAGGTCAGCTTGTCCAGGTTGACCACGGTCAGCCCGTCGGCCACCGCCTGCAGCACGAAATTGCCGCCTATGAACCCGGCGCCGCCGGTGACCAGAAGAGTCGTCATCCCTGCCTCGGTGAGCCGCAAAACGGTACATTGTGCAAGCCCGGGCTGCTGTACGCAAACGCGCCCCGGTACAATGAATGCGTCAGTCGAAGGGCCGTGTCATGCCGAACGACAACCTCGAAATGTTGAAGCTGCTTGCCCGGCGATACATCTGGTGGAAGTCGCCCGATGAAGCAGCACGCGAACCCCGGCGTGTCATTGCCCAAGTCATGAATCTTGGCGACTGGGACGACGCCAACGCCATGCGGCTGCGCCTGGGCGACGCCGTCCTGCGTGACGCACTGACGCACGCCGAAGCAGGCCAGTTCAACGCCCGCTCGTGGACATGGTGGCACTACCGTCTGGGACTGGCACGCATGGGCCAGGTGCCACCACTGCCAGTGCGCCGTTTCGAATGACGGATGTCCTCACTCCCCGGCGTGAGGTGTTGCCGCCTGCACAGCAGAAATTGTGGCCCCTGCTGGCACCCGCGGCGGAATTGGGCTTCGTGTTGTATGGCGGAACCGCGATCGCGCTGCGCCTCGGTCATCGAACTTCGATCGATTTCGATTTTTTCTCCAGCCATCCGCTTGACCCTCGCGCACTGGCCGCGGCCCTGCCCTTTACGCGAG
>Ga0207695_10008497_pt1 | contig 12840 bp, 9 predicted proteins | sample KBSC54metaG_FD_184354 | JGI IMG/M metagenome (GOLD analysis project Ga0207695, IMG submission 184354) | Corn rhizosphere microbial communities from Kellogg Biological Station, Michigan, USA - KBS C5-4 metaG (SPAdes) (version 2) | ecosystem: Host-associated > Plants > Roots > Rhizosphere > Soil...
GCCACCGCCAGCGCGCGCAGCACGTTCTGCTGGTGCGGCGTGAGCTGCTGCCAGAAATCCGCGAACGCATCGTCGCGCTCGGCGACGCAGTCGGCGAACGCGAGGTCCGCGTCGCGCGGCTCCGCGTTCGCGGCCGCGACCGCGCGGTCGAAACACGTACGGGCCACCTGGGTGATGTCGCGCGTGCGCGGCCCGGCGATCTCGATGATGCGCGCGCCGACGCCGTCGCAGCGAACGCCGGCGCCGCGCAGCCGCTGCTCGATCCACGAGGCGAAATAGGTCGCATCGATCGGCCCGAAGTAGAGCACGTCGAGCATGTCGTAGAACGCGCGCCCGGGCTCGATCATCCGGCGGATGAGGTGCGGTTTGGACCCGGCGAGCACGTAGCTCACGGAGTCGTGGCGCTGGATGACGCCGCGCAAGTGCCACTCGGCGTCCTCGCCGCCGAAGCGGGCGATGTCCTGGAATTCATCGAGCACGAGGCCGATGGTCACGCCGCGGTCGTGCGCCAGGTCGTTCACCGCATCGAGGACGCTGCCTAACGTCGCCCGCTGGTCCTCGACGTCGGCGCGGCGGAGCTGGAGCGAGACGGTGGGCAGGAGGAGGCCGGAGGCGCGGTCGTGGGTGAGCGAGACGGTGGCCTGGAGGCGCGCGGCGAGATCGGCCGCCACGTTCTTCCACCGTTTGCCTAACGCAGCCGCCGCGCCCTGCAGGATGCGGTTGGAGACGTCGGCCACGGTGGACGCGGTGGAGAGGTCGGCGACGAACGCGTGGCCGCGCTGGCGGTTCACCTGGTCGACGGCCAGCGCGAGCGCGGAGCTCTTCCCCATGCGGCGGTAGCCGTAGACGAGCAGTTTGCTCGCCGGCCGGCGGAGCGCGTCGCGGATGCGCGTGAGCTCGGCGACGCGATCGGTGAAGAATTCGCCGGTGACGAGCCCGTGGATGCGGAACGGATTCTCGGCCATGGAAGTCTCGCAGGTGCTGTCACGTAGTGCAGTCTTACTAAGCAATCGCTTAGTAAGTGGCTCCTGAGGGCTAAACCGACCCCTGGAGCGTCTCTTGTATGTTCGGTATCTATTCGGTATCATCGTTCCCCCGCAACCCCCAGCAGTGTTATGCAGCAACCCGCTCTGTTTTCCGCCGCCGTCGAGCGCTCCCTCCGCCAACTGCCCGTCATTGGCGAGCAGCGCGACATCACCTACTACGGCAGCCATGCCCGGAGCATCATCAACGGGCCCGAGATCACCGGGATGGGGTTCTGGTCGATCAACCCCTACATCGGGTGTGCGTTCGGGTGCGCGTACTGCTATGCCCGCTACGCGCACCGCTACGTGATGGAGCGGGCCACCGACGCCGACCGTCTGACCGGCGCGGCCGAGCAGGATGTCGGTCGCATTCCGCCCTGGTTGGCGTTCGAGCGTCACATCTTCGTCAAGCGCAACGGGCCCGAGCTACTGGCGCGCACGCTCCGCCACGGCAGCGATCGGTTCCGCGCGCTCGCCGAGGGCGACTGGATCGCCATCGGGACGGCCACGGATCCGTATCAGCCGGCGGAGCGCCGGTTCGCGATCACGCGCGGCATCCTCGAGGTGTTGGCCGAGCATCCGGGCCTCCACGTTTCGATCACCACCAAGAGTCCGTTAGTCACCCGCGACGTGGACGTGCTGGCGCGCATCGCCCGGCACTCGGCGATCAGCGTGCACGTGTCGTTGATCACGGTGAACCGGGTGCTGGCGCGCCGGATCGAGCCGCGCGCGCCCACGCCGGACGCGCGCCTGCGCGCGATCGCGCGGCTCCACGACGCGGGCGTGGCCGTGAGCGTGAACTGCATGCCGGTGCTGCCGGGCATCACCGATCATCCGCGCGACCTCGAGGCGCTGGTCGAGCGGGTCGCCGAAGCGGGTGCGTCGCACATCTCCACGGGTGCGCTGCGGCTGCAGCACGAGGCGCGCAAGCGGTATCTCCCGTTCATCGCCAAGGAATTTCCGGAGCTCGCGCCGCGCTACGCGCGCGCCTATGCGCACGCGCACGTGCCCGGGGATCTCTACCGCGAGCGATTGGCGGCGCTCATGGCCCGGCTCTGCCGCGCGCACGGTCTGCGCCGCAAAACCTACGAAGGCGGCGACGACGCCGCCGCCGCCGACTTGCCTAACGACACGGCGGGCGATCCCGACGCGGCGTCCGAGGCCGACCTGCAGCTCTCGCTCGCGCTGTGAGCCGGCCATGACGGCAGCCGCTTCCGTGCTCGTCCCGGCCGTCGCGTCGCCGATCATCGCCAGCGCCGCCGAGCGCCGGCGCGCGGTGGCCGAGCTGCGCAAGCTTTTGCCGAGCGACGCGTTGCCGGCCGCGGCGACGGGGCTCTCCACCGGGATCGCCGCGCTCGACGCCGCGCTGGCCAAGCACGGCGTGCCCCGCGGCCGCCTCACCGAGCTCGTCGGCCGCCGCGGCTGCGGGAAGACGACGCTCCTGCGCGAGCTGGCCCGCGCCACCGTGCGCCGCGGGTTAGGCGTGGCCTATGTCGATGCCGCGCGTTCCCTCGCCCCGCGCGACTGGGCATCGCTCGGCGCGGACGATGGATTCTGGGTGGTGCGGCCGCGCGATCCGGCGCGCGGGGCCTGGTGCGCCGACATGCTGCTGCGCGGCGGCGCGTTCGCCCTCGTGGTGCTCGACGGCGCGCCGCCGCTGGGCTCCTCGGTGGCCACCCGGCTCCTGCGGTTGGCGCACGACACGAACACCGCGCTGGTGGTGACGGGCGCCGGCGGCGCCGCGCCGGGGTCGCGGCTCGGCGGCGCGCTCAGGCTTCGCCTAACGCGCACGCGACAGCGACGACGACACGCGATGGCGATCACGGTCGAGAAAGGAGGACGTCGAACAACGGTGGAGGTCGAGTATGTCGTCAGTGTGGCGCGTCGCGTGTGTGCGCATCCCGAGGTTCCCGATCGCCGCGGCGTGGAACGCCCGCGCAGCGGACGCGGAAAGCTTGGCGCACCCAAGCCAGTCGCGCGCCCCGTCCTCGCCCGGTCCCGGCGCGCAGCCGAGCCTCCCGAGTTCGCCGAGCAGCTCCTCGGCGCCGGTGTGGGATGAGCAGCCGTTGGCGCTCGTGGATGGAACGCGATTGCGCGTCGTGTCGTCGGCGGCGTCGCGCTCGCGGGTCCGGCCCGGCATGACGGTGCCCGAAGCGCGGGCGGTGTGCGCCGCGCTGGCGGTCATCCCGTGGTATGATGATACGATCATTGCGGCGACCACCGAGGTCACCGCCGCGCTCCTCGCCGAGAGTCCCCAGGTGACGCCGGCGGCCGGCGAGCCCGGCCTCTGGTGGGTGGGCGCGACGGGCTTCGATGCGTTAGGCGGCGAGCGCGCGCTCGCCCGGGCGCTCGCCGAGGTGGGCCGGCGCTGGCACCCGCGGACGCGCGTGGCGATCGCCGGCTCGTGCGTCGCCGCGCGCGCCGCCACCTGGGCCTCGGGCGCCGCCTTGGGCCCCGTGCGCATCCCGTTAGGCGGCGACGCGCGCTACCTCGCCCGCGCCCCGCTCGCGCTCATCCCCATGGACGATGAGATGCGCGATACCCTCGCCGCGCTGGGCATGCGCGACGCCGGCGCGTTCGCCGCCCTCGAGGCGGAAGACGTCGAACGCCGCTGGGGCGACGAGGGACTCGCCGCCTGGCGCCTGGCGCGCGGCGAAGACGAGCGCCGCCCCGTGCTCGCCCGCCCGGACACCCCGCGCACCGTGGACGCCGAGCTCGCCGCGTCCACACCGACGATGGAACCCGTGCTGTTCCTCGTGCGCGCGGCGCTGGATACGCTCGCGCGGGCGCTCGTGGCCGATGGGCGCGCGGCCGCCGTCGTCGCGATCACGCTCACGCTCGACGATGCGCGGAGCGCCCTGCCCAGGGCCGGCGCGCGGGCGCACACGGTGACGCGCGAGATCCGCATTCCGCGCCCGACGGCGCGCGCCGCGCACCTGTTCGACCACTGCCGTGCGCTCCTCGAACGGTGGCCGCTCACCGCGCCCGCGTGCGGCGTGCGCGTGTCGATCACCGCCACCGCGCCGCTCGCCGGCGAGCAGGGCGACCTGCTCGCCACCGAGTGGCGCGACCCGTCGGCCATCGACGCCGCGCTCGCGCGCTTGCGCGCGGAGTTAGGCGACGATGGCGTGGTGAAACCCGTCGCGCGCGACGAGCACGCGCCGGAACGCGCCGGCGCGTGGGTCCCCGGCGACACCGATGCCGGCGATGCCAATGCCGGCGTGGAACACGATGCCGCGCTTGCCGATGCCGAGCGCAGCGCGCTGCGCTTGCTCGAGACGCCGGAACCGGCCGTGGTCGCGTGCGACGGCGATGCCCCGCGCGCCGTGCGCTGGCGCGGACGCCGCATCGCGCTCGCGCACGTGACCGGCCCCGAGCTCATCTCGGGCGACTGGTGGCGCGACGACGGCTATCGCCGCACGTACTGGCAGGGCGAAGGCGATGGCATGGAGCTCGTGTTGTTCCGCGAGCACGACGCATGGTACGTGCAGGGATGGTATGACTGAGCGGCACGGTGCGCCGACGCCAAACGCCGGCTACGTCGAGCTCCATTGCCATTCGGCGTACTCGCTGCTCGACGGCGCCTCGCACCCCGATGCGCTGGTGGCCCGCGCGCACCGCCTCGGCTTCCCCGCCCTCGCGCTCACCGACCACGACGAGCTGGGCGGCGCCGTCGCCTTCGCCCAGGCCGCCGATGACGTTGGGTTAGGCGGAATCATCGGCGCCGAGATCACGGTGCGGCACGAGACCCCGCCGCCCGACGCCGGCGACTCCCACCTCGTGCTCCTCGCCGAGTCGCGCGAAGGCTACGCCAACCTGTCCACGATCATCACCCGCGCGCGCATGGAGAGCGGCCGCGGCCAACCCGGCGTGTCGCTCGACGTCGTGGCCCAACACGCCGCCGGCCTCTTCGCGCTCACCGGATGTCCGCGCGGATGGGTGCCGCGACTGGTCGCCCGCGGCGACCTGGATGGCGCGTGCGAGGCCGCGGCCACGCTGCTCGACATGTTCGGCGCCCGGGTCGCCATCGAATGCTGGGACCACGGCCTCGAGGAGGAGCGGCGCCTGGTGCCGCCGCTCATGGCCATCGCGCGCGCCCTCGACATCCCGTGGGTGGTGACCAACGACGTGCACTACGCCGGGCCCCGCGGCCGGATCGTGCACGACGTGCTCACCGCGCTCCGCCACCAGCGCACGCTCGACACGATGGGCACCCGCCTCAGGCCTAACGGAGAATGGTACCTGAAGAGCGCGCGGCAGATGGCGCGCCGCTGGCAGCAGCACCCCGAGGGCCTGCGGGCCACGCTCGACATCGCCGAGCGCTGCGCGTTCCGGATGTACGAGCTCCGGCCCACGCTTCCCATGTTCCCGCTCCCGCCCGGCGTCACCGCCGACGAGTATCTGGCTCGGTTAGTCGAGAGCGGCGCGGTCGAGCGCATACCGGGATTCAGGGAAGCGGCGGCTCCGCCGCCTGCGGGAAGCGCGCGCAGGAAGCGCGCTGCGGGAAGCGGCGCCTGGCGCCGCCTGGGGGAAGGGGGACTCCATCCCGAGTTCCCCTCAGGCGCAGCCGATTCCCCCAAGCCGTCAGACCGCTTCCCCCAGGCCGTTAGGCCGCTTCCCTCGGGCGGCACAGCTGCCCCTTCCCTCTATCGGACCCAGATCGCCCACGAGCTCGACGTGATTCGCAAGCTCGGCATGGCCGGCTACTTCCTGATCGTCTGGGACATCGTCCGGTTCTCGCGCCGCGAAGGCATCCTCTGCCAGGGTCGAGGCTCCGCCGCCAACTCCGTCGTCTGCTTCTGCCTCGGCATCACCGCCGTCGATCCGGTCAAGTTAGGCCTGCTCTTCGAGCGATTCCTGAGCGAAGACCGCGAAGGCGCGCCCGACATCGACATCGACTTCGCCCACCGCGACCGCGAGCGCGTGTTGCAATACGTGTACGAGCGCTACGGCCGCGAGCACGCCGCCATGGTGTGCGAGCAGATCACCTATCGCACCAAATCCGCGATCCGCGACGCCGCCCGCGTGCTCGGCCTTTCGGTGGAACAAGCCGATGCGCTGTCGCTCCACAGCGACCATTTCAACGAGGACGATTCCCCTGCCGGCCGTGCGCCTAACGCCGACACGCCACCCCCTTCCCCCTTCCCACTTCCCTCAGGCGACACCGTCGCCGCTTCCCTCGATGTCGCCGATCGCCGCGTCCGCGCCCTCCCGGCCATCGTCCGCGGGCTCCGCCGCATCCCCCGCCACCGCTCGATCCACGTCGGCGGCTTCGTCCTGACGGAAGAGCCGATCGCGCACACGGTCCCCGTCGAACCCGCGGCCATGGATGCCCGCACGGTCATCCAGTGGGAGAAGGACGACGTCGAAGTCATGGGCCTCGTCAAGATCGACCTCCTGGGACTCGGCATGCTCACGCTCATCCAGGATTGCCTGCTCTACATCCGCGACACGCGCGGCCACGTGATCGATCTCGCCCAACTCGACTCCACCGACCAGGCGGTGTACGACGACCTCTGTCGCGCCGACACGATCGGCATCTTCCAGGTCGAGAGCCGCGCGCAGATGAATACACTCCCGCGGCTCAAGCCGCGGTGCTTCTACGACCTCGTCGTCGAAGTCGCGATCATCCGGCCGGGCCCCATCCAGGGCGAGATGGTGCACCCGTATCTCCGGCGTCGGGCCGGCGACGAGGAGGTGACGTACCCACACCCGTCCGTCGCCCCGATTCTCGAGCGCACGTTAGGCGTTCCGCTGTTTCAAGAGCAGGGCATGCAGGTGGCGATCGCCGCCGCCGGATTCACGCCCGGCGAAGCCGATGCGCTGCGACGCGCGATGGGCCACAAGCGCAGCCACGAGCGCATGGCCGCGATCTGCGAGCGGCTCATCGAGGGCATGAAGCGCAACGGGATTCCCGAGGAAACCGCGCACCGGATTTACAAGCAGATCAACGCCTTCGCCGATTACGGATTCCCCGAGTCGCACGCGGCGAGCTTCGCGCTGCTCGTGTACGCGAGCGCGTACCTCAAGCATTATTACGCGCCCGAGTTCACCGCGGCGATCCTCAATGCCCAACCGATGGGGTTCTACTCGCCCGGCACGATCATCGAAGACGCGCGCCGCCACGGCGTCCCCATTCGCCCCGTCGACGCCGCGCGCTCGGCGTTCGATTGCACGCTGGAGCGGGATGCGGGCACGCCCGCGTCGTCGCCGGCGGTGCGCCTCGGCTTCCGGCTCGTCAAGGGACTCGGTTCCCGCTCGCGGGATTCGCTCGAGGCCGCGCTGAAGGGCGGCGGCCCGTTCCAATCCATTGCCGACTTCGTTAGGCGGTCGGGGCTCGACCGCCGCGCGCTCCGCGCGGTGGCCGAATCGGGCGCGCTGGACAGCTTCGTCCCCGACGAGCCGGACGCCCGCCGGCGCCGCGCCGCGATCTGGCGGATGCTCGAGACGCTGCGCGGAGAGGCCGGCGCGCTGGCGCCGAACCGCCCCAAGCTCGACGTGCCCGCCAGCGTGCCCGCCATGTCGCCGCTCGAGCTCACGGCCGCCGACTACCGGCTCACCGGCGTGTCGTTCCACGGCCACCCGCTCAAGCACCTCCGGCCGCTGCTCACGCCTAACGGAGTCCGCACGGCGCGCGAGGTGCTCGCGCTCCCCGATGGATCGCGCGATGTGGCGGTGGCCGGGCTCGTGATCTGCCGGCAGCGGCCGGGTACGGCCAAAGGATTCGTCTTCCTCACGCTGGAAGACGAAACGGGGCTCGTGAACGTGGTGGTGACGCCGAAGCAGTTCGACCGGCAGGCGCTGCTCATCACGACGGCGCCGCTGCTGCTCGTGCGGGGCGCGCTGCAGGTGGAGCAGCGCGTGGTCAATCTGCGCGGCGAGACGTTTCGCGCCCTGCGCATCGACGTGGGGGCCGAAGGCGTACGCCCCCACGACTTCCGTTAGGCAGCGGGGCCGGCAGCCCGGCCGGTCAGTACCGCCGGCGGCGGTGTCCCGTGCGCTGGCGCAGCAGGAACAGGCCGAGTAGCAGCGAGCCCACGCCGATCATCGCGTACGCCGGCATCATCGTCGCCGTCTTGGGCGGCACCAGCCCCTCTTCCTTCGCTTCGTCCGCCGTCAACCGCGGTACCCGCCCCGCCGCATAGCGCCGCGGATGCGCCGGCGACGCCTTCTCCCCGGCCGCCGGCACCCCGCGATCGGCCGCCGGGCCGGCGCCTAACGGCGACGCCGTCGAATCGGCGAGCGCGCCCGTCGATGTCTCGACGATCGGCGCTACGCCGACCGGGTCGGCCGAAAACGGAATCACGCTCGGATCCAGCGACGCTTCCTTCGAGTGTTTGATGTGCAGAACCGCCGCGACCAATCCGGCAAACAGGCCGCCGCCGAAGGCGCCCGCAACCTGCCCGTTGTCGTTCGATTCGGGAAACTTGCACTCGCACACCTGGGCGTACGCACCAGACGCGAGTGTGGTAAACGCGATGAGCGCCAGCGAAGCCGCCGCGACGGATTTTCGTAGCCGCATTGTGTACTCGGAGTAGAACGGACTGCAGGGAAGAACGATCGGCTGTCCCCACCGCGACGCTTGGAAGGAACGACTCGTCGCGGTTGCCACCACCCAGGACCCCGACACCGGCATCGAAGATCGAGCGAGCCGCCGGCGCGCCGAAGCAGTGCTAAGGAAATGCCAAACGCGAAAAAAAACAAGATAGCGGAGCAAAATAACGTTACAGGCCTCGAAACGGCCCGTAACACACCCCATCCACTTTCCGCGTCGCTGGGTACCTTACCAAAGAGCACCTGGGCGCCGCCGTCCGATGCCGGCCTGATGACCACACCGGCGAGCGCCGCCAACAAGTGGAGGAAGTCATGAGAGCACTTCGTGTTGCCGGCATCCTCGCCACGGCCCTCGCCGCGCTGGCCGCGACATCGCCGGCGCAGTCCAACGACTCACACGGACGCGCGTCCGCTGCGCGCAGCGACACCTCGCGCGTCGCGAGTGCGACGCCGGCAACCGACTCGTTGGGCACCGTTGACGCGCGCGCGACGCCCGTTAGCTCGACCGTCCTGATGCACGACGCCAACAGCTTCGTGTCGCAGCGCTCCGACGACACGACGCAGTACGAGAACCTGCTCGGCACGATCCGCGTGCAATCGGTGAACGATGGTGCGAGCTACGTGGTCCTCGAGGACGGCACGGTCTGGAAGGTGGCGCTGGCCGACCGCCCGCGGGTCGACCAGTGGAAGTCCGGCGACCAGGTGATCGTGCGCTACGCGCCGATCGTCGAAGGGAAGGACTTTCGCTACCGGCTGGTCAACGGCCGTGACGAATCCGACGTGCTCGTCGCGTTCCGCGGATACGAGCAGCCGGCGGACTAACGGAAGCGCGAGCGCGCCGGGCCGCTCATGCGGCGACGCGCCCGACGCGGAACGACAGCGGCCAGCGCACGCTCCGCGGCGTGTACGCGTCGGGCCACAAGGGCGCGATCGCCTGCTCGACTTCGAGCACGGGATCGCGCCCTTCTCGTTCCTGCAGCACGCGCGTCCCGGACCACGTCCGCAGATAGCCGAGTACGTGACCGCGCGTCCACGAGTCGACAATCGACATCGATGGGGCGGCGATCTCGTCGAACGGGAACGGGACATCGCGATAGCCGCGGTCCACGAGCTTGCGCTCTGGCGCCCACGCGTCACGCAGCGTCTCGAAGTAGTAGCCGTCGATCACGCGGTCGATGGGCGGCGCGATCCGGATCAGCGAATAGCACCACGCGGCGACGATGCCGCCGGCGCGCACCACGCGCCTCACCTCGGCGAAGAACCTTCCGATGTCGAACCAGTGGAGCGCCTGGGCGACCGTCACCACATCCACCGAGCCGGAGGCAATCGCCGCCTCTTCGGCGCGCATGCGGGCGTAGTGTACGTTGGGCAGCGGCTGTGCATGGGCCAGCTGCGGCCCGCTGGCGTCGGTGGCGATCACGCGCTCGACGTACGGCATGATGCCTAACGCGGCCTGGCCGTTGCCGGTGGCGCAGTCCCACGCCGTCGTGGCGCCGGGCGCGAGACCGGCGAGCCAGGCAAAGAGCTCATCCGGATACGTCGGCCGGAAGTCCGCGTACGCGGCCGCTTGGCGCGAAAAGTAATCCTTGAACGCGCTCACGCCTTGCGTTGGGCGCTGCGCCGGGACGCGCTCGCTTTCTTCTTTTTGCGCGTGCGCGGCGCGAGAATGGTGCCCCGGCACTTCGGCGACCCGCAGCGGCACGGATAGAGCTTCTCGTCGGCGTCGCTTTCGCGCTCGTACTGATAGTCGTACGCCAGCTCCTCGCCCGGTGCGATCGTGCGTAGCGCTTCGATCCAAATGTGGCCGTCGTCGATCACCGCTTCGCAGTTGGGATCGCACGAGTGATTGATGAAGCGGGCGTCGTTGCCGTTGACCGCCGCATCGATGCACGTCTTGCGATCGAGCGTGAACAAGAACGTGTGGTGGCGCGCCATGCTCTCGTCGTCGTAGCGACGGTCCGCCTCCTCGTGGGAGACGCGCTCACCGGTGTACTCGATGATACGCGTGCCCTTGCGGATCTGGCGGCGGGCGAAGGCGCCGCGGCCTTGAATGCGCGAGCGCCGGATCTCGAAGTAGGGATTGTGTGATGGTGTCGGCATGACAAACGAACGGCTTGGTTCAACTCGCAAAATCTAGAGCGACCGGTCTGGCGTCACACGCACGCGCGGCATCTGGTCGCCTAACGATTGGTCCGGCGTGAAGTCTTCACCCGGGTTGACGAAGCGGTCCACCTCCAGCCCGTACTGTTTGTCGTACAGCTGGCGGTAGCGGCCGTGCGCGGCGAGCAGCTCGTTCTGCGTGCCGCGTTCCACGATGCGGCCTTCCTCGAGCACGAGGATCTGGTCGGCGCTGGCGATGGTGGACAGCCGGTGCGCGATCACGAACGTGGTACGGCCGCGGCGCAGCCGGCGCAGACCGTCGCGGATGAGCGCCTCGCTCTCGCTGTCCAGGCTCGACGTGGCTTCATCGAGAATCAGGATACGCGGGTCGGCCAGAATTGCGCGCGCGATCGCGACGCGCTGACGCTCGCCGCCGGAGAGACGCACGCCGCGCTCGCCCACGACGGTATCGAACCCGTCGGCGAACCGGCTGATGAATTCGTCGCAGTGCGCCGCGCGCGCGGCGGCCACGATCTCATCCATCGACGCCCCGGGCTTGGAAAAGCCGATGTTCTCGGCGATGGTGCCGTCGAACAGGAAGTTGTCCTGGAGCACGACGCCGAGGTGCGACCGGTATTCGCCTAACCGAAGACCGGCCAGGTCGCGCCCGTCGATCAAGAGACGTCCCGATTGGGGATGGTTGAACGCCATGATCAGGCTGATGAGCGTGCTCTTGCCCGCGCCGCTCGAACCCACGAGCGCGGTGGTCGACCCCGCCGGCGAGTGGAACGAGATGTCGCGAAGCACCGGGACGTTCTCGGCGTAGGCGAAGCTCACATCTTCGAAGCGCACGTCGCCCTCGATGTCCGGCACGTGACCGCGCTCGGCGTCGTGCTCGTCTTCCGTGGGCATCATGCGGATCTCGCGAATGCGGTCGAGCCCCGCGAACGCCTCACTGACCTGCGTGCCGATGGACGCAATCTGCACGAGCGGCGCGGCCACGAGGCCGATGAACAACACGTACGTAAAGAAATCGCCGAGCGTCATCTTGCCGTTGAGAATCGCGTGGCCGCCGACGACGATCATCAACACGCCGACCCCTCCGACGATCACCGTCGTGAACGCTGTGAGCGCCGACACACCGGTGATCGTCCGCGCGATGTTTCGCAGCAGCTTGTGCACGCCGCGCGCGAACACCAGTTGCTCGCGGCGCTCCGCGATGTAGGTCTTCACTACGCGAATTCCGCTCAACGACTGGCCGAGGCGGCCCGTGACGTCGGCGGTAATGACGCTCCGTTCGCGGAAGATCGGACGCAGCTTGGTGAACGCCAGCGCCATGCCGCCGGCGAACGTGAGCAGGATGAGCAGCGTGATGCTCGTGAGCGCCCAGTTGAGCCAGAAGAGCACGACTAACGCAAGCACCGCCGTCACGAGTCCGCCGATCAGCTGCACGAGGCCCGTCCCGACGAGGTTGCGGATGCCTTCGGCGTCGTTCAGGATGCGCGAGATGAGGATGCCCGTTTGCGTGCCGTCGAAATAGGAGACGGGCAGGCGCAACACGTGCTCGTTCACCCGCTTGCGCATGTCGGCGATCGCGCGTTGGGCGGCGACGCTCATCACCTGCGAGAGCGCGAAGGTGGTGCCGGCCTGCAAGAGCGTCGCGGCGACTACGACTAACGCGATCGGCGTCAGTAAATAGGCCTGATGCTGGCCGATGACTCGGTCAATCAGGATTTTCGGACTGGCAGGCAGCACCAACCCCGCGAGCCGGTTCACGAGCATCAACGCGAGCCCGAGCCCGAGCTGGCCGCGATGGTGCCCGATCAGCTCGCGCGCCTCGGCCCAGGCGTTGTTCATGTTCACTTTCTTCTTTTCCGGCTGCCCGCGTGATGCGCCGGGACGCGCGCGGCGTTGCTCGTGCGCGATGCGCGTGGCTGGGGTTGTCATCATTCTCGCAATATAGACGTTGCCGTTGGCGCTCGCCGTCCGCCGATGCGCCGCTACTTCACGCCGAGTTGCCTGGCGACGCGCTGCGTTTGATGCGCGAAGATGTCGCGCGCGGTCGCGCTGTCGGACACGAACCACTCGACGTTCCGGAAGGCGCGCTCCGAAATCTCTTTGCGGTATCGCTCGAGATACGGCTTCACCTTGGCGAACAGCA
>Ga0207695_10008499_pt1 | contig 12839 bp, 9 predicted proteins | sample KBSC54metaG_FD_184354 | JGI IMG/M metagenome (GOLD analysis project Ga0207695, IMG submission 184354) | Corn rhizosphere microbial communities from Kellogg Biological Station, Michigan, USA - KBS C5-4 metaG (SPAdes) (version 2) | ecosystem: Host-associated > Plants > Roots > Rhizosphere > Soil...
GAAATCACGCTGGATGGCCGCAGGTTTGCAGGCAATCCCCTCGGATTTGGAGTGCAGGGTCATAACTGCGGATACCGACATCGAACCTTCTGGCGCTGGACGCACGCCTATTTCCCCAGGGAAGGCAAACCGGCGAGCACTCTTGAGGCGCTGGTCTACGAAATGCCGCTGGGCCTGGTTTTTCGCAAAGCCGTGCTCTGGCACGATGCCAAGGCCTTCCGCTTCGGCAAACTAAGGGAAGTGCGAAAAGCACGCGAAGACATGCAGTGGGAATTTGCGTGCACTTCGGACGACGGCATTCAAATCGAGGCGACAATCGACGGGCGCGGGGCGTGCCTGCATCGCCTTCCGTATGTCAAAACCGACTGCTCGGGCACATTCGAAGTATCAAACAACAGTCTTGCCTCGGCCGCGATCCTCCTAAGGAGACCGAACGGTTCTGTGGAGAAGTTGGAGACCAGCACGGGCGCTGTGCTGGAAATGGTGGGCTAGACTCGCGTTGCTCGAGCCTTTGCCAATCGGTCTGCGACCACGACGTAGGCTGCGGGATTGAATGCCATGCCGATGTGAGTGCCAGGAACTTCCACATCGCTTTCGGCCTTCATGGTCATGCAATAGCGCCAATCCACGATGCCGTCCTGCCGGGTGTAGATGGCAGTCTCCAGCAAGGTGTGTGGCACCTTGCGGCGAAGTGAACCCAAGAAATTGCAGGTACAGTGACCGGTATAGCAGTTGGGAAGAACTCCTGTGCCATGCTCTTCGAGAATCCGCAGGCGCACTGCCTCGGCGGCATTGAGCACTCCGCGATGCGCTACGGTGCCGCGGACCGGTGCTGCCAGAGTAATTACCGAAGCAACATCTTTCGGACGAGAGCCTGCGGCGGAGCGGGCAATCACTCCGCCAAGGCTGTGGCCGATCAAGTGAACCTTGCGCCCGGTGTCCGCCAAGGCTTTGTCGATGGTCTGATTCAGGCGACGCTGGATCAGAATGTTAGGACACTCGGCATTGATGCCGATCCCGGAAAAATAGGGCCGATAACCAATGCGTGCAAGCCAGGCGTGAAGTTCGGTCAGATAAAGATCGGTTCCCAGGAAGCCGGGGATAATGATCACGGCGGAACCGTCGCCGCGGGGCACCCCCAATCCGTAATAAACAGGAGTGGCATGCAAGATCAGGATCTCGGCGCCGAACAGGGCTTCGGTCCAAAAAGAAGATGTGTGGGATTTGGGATAGGGCTCCCGGGTGGATACGCGCTGTTGCGCCGTCGCAGGACGCTTTTTGATGCTTTTCGATTTGGGCCGCACGTTGTCCTGGTGAGTGCCGATCCCCGTCTCTGGGGGACAAGGATCCGATGCTGCACCGCACAATTATACTGCTGGATCGACATCTGACCAAGAGAGATTTAGCAGAGTCAAAGTTTCGGGTTTCAAAGGTTCGGCTTTCAGGTCTCGCTTACCGCGTTCAGCTTCGATTTACCGGCGTCTTTTCCTCGTCGAGGGTTTGCGCTGCGCCGGTTTTCGAAGTTGCGCTTCGAGTTCGGCTACGCGTTTGCGCAGAGAATCCACCTCGTTTGGTTGCTGTGACGCCGACGTGCCGGGAGCCGCTCCCAGAAAGCGCTTCATCATGTCCACTGGCGAGAGGACGGCAGACTGCACTTCACTCAACCTGTTCTGCACGGTGTCTTGTAGCTTCTGATAGGTATCGAAGGCCGACTTGAGATACCACATCAGAAATTCCTGCCGTACCTCATCGGAGGCAATAATCAACTGTCGCAAGAGTTCGAGCGGCAAACCGGTGGGCTTGTCCTTTGCATCTTCGGTAATGATCTGGGTCAGGGTCACGCGAGTCAGATCCTGACCCGTCTTCGCGTCCACCACCCGTACTTCCCTGCCGGCGCGGACATGTTGCGCGAGATCATCCAGGTTCACATAGCGGCTGCCTGCGGTATCGTACAGGCGCCGGTTGCCATATTTCTTGATGACGATCTCTGCAGATTTCATATGCTCCTATGTTGCTGTGCACACGGCAGAAGAATATCTTGACACAATCCTCTTGCGGACGTACATTTTAGCTGATGCTGCACTGCAGCATTGGAGGTACATTCATATGCCAGCAGCAAAGCACGAATCCACTCATCGCAAAGATTCGTCGGTGCTGTCCCTGCTTTCGGGCTGGGGACAACAGGGAGTACAAACACTTTTCGCTACCCAACGGATTCTCCTCGATTTGGCCATGCGGCAGAACGCCAGCGTCATGCACGCTGTGCGGGAGCAGTTATCAGATCCTCATCATTCCCCGACCGCCATTCTCAGCGACATCGCCGAGGAAGGCATGACAAATTTTCTGGAAGGCCAGAAGATTCTGCTCGAACTGGGGAAAAAACAGAATGAGATCCTCCTGAACGGGGTGAAAGACCGGGTTGGAGACTGCCCGCGCCGGCGCGCCCTCGTCGACCTGCTACAGCGCAGCGTAGACACGTTCATCAACATGCACGAGGAGTATCTCAAGATTGCCAGCAAACAGACGCATACCTGGCTGGAGTCCGCCAAGGCGGGCAAGCCATATCAACCGCAGCATGTGATCGATCTGGCGCGCGATGCGATGGAGAACTTCGCCAAGGCACAGAAGCGTTTCCTGGACGTTGTCGCCGATGAGACCGCAAAGGTAACAAGCGGCAAGCCGAATGGCGCCAGCAAGAGGAAACCAGTGAACGCCTCAGAAGTGGCACGGCAGGCGACGGAGTCGCTGATCGAAGCACAGAAGCGACTGGTGGATGTGGCCGGCAAACAGATGAATGCTGGAGCCCAGAGTGCCGGCAAGGCGCTGGAGATGATCAAGCCCTTCCCGTTTATTCCATTGAATGAATTGACCCGGGAAGTGGTGAAGAGCTATGTCGATGCGCAGAAGGCGCTGATGGATGTGATGGTGAAGACACCCAACGGTGCGCCGAAGACCGTGACCAGCAGGAAGCCACCGAAACGGGCAAGAGCAGCCGTAGCCGTAGCGTGATGAGCATTTAGCCATTCAGTGCGTCGGTAGCGAGAGCCCGTTGGGCTGTCCGGCGAAGCCATGCGAGCCCCACGGAACTTTGTTTCGCTTCGGAATGGCCGAGGTGCGCTGACTGCTGGCTAGGCATTTCAATGTGACGATTGCGTCTTCGAGCGAAGCCAACGGGCTCGCCCGAAGACGCTTTGTTCTGATTTCGCGTGAGTGCGCCAGCCAGCTGCCAGAGACTCAGATCAGTCGAGCTGCGCCGGGAAAGGGAACGCTCAAAGTATTTCTTGCGAAGGCTGAGCGAAATCCGAGCTGCGGATTACGCCTCAGATCCTTCGCTAATTCGAGAAAAGAAAACACTTAGGAGACGCGCAATATGGCTACGCTTACAGCAGTGCCGGCGAGCAAGATTCGTGGCGGCAGCTTCCTGATTGAGGAGCGAACGCCCGAGGAAGTGTTCACCCCAGAAGATTTCAGCGAGCAGCATCAACTCATTGCGCAAACCGCGGAGGAGTTCGCGAATAAAGAGATCGTCCCTAACATCGAAAAAATGGAGCACAAGGATTTCGCAGTGATACGGGACCTGGTGCGCAAGGCTGGCGAACTGGGCCTGAGTGGGGTGGATGTGCCTGAGCGGTACGGCGGAATGGAGATGGACAAGGTGACTTCGTCGATCATCGCGGACCGCATCGCGAAGTATGGGGGCTTCAGCACGACATGGGGCGCGCATACCTGCATTGGCACGCTGCCCATCGTGTATTTCGGAACCGAAGAGCAGAAAAAGAAGTACCTGCCGGGCCTGGCGAGCGGTGAGACAGTAGGAGCTTATGCGCTCTCCGAATCATCCTCGGGCTCCGACGCTTTGAATTGCCGCACCCAGGCCAAGCTCTCGCCCGAGGGAAAGCATTACGTCCTGAATGGCGAGAAGATGTGGATCACGAACGCCGGGTTCGCTGATCTGTTCATCGTATTCGCCAAGATTGATGGCGAGAAATTCACCGCATTCATCATCGAACGCGGGTTCCCGGGATTCTCGGTGGGGGCTGAAGAACATAAGATGGGCATCCGGGGATCGTCGACGTGTCCCTTGATTCTCAATGAGTGCCAAGTTCCAGTGGAGAACGTGCTTGGGGAAATCGGCAAAGGGCATCATATTGCTTTCAATGTGCTCAACGTGGGCCGATTCAAGCTTGGAGCCGGATGCGTTGGGTCGGCGCGTACCTGCATCGAGAGCGCCATCGCCTACGCCAAGCAGCGCAAAGCATTTGGCAAGGTGATCGCCGACTTTGGTTTGATTCGTGAAAAAATCGCCAATATGGCTGCAGGAATCTTCACCGGCGAAGCTATGGCATACAGAACCGTTGGCATGATGGACCATGCCATCGCGCAACTTGGCGCAGAGCACGAGAACATGGCGCAAGTTCGCAAGGTCATCGACGAGTATGCGGTCGAATGCTCCATCCTGAAGATCTGGGGATCGGAGTTCATCGATTATGTGGTGGACGAATCCGTGCAAATCTACGGCGGATACGGCTTCGTGGAAGAATATCCTGCCGAGCGCAATTACCGCGACGTTCGTGTCAATCGCATTTTTGAGGGCACGAACGAGATCAACCGGCTGCTCATTACCGGGTTCCTGCTCAAGCGCGCCATGAGCGGGCAACTGCCGCTCATGCCAGCCATCAAGAAGCTGATGGACGACGTGTTATCGGGAACCTCGGACGAGATGAGCGACGGGCCACTGGCGCAGGAGCGAAAGCTGGTGACCACCGCCAAGAAGATAGGGCTGTTCGCCGCCGGCATTGCAACCCAGAAATACATGCAGGCGATCCAGGATCAGCAGGAGATCATGGGTGCAATTGCAAACATGACGATTGAGACATATGCGATGGAGTCTGCAGTTCTGCGTGCCCAAAAGCTGGCCATGAAGAACGAAGAGACTTCAAAGCATGCCCTGAACATGACGCGCGTGTACCTGTCGGGCGCAATGGACAGGATCGAGAGCGCGGCCAAGATGGTGATTGCTGCCTGCGCCGAGGGAGACATGCTGCGGTCGCAATTCGCGATTCTCCGGAGACTCTGCAAGTATGAGCCGTTCAATATTGTGGCACTTCGGCAAGCGATCGCGCAGAAGGTCATTGAGAGCGGCAAGTATCTGGTCGCATAAGGCTGCCTCCGCCCAGCACGGAAGCAGAGCGTAGCAGTTATGGAAAGCGTCGGCGATCGGTTCGATTTCGATTTCATCGTGATCGGATCCGGGTTCGGTGGCAGCGTTTCGGCGTTACGGCTTACTGAAAAAGGCTATCGAGTTGCTGTTATTGAGATGGGACGCCGCTGGGCGCCCCAATCTTTTCCTCGCACCAGTTGGTCTATCCATCGCTGGTTCTGGCGGCCCAGTCTCGGTCTGCGTGGTTTCTTTAACATGCGACTGTTCCGCCATGCAACCATCTTCCACGGGTGCGCGGTGGGAGGCGGATCTATAACTTACGCTGCTACCCTGCTCCCCGCCCCGGATCACGTTTGGCAGGCGGGGACCTGGCGCGGCCTGGCGGCCTGGACGGCTGAAATGCCAGCGCACTATCAGAGTGCGTCGCGCATGCTGGGCGTCACGGAAAACAAAATCTTGGCCACCGCTGATCACCTGTTGAAGCACACGGCTGATGCGACCGGCTGTGGACATACGTTCTACCCTACCCGGGTTGGCATCCTGCAAGCATCCAACGGCGAGGCAGTGAACCATCCAATGGCAGACCCATTCTTCGGCGGCGAAGGGCCGCCTCGAGGCACCTGCAGCGGTTGCGGTGGTTGCATGATGGGCTGCCGTTACGGCGCGAAGAACACGCTGGATTTGAATTACCTATACCTGGCCGAGAAGCACGGAGCACGAATCCTTCCCGAAGCCAAAGTTGTCGACGTAAAGCCACTTTCAGGCGCAGAGGATGGCGCCTGCGGGTACAAGGTCGAGACCATCAGGTCGACGAGTTGGATCCGGCGGCATGCCCAGAAAGTTTCCTGTCGAGGGGTAGTCTTCTCCGCGTCGGCGCTAGGAACCATGGAATTGCTTTTCGGGCTGAAGGAGAATGGATCACTACCCGCCGTCAGCGCGACCGTCGGCAAGCATGTGCGCACCAACTCGGAGTCCATTATTGGAGCGCGAGTGCCGAATTGCGCCGACGATCTTTCGCAGGGTATCGCGATCGGATCTGGGATTTACATCGACGAGCATACGCACATTGAAGCGGTGCGTTATCCAAATGGCGCCGACGTGATGGGCCTTCTGACAACCATGCTTACCGATGGTAAGCCTGGGGCGCAGCGCATCGCGCTATGGGCATGGAACGTCTTAAGTTCGCTGACTCTCCATCCGCTTCGAACTCTGCGCCTTTTTCGGTTGTGGGGCTGGGCGCGGGAATCCACCATTCTTCTGTGCATGCAGGCGGTGGAGGGAGAGATAGAAATGCGCTGGAAACGGCACTGGTTCTGGCCATTTCGGAAGATGCTCTCGAGTCACGGCGAGCGCATCGCGACTTATATCCCAAAGGCGAACCAGTTTGCATCCAAGTTCGCCAAGATCGCGGGCGGCGCAGCCATGAGCATGCTGCCCGAAATCCTCTTCGATGTGCCGGGGACGGCGCACTGCATTGGAGGATGCGTCATGGCCGATTCTCCAGACCGAGGTGTGGTTGACAGCCGGCATCGCGTCTTCGGGTATCGCAACATGTACATTTGCGATGGTTCGGTGCTGGGAGCGAACCTCGGTGTGAATCCCAGCCTGACGATCACTGCGCTCTCAGAGCGCGCGATGAGTTTCATCCCGCCCGCCAGTAGCACAACATGGGACGACACGGCGCAATTCCCTTCAGCCATACGTGCTGCTTAGTCTTCTAGCTTGAGATCAAACGGGTCCAACGACCTTGTGTGATATCCATCACAATGAAGCGTGACAGGCGTTGCTGACCGATGCCCGGTCTGGGGCTTTACTGTGAGAATCGAGGGTGAGATAGAGTGTCGCCGCGAGTCGGACGGGCGGCACGGGACGTTCCAGCCCTTTCGCCGGATGCCTTCTTCCAGCACACACGCGCCTGTGATCAATCCCCGCAGCACGCGAGGGAGGTAGTGATGATAGCCACTGAACGTAAAGAGCGGGCTCAACTTCCGCTGCCCGCCGAAGGCCCGAGCGCAGAACGAATCGCCTATCTGGAATCCCTAGTCAGCCAAGCCAGGATTGCCGCCGCGGTGTTTACCCAATTCACTCAGGAAGATGTCGACCGCATCGTCAAAGCCATGGTTCTCGCCGGGCTCGAGCAAGCGCAGCACCTGGCGCGTCTCGCTGTGGAAGAGACCCGGCTTGGGGTAATGGAAGATAAGGTCATCAAGAACATGGTGGCCTGCGAATTCGTTTACAACCACATAAAAGACAAGCGCACAGTGGGGGTGATTCGTGACATCCCGGAGCGCAATGTGCTGGAGATGGCTGAACCGATCGGTGTTCTGTTCTCTCTCACCCCGATCACGAATCCGACGTCGACCGTGCTGTTCAAGTGCATTGTCGCAATCAAGACGCGGAACGCGGTGATCTTCAGCCCCCATCCCAAGGCGTGGCGCTGCTGCGCCGAAGCCGTGAGGATCATGCGCGAAACCGCGGTAAAGCACGGCGCACCTGAGGGCGTGTTTACCTGCGTGGAATCTCCCACGTTGCCCGACAATGCCTATCTCATGCACCACAAGGATGTCGGATTGATTGATGCAACGGGGGGGCCGGGAGTAGTAACAGCAGCTTATAGTTCAGGCAAACCCGCGTTAGGCGTAGGCCCGGGAAATACTCCCGTTTATCTGGAGAAGACCGGCGACCTGAATACGGCCATCGTGGACATCATCATTTCCAAGACCTTCGACAACGGGACGATCTGCGCCTCCGAGCAGACCGTGGTGATTGACGACGAGACCTACGATGCGGCTTTGCAGAAGTTCGCGGAACTGGGCGCACACCTCTGTAACGAGAAAGAAACGAAGCTGCTGGAACGAACGGTGATCGATCCCCAGACCGGATTCATGCAGCCCATGGCTGTGGGACAAAAGGCAACCGATATTGCCCGGTTCGTTGGTCTCTCGGTCAAGCCGAACACCAAGCTGCTGATTGCCGAAATTCACGGTGTAGGACGCGAGCATCCTTTATCGGTCGAGAAGCTGTTCCCCGTGCTTGCGGTGTACCGGGCAAAGTCGGTTTCAGAAGCGCTGAAGACCTGCATCGATGTGAACCATGCCGGTGGTCTGGGGCACACCGCTGTCATCTTCTCGCGCAACGAGCAAGTGATCCGCGAGTTTGGGAACTTGATTAACGCGGGCCGGATCATTGTGAACTCTCCCGGAGCGATTGGTGCTTTGGGAGCGGTTTACAACGATCTTGTGCCCACCTTCTCATTTGGCTGCGGGACGGGTGGAGGCAACAGCACGACGGATAACGTCAATATCCAGCACTATCTCAACATCAAGCGCGTTGCTCGCAGGACACAAAATCATATGTGGTTCCGAGTTCCCAATCAGATTTTCTTCAACATGAACGCGGTGGAAAACCTGAGCCAGTTCCCTTCCGAGACAACGATCATCGTCACAAATCCGGCCTTAGAGCAGTTTGGCCACGTGGACATCGTGCGGCGGCACATGTGTCCCAAGACTCATGTCCACGTGTGCATCATCCCGGATGCGGAGCCTGAGGTGAAAGTGATCGAGCAGGGGGTTGAGGCTCTGAATTTTTACCAGGCCGACCAGATCATCGCGTTAGGCGGGGGATCGATGATCGATGCCGCGAAGATCATGAAGCTGAAGTACGAGTCTCCGGAAGCGGACCTCGAAGAGCTTGCCGCGCCGTTTCTGGACTTGCGGAAGCGAGTCATTGAATATCCCAAAGGAAGAGCGCAGCGCGCACGGTTGGTAGCGATTCCTACCACGAGCGGCACCGGCAGCGAGGTGACCCCCTTCGCGGTGCTGACGGATAAGGATCGTGGACGCAAGGTGACTCTCGCGGACTACTCCTTGACTCCAGACGTGGCCATTGTCGATCCCCAGTTTGTGATGTCCATGCCTAAGGGGCTTACCGCAGATACTGGCATCGACTGCCTGACCCACGCCTTAGAGGCCGGTGTTTCGAATTACGCTTCGGCTTACACTGATGCCAACGCCATGCAGGCGATTCGGTTGGTCTTCAAGTACCTGCCAATCGCCTTTGCGCACCCGCACGACGAAGAGGCGCGTTGCATGATGCACAATGCCGCCTGCATTGCTGCGATGGCATTCTCGAATGCATCGGTGGGAGTGAATCACGCCTTGGCACATGCATTCGGAGCCCGTTTTCACGTTTCGCACGGAAAAGCAAACGCTCTCATGCTGCCGCACGTGATGGCCTACAATGCGGCCGTTCCCACTAAATTCATGCCATCGCCGTACACGAAGGGCTATATAGCCCACAAAAAGTATGCGACCGTAGCCGACTTGCTGGGCCTGGGTGGCCAGACGTTGCAGGAAAAGGTCGAGAAGTTGATTGCAGCGACGGAACAGTTGCTGGATCAACTCGGATTCCCGCGTTCTATCGCGGAGCTGGGAATTCCACGAGATGAGTTCGAACGTGCTATCCCGGAAATGGTCAAGGCGGCCTTCGACGATCCCTCGTGGCGCTCGAATCCGCGCATGCCCTTGATGCAGGAACTGGTCGAGCTTTTCTGGAAAGCTTATGAAGGCCGGGGAACCGCCCGGTTGGCAGCAGTTCAGCCACAAGCTGTTTAGCATTTTTGGATGGTCTACATGGAAACGAACACGTTGTGCTTGAAAATCGACGCGAACAATGTCATCGCGGATTTGAAGCAAGCGGAAGAGAGCCTTGACGCACGGCAGGAGCTTGCCTTGGACTTCTCTGGTGTGACCCGCATTGACTCCCCTGGGCTTCAAGCCGTACAGAGGTTTGGCCACAGAGCGGAAGATAAGAAGACCAAAGTGGCTCTGCGTGGTGTGAGCGTAAACGTGTACAAGACATTGAAGCTGGCGCGGCTGACTTCACGCTTTTCCTTCGAGAATTGAGGGGGAGTTCTCATGCGGAATGGTTCCCAGAGTGACCGCCTTTCCTGGGGGGACACGGTGTTTCTGCACCTCGAGCGCGAGGGCATGCCGCTCAATGTAGCCAGCGTATGCAGCTTCGAAGGAGAGGTGTCGTTTGAGGATTGCGTTCGCTTCGTGGAAGCGAAACTGCCGCTTCTACCTCGCTACATGAAGTACGTGATGGCGCCGCCGTTCGGGGTGGGACTACCCAGTTGGGAATACGACCCGCAGTTCGATATCCGGCGCCACATGCGCGAAGTGAAGCTCCGGTATGGCACGGAAACGGAACTGAAAGCGCTTGCCGGGAAACTGTTCAGTACGATGATGGATCGCCGGCATCCCTTGTGGGACCTGACGCTAGTGCGCGGCCTGAAAGGCAATCGAACGGGACTCATCATTCGCCTGCATCACTGCCTCGCGGACGGCATAGCCGGGGTGGGCATCGTGAACCTGCTCCTGGATGCCAATCCTGACGCTCCGCCGCCACCCCGACGAAAGGTGAAGTTTCAAGTTCCGCGACGGCGAGACGCGTTGAGCTCATTGTCAACGGGTTTCGTCGATTCGTATGCAGATTTCGTGAAGCGGATCCTCTCGGCGATGACGGACGTACTGAGCATGGCGGAGAGGTTGGCTGCGAACGGGGGAAGCGTCGAACCCGACGAATTCGCTGACCTGTTCCCCGAAATTACCGCGTTCACGGAGCGGCTGCGATTCAATGTGATTTATCGAGGACCGCAGAAATTTGCTTATACGGCGATTCCCCTGGATCAGGTCAAAGCCATCCGCAAGAAATGCGGCACCAGTGTCAACGATGTAATTCTGGCGATCGTGACGGCGACGATCCGGCGCTATTGTGAACTGCACGGCGATCCAGTAAAAGGGCGGCTGTTTCGCATGATGGTCCCAGTAAATCTGCGCGGCAACGAGGACCCTGCACAGCTGGGCAACCGCATCTCGTTGGTGCCGGTCACGGTGCCTTTGAGTATTCGGCAGCCGCGAAAATTGCTGGCCGCCGTCCACAAGCGCACGGAATTCCTGAAACACGTGCATGCTGCCGAACTCGTAAGCCTGGCTGGCGGGCTCATTGGCATATTCCCCACTTCCGTACAAGGATTAGCGGGACCTATCGCGAGCCAGTTGCCGATCACTCCGTTCAATCTGGTTTGCACAAATGTGCCCGGACCACAATCTCCGCTGTACCTTCTGGGGCACAAGATGCTGGAGTGGTATCCATACGTTCCTGTGGGCGGGGAAATGGCGGTGAATTGCGCCATCCTCAGCTACGACGGCAGGATCTATTTCGGGTTCAGCGGGGATGTACATGCCGCGCCAGACCTGAAACGAATGGAAAAATTGTTACAAATCAGTTTCACAGAACTGCGAGAAGCGGTCGGTCTCAGGCCGCCGCAGAAGGACAAAACAAAAAGGAAACGGCGAGCGGTGCCAGCCGCGGCCGTTCCGGCAGGGGCCGAAGAGCGACGAATTCCGATCGCGAGCGCGCCTCCGCCAGTTGAAGCAAAACGCAAGCCGGACCCTGCGCCGAGTCCCCGTGCGGAGACCGTTCTGACCGAGGTCGTCGTAGCTTAGCGGAGCGCCCGGGAGTAGACGGCACCACCATCGACTCGGATCGCAACATCGTGGTGCCCCACGTCTCGCCGATGTTGCGAGATATGGGAATCACTTTGTTCTCAATAGCATCTGCTGCATGCGCAAAATCAACTCCATGAGGTGAAAGTATGAGCCGCGTACCACTTCTCATTCTGTGCACTCTTTTGATTCTTGTTTCCGGTGTTTCACTCTCCGCCCAACAGACAGACATTAACCGGTACACGCTTTTTACCGGCTTCGATTACATGATCAGTCCGGCCCGCAACCTGACAGAGCGCGGATTTGAGGCCGATTTCGGAGTTACGACCCGGCCCTGGCTGGGCCTCGGCATAGATTTCGGAATTCTCAGCGGTGCCGGAACGATTACCGGAACCGAAACTGTCTATGCTCCCGCCGTGAACCAACTTCTGCCCGGAGCCGCATCATCCATCCACGTGCCATTTAATTCGCTGACCTACACCTTTGCGGCGGGTCCGCAGTTTTACATTCGCAAATGGGAGAAAGTCACGTTCCTGATTCGCCCCGGCTTCGGTGGAATGCATGAACGGGCAGACATTACCTTCCCGCCAGCACTCGCACCGCTCTTTGGAGCGCTGCAGTTGCCCGTACCCAGCGCACACCAGAATGACACCAAGCTGTTCTTCGGACTTGGCGCCGGCTTTGACCTGAATGTTTCGCGCACCGTCGGGTTCCGCTTTGCCGGGGACTGGGTGAACACGCATTTGTTCTCAAATCTTTTGTCCCCGCGCCAGAACTACGTTCGCTTCTCGGTTGGACCGACGTTCCGCTGGGGCAAGTACAGCCAGAGTCAATAACGAACTGCGAATGGGTTTACCGATCAGGGAGGAGGATCCGGTTATGGAGCCTCGGACACTGAATGAAATATTCTTCCGGATTGTGGACCGCAGGCAAGAGCAGTTGATGCTCGCTCGGGGAGCCACTTCGTGGCTTCCCGTCAGTTCCCAGGAGCTTTATCGGAATGTTGCCGGAGTGGCCCGAGCACTGACCAGTTGGGGAATTTGTAAAGGAGACCGTGTCGCCATTCTGAGCGAAAACCGCCCGGAGTGGGCGACGACCGACTTCGCCTGTTTCCTGCTGGGAGCGGCCGTGGTCCCGATCTACACCACGTTGACCGCTCAGCAATCCGC